>Ga0210036_1000714_pt1 | contig 38820 bp, 46 predicted proteins | sample CryGeymeta201515_FD_185469 | JGI IMG/M metagenome (GOLD analysis project Ga0210036, IMG submission 185469) | Groundwater microbial communities from Crystal Geyser aquifers in Utah, USA - Crystal Geyser metaG 2015-15 (SPAdes) (version 2) | ecosystem: Environmental > Aquatic > Deep subsurface >...
CGCAATATCGCGTTTTGCGACCATGCCATTCGCGGCGACGTCGCGATGGTGGTGCCCGATGCGCGGGCCGATCCGCGTTTCGCCGACAATCCGCTGGTGACCGGCGAGGCGCAGATCCGCTTTTACGCGGGCGCGCCGATCATCGACGAGGACGGTCATGCGCTCGGCACCGTCTGCGTCATCGACACCGCGCCGCGCGCCGACTTCACCGGCGCCGACATGCTCGTCGCGCTCGCGCGCCAGGTCGCGCTGCAGCTGTCGCTGCGCCGCCGCATCCTCGCCGATGAGCAAAGCGTCGCCGCCGCCCAGAACTATCGCGAGATGCTGTGGTCGCGCGCGATCGACGTGATGGTCGTGACCGACACCGACAGCCACATCATCGAAGCCAATTCGGCCTGGGAGGCCATGTTCGGGCCGGTCGATCCCAGCCTGCCGATCTCGCATTACTATGCGCCCGGCGAAACGCAGCCGGCGCTGGTTCCGGCCGAGGGCGAACAGGGGATCCACGTCCAGCGCCGCATGGTCCGGGCGGACGGCCAGGACGTGACGATCGACTGGACGCTGGTGCGCAAGAACGATCTCGTCTTTCGCATCGGGCGCGACCAGACGCGCGCGATCCGCGCCGAGGAACAGCTCGCGCATATCCAGAAGATGGAATCGCTGGGTCAGCTGACCGGCGGCATCGCGCACGATTTCAACAACCTGCTGACGATCATCCTCGGCAATATCGAAACCGCGCAGCGCCGCCTCGCCGCAGGGCAGGGCGATGGCATCGAACGCCCGCTGACGCATGCCCGCGAGGCGGGCGAACGCGCGGCGACGCTGACCCAGCGCCTGCTGGCCTATGCCCGGCGCCAGTCGCTCGACCCGGTGACGGTCGATCCCGCCGCGCTGGTGCGCGATCTCAGCCCGTTGTTCGAACGCACGCTCGGCGATGCGCACCGCGTCGAAGTCAGCGTCGGCGCCGATATCCGATCGATCGAAATCGATCCGGGACAGCTTGAAAACTCGCTGATCAACCTGGTCGTCAACGCCCGCGATGCGATGCCCGATGGCGGTGCGATCGCGATCGACGTCGCCAATATCGATAGCGCCGAAGATGCGCCCGGCCCCGCGGGGGCGGCGGGCCGCTTCGTCAGGATCATCGTTCGCGACGACGGGACCGGCATGGATGCGGCGACGCGCAAGCGCCTGTTCGAACCCTTTTTCACGACCAAGGAACCGGGACGCGGGACCGGCCTCGGGCTCAGCCAGGTCATGGGCTTCGTGTCGCAATCGGGCGGCCATGTCGACGTCGAAACGGGGCTCGGCAAGGGCAGCGCGATCGCGCTCTATCTGCCCGTGGCGGGCGACGATGCGACGTCGGGACGTGCCGCGAGCGGCGATCGGTCGGCGGCGGTCGCCGCGCCGGAGCGCGCGCGCACCGAGACGATCCTGCTCGTCGACGACAACGACCGGTTGCGCGACCATGTCGCCCAGCTGCTCGGCGAACAGGGCTATTGCGTGCACGAGGCGAATGACGGCCTGCACGCGACGCAGGCACTCGACGCGCTGGCATCGCCGCCCGATCTCGTCCTGTCCGACATCCGCATGCCCAATCTCGACGGTTTCGCGTTGAGCGCCGATGTCCGCCGCCGATATCCGCACGTGCCGATCCTGCTGATGACGGGCTATGCCGGCAAGGAAGCCCCCGCGCACGCGCGCCACGATGCGATCATTGCCAAGCCGTTCACCGTCGACCGGCTGCTGTCGCAGATCGACGCGATGCTGGCGCGCGCGGCGGGCCGATAGCGATTTCGCCCCGCGTCCGTTAAAGCGGCTCGCGTTACCGTGCCGGGACCTGTATCGTCATGCTCATGAAAATGCCCGACATCACCGGCGGCCTTGCCGATATCTGGGACTATGTGAAGATCGACCGGCCGCACCGCATCCCCGCGCTCGGGATATCGATCGTGCTGCCGATCGTGATCATCTACCTGTTCGCCTATGCGATGCAGCCCGAGCCCGATACCAAGGCGCGGATCGTCTATATCGAAAACTGGACGGTCGACCGCAGCGAGCAGGATATCCGCCGCGAATGGCTCGAACGGGCGAAGGCGACCAACGCGCGTCACGCGCGCAACCGCGAGGCGTATCAGCGGCTCGCCGACAGCATGGGCGTCGAATATGATTCGACCGAGGCCGACCGCGACAGCGCCGCGACCGAGGCGATGGACCCCGAAACGATGGCCAAAGCCCAGCTCGACGCCGCCGAAACCTATTCGCGCCAGCGCGGCGACGCCGCCAAGGGCGAATGACTGCAGGGGCGCGCGACGACGCCCGCTGGATGGCCGCCGCGGTCGCGCTCGCCGACGGCGCGCGCGGCCTGACGACGCCCAATCCCAATGTCGGCTGCCTGGTCGTCCGCGACGGCGCGGTGATCGCGCGCGGCGCGACCGCAGCGGGCGGCCGCCCGCATGCCGAGGCGATCGCGCTCGCATCGGCAGGCGATGCCGCCGCCGGGGCGACCGTCTACGTCACGCTCGAACCGTGCGCGCACGTTAGCGATCGCGGCCCGGCCTGTGCGACGTTGCTGCGCGATGCCGCCCCCGCGCGCGTCGTCGTCGCGCTCGCCGATCCCGATCCGCGCACGGCGGGACGGGGCATCGCGCTGCTGCGCGACGCGGGCATCGCGGTCGATGTCGGCATCGCCGCCGACGACGCGCGCCGCGCGATGGCGCCGTGGCTGATGCGCCTCGAACACGGCCGCCCGTTCGTCACGCTCAAGCTGGCGATGTCGCTCGACGGCTGCATCGCGCTCGCCGACGGGTCGAGCCGCTGGATCACCGGGACACGCGCCCGCATGCACGGCCATCTCGAGCGCGCCCGCCACGACGCGATCCTCGTCGGGCGCGGCACGCTCGACGCCGATGCCCCGCGCCTCGACGTGCGGATCGAAGGACTAGAGAACCGCTCGCCGCACCGCCTCGTGCTCACATCGGGCGCCGCACCCGACCGCTGGCAGGCGCTCGCCTCTCCTGAAGTGATCGCCGACCTCGCCGGCATCGAGTCGATCCTCGTCGAAGGCGGCGCGGGCGCGGCTTCGGCGTTCCTCGCTGCCGACCTCGTCGATCGCCTGCTGATCTACCGCGCGCCGATCCTGATCGGCGACGGGCTGCGCGCGCTCGGTGCCATCGGCCTTGCCGACCTCGCCTCGGCACACCGCCGTTGGGTCTGCGTCGATCACCGCGAGCTTGGCAGCGACACGCTCGACGTCTACGAGCGGGCGCGAAGCGAGGGCTGCACAGCCTCATCAGGAAAAGTGGGCACCGGTTTTCCGCCCGGATGAGGCGATAGAAAGGACTCTATGTTCACCGGCATCATCACCGACATCGGCACGATCCGCAGCGTCGAGGCGCGCGGCGACCGGCGCATCGTCATCGGCTGCGGCTACGACATGGCCGGCGTCGCGATCGGCGCGTCGATCGCGTGTTCGGGCGTGTGCCTGACCGTCGTCGCCAAGGGCGCCGACTGGTTCGCGGTCGACGTCTCGGGAGAGACGATCGCGCGCAGCGCCAAGGACATGTGGAGCGAGGGGCGCCGGCTCAACCTCGAGCGCAGTTTGCGCGTCGGCGACGAGCTCGGCGGGCATATCGTCACCGGCCATGTCGATGCCACCGGCACGATCAGGGGGATCTGCGAGGACGGCGACAGCTGGCGCGTCGGCATCAACGCGCCGGCCGCGCTCGCCGCCAACATCGCGGGCAAGGGATCGATCGCGATCGACGGCGTCTCGCTGACGGTCAACGAGGTCGCCGACCAGGCCGACGGCAGCGCCGATTTCGCGGTCAACATCATCCCGCACACGCGCGCCGTGACGACGCTCGGCGCGCTCGAGCAGGGCAGCGAGGTCAATCTCGAGATCGACATTCTCACGCGCTATCTTGCCAGGATGCAGCAACGGATGTGATTGCGTCGATTGACATCACACTGTGATGTGATATCTCGCCCGCATGTCCTCACTCCTCATCTCCCGCATCACCGCGCTCGTCAATTCGGGCGAGGTCACCCGCGCCGGCCTCGCCAAGGCCGCCGGCCTCCATCCCAACAGCCTGCGCGACGTCGGCGAGGCAAGCTGGAACCCGACCGCCGATACGCTGCGCAAGCTCGAGCACTGGCTCGCCCACGGCAGCGAATCCTCGCCGATGGTCGGCGCCGAAGAGATCATCGCGCTCGCGCGCAACGGCAAGATGTTCATCCTCGTCGACGACGAGGACCGCGAGAACGAGGGCGATCTCGTCATTCCCGCGCAGATGGCGACGCCCGACGCGATCAATTTCATGGCAACATACGGGCGCGGTCTGATTTGCCTGACGCTCGAGAAGAAGCGCGTCGATGCACTCGGGCTCGACCTCATGGCGCGGCACAACGGCACGCGGCACGAAACCGCCTTCACCGTCTCGATCGAGGCGCACGAAGGCGTCACCACGGGCATCTCGGCCGCCGATCGCGCGCGCACCGTGTCGGTCGCGATCGACGCGTCGAAGGGCGCCGAGGCGATCGTCACGCCGGGCCATGTCTTCCCGCTCGTCGCGCGCGACGGCGGCGTCCTCGTCCGCGCCGGCCATACCGAGGCGGCGGTCGACGTCTCGCGGCTCGCCGGGCTCAATCCTTCGGGCGTGATCTGCGAGATCATGAAGGACGACGGGACGATGGCGCGGATGGCCGACCTCATCCCCTTCGCCCGCCTCCACGATCTCAAGATCGGCACGATCCGCGATCTCATCGCCTATCGCCGCCGCCACGACCGGCTCGTCGAAAAACGCAGCGAGGCGCCTTTCACCTCGCAATGGGGCGGCGACTGGACCGCGATGACATTCTTCAACAAGGCGACGCGGACCGAACAGGTCGCATTGGTCAAGGGCCGGATCACGCCCGACACGCCGACGCTCGTGCGGATGCACGCGCTGTCGCCCTTCGCCGACCTGTTCGGCGAGGCGGGGTCGCGCGGCCGCCTGCTCGCCGATTCGATGCGGATCATCGGCGAGGCGGGCGCGGGCGTCGTCGTCGTCATCAACAAGCCGGTGAAGGACATCTTCACCCGCGCGATCGAAGCCAAGACGGGCAACGCGCCGCGCGACATGGAGGAACTGCGCGATTACGGCGTCGGGGCGCAGATCCTCACCGAACTCGGCGTCGCCGACATGATCCTGCTGACCAACACGCGCCACACGCTGGTCGGGCTCGACGCCTACGGCCTGTCGATCGTCGGCGAAAAGGCGATCACCTGCGCAGACGCAGACGCACGCGAAAGCGAGGACGCCTGATGGCCCATCTGCTGATCGTCGAAGCGCGCTTCTACGAAGTCTATAACGACCTGCTGCTCGCCGGCGCGCGCGCCGCGATCGAGGCCGCCGGCCACAGCCACGAAACGATCACCGTGCCCGGCGCGCTCGAAATCCCCGGCGCCATCGCGCTCGCGCAGGACAGCGGCCGCTTCGATGCCTTCGTCGCGATCGGCGTCGTCATTCGCGGCGAGACCTATCATTTCGAGATCGTCGCGGGCGAGAGCGCGCGCGCCATCATGGCGCTGACGCTCGACGGCACCGCGATCGGCAACGGCATCCTCACCGTCGAAAACGATGCCCAGGCGCTCGTCCGCGCCGATCCTTCGCAAAAGGACAAGGGCGGCGAAGCGGCCAAGGCGGCGCTCACGATGCTCGAGCTGCAGCGCCGCTTCGCGTGATTCAGGCGGGCGCCGCCGCCATCGCTGGATAGTCGGTATAGCCCTCGGGGCCGCGCGTGTAGAAGGTCTTGGGGTTGGGCGCGTTGAGTTCGGCGCCTGCCCTGAACCGCTCGACCAGGTCGGGATTGGCGAGGAACGGGCGGCCATAGGCGATGCCGTCGGCGAGCCCCTTGTCGAGCTGCGCCTGACCGTCGGCGAAGCCGTAATCGCTGTTGAGGAACAGCGGTGCGCCAAACACCTTGCGGATATGCGGGCTGACCGGCGCGACGTCGGTCTTGGCAAAGGTCGACGCCTCGCGCGGTTCGCGCATTTCCAAAAACGCGATGCCGAGCGCGTCGAGCGCCTTCGCCGCGGTGGTGAAGGTCGTCACCGGATCGCTGTCGTCGGTGCTCTGGACCACGCCGTTGGGCGACAGGCGGACCGCGGTGCGGTCTGCACCAACCTCGCCTGCCACCGCGGCGGTGACTTCGCGCAGCAGGCGGACACGGTTGTCGGCGCTGCCGCCGTAATCGTCGTCGCGATCATTGGGCGTATCGCGCAGGAACTGGTCGATCAGATAGCCGTTGGCGGCGTGGATCTGGACGCCGTCGAAGCCTGCGATCATCGCGTTGCGCGCAGCGGTGACGTAATCGCCGACGACGCGCGGAATCTCGCTGGCGGGCAGCGCGCGCGGCGTCGCGTAATCCTGCTTGCCCGAATAGGTGTGCGCCTGGCCAGCGGCGGCGACGGCGACCGACGATACCGGCGGTCCGCCGCCCATGTCGGGATGGACCAGCCGCCCCATGTGCCACAATTGCGCGAAGATGCGTCCGCCCGCGGCATGAACGCGGGCGACGACGGGCTTCCAGCCTTCGACCTGATCGTCGGTCCACAGCCCCGGCGCATAGGGCCAGCCGAGGCCCTCCTTGCTGATCCCGGTCGCTTCGGAGAGGATCAGCCCGGCGCCCGCGCGCTGCGCGTAATAGTCGCCCATCAGCGCGGTCGGGACATGGTCCTTCGTCGCGCGGCCGCGCGTCAGCGGCGCCATCAGGATGCGGTTGGGCAGGACGAGATCGCCGACGGTTACGGGATCGAACAGGCTGGGCGCGGAGTCGGTCATATGGGAATCGGGCATAGGGAGCGGACCTTTCGCTTGCGGCGGGGCGGGGCCGCGCTACAGCGGCGATGCCATCAACTGGGGACCCGCCTTGGCCGATTCAACCGCAGACCCGGCCGGCACGAACGGCGCTTCCCGCGCTGACGCGCGCCTGACGCTACGGCATCCGGGCGTCGCCTTCGCCGCGCTGGTGCTCGCGAATATCTGTCTCGCCTTCGGCGCGCTGCTCGTCCGTTTCGCCGATACCGGCCCGGTCGCGGCGAGCTTCTGGCGGCTCGCGATCGCCGCGCCGTTCCTTGCGCTGATCGCCTGGCGCACGCGCCAGCCGCTCGGCGGATTTCCGCGCAAGGTCGGCTGGATGATCGTCATCGGCGGCGTGTTCTTCGCCGCCGACCTTGCCGCCTGGCATCTCGGTATCGTCCGCACCAAGCTCGCCAACGCGACATTGTTCGGCAATTCGGCGAGCCTGCTGCTCGTCCTGTGGGGGATGGTCGTCCTCCACCAGATGCCGCGCCGGATCCAGCTCGTCGCGATCGCACTCGCCTTTGCCGGCGGCGCGCTCCTGATGGGCCGGTCGTTCGAACTCAGCGCGCGCAACCTCGCGGGCGACCTGCTCAGCCTGCTCGCGGGCATCCTTTACACCGGCTATCTGCTCGCGCTGCAGAATGCGCGCGCGAAGCTCGGCAGCTGGTCGGTGCTCGCGGTCTCGACCTTTGCCAGCATCCCGATCGCGCTGCTGTTCGCGCTGGCGCTCGGCGAGACGATCTGGCCGACCGACTGGACGCCGCTCGTCGCACTCGCCTTTTCGAGCCAGGTCGCGGGCCAGGGGCTGCTCGTCTATGCGCTGCCGCACTTCCGACCGCTCGTCATCGGCATCGTCCTGCTGCTCCAGCCCGCGATCGCCGCCTTTGCCGGGCTCGTCGTCTTCGGCGAGGCGATCGGCCCGTTCGAAGGCGCGGGGATGGTGGCGATCGCGCTCGCCCTGGTGCTCGTGCGCTGGCCCGAACGCACTCCCGTCCAAAGAGACCTATTGCCGCGCGCCCGGCCGTGACCTAGTTTCGCGCCATGGCCCAGACCGACCTCCCAGACGATCCGACGCTCGACGAAATCCGTGCCGCGCTCGCTCCGCGCCTCGCGGGCGACGCCGCGTTCGACGGCTGGGGCAAGGGAGCGGTCGCCAGCGCCGCCAGCGCGCTCGGCATCGATCGCGACATCGCCGCGCTCGCCTTTCCCGGCGGGGCGACCGACATGATCGCCGCCTGGTTCGGCTGGATCGACGAAGAGATGGCGCGCCGCCTGCCGCCCGAACGCCTCGCCGCGATGAAGATCCGGACACGCATCGCCGCGCTCGTCGAAACGCGGCTCGAAATCGTCGCGAACGACAAGGAGGCGCTGCGCCGCGCGCTCGCGATCCTCGCCATGCCGCAGAATATCGCCAAAGGCGCGCAGCTCGGCTGGCGCGCCGCCGATACGATGTGGCGCATGGCGGGCGACACCGCGACCGATTACAACCACTATACCAAGCGCGGCCTGCTCGGCACGATCTACGCTGCGACGCTGACCGTCTTCCTCGACGACGACAGCGACGGCTTCGCCGACACGCGCGCCTTCCTGGCGCGCCGGATCGACAATGTCATGCAGTTCGAAAAGGCCAAATCTGGCTTTCTGAAGCGCCGGACACGCATCCCAAGCCTGTCGCGCTTCATCGGCCGGTTGCGCTATCCGGGGGTTTGATCGCGCGCATTGCGGACGGCGAGAGCCTTCGCTATAGCGCCGACTTCCCGTTAATGATAATCAGTCGCAAATGTATTCTGTCCTTGCCAATCTCAAGCCCGGCGAGCGCGGCCATGTCGCCGCCGTCGACTGGGACCGCATCTCGGTTCCCGAGGGTCGCCGCCTGCGCGAGCTCGGCCTCGTCGAGGGCGCGAATATCGAGCTGCTCCACCGCGGCAGCCTGTTCCTGAAGGACCCGCTGGCGGTGCGCGTCGGGCGCACGACGATCGTCATCCGCCTCGCCCACGCCGCCGCGATCAGCATCGCCGAAGGGAGCGCGGCATGACCAGCGCGATGCCGATGATCGCCTTTGTCGGCAATCCCAATTCGGGCAAGTCGTCGCTGTTCAACGCGCTCACCGGCGCGCGGCAGAAGATCGGCAATTATCCCGGCGTCACCGTCGAGCGCAAATCGGGCCGCGCCGTCCTCAGCGACGGCCGCCCGCTCGAAATGGTCGACCTGCCGGGCAGCTACAGCCTGACCCCGTCGAGCCCCGACGAAGAGGTCACGCGCGCCGTCGTCACCGGCCATCAGCAGGGCGAGCGCCGCCTCGACGCGATGGTCATCGTCGTCGACGCGAGCAACCTCGAACAGCATCTGCCCTTCGCGCTCGAACTGATCGAGGTCGGCACCCCGGTCGTCGTCGCGCTCAACATGATCGACATGGCGACGCGCGACGGCCTGACGCTCGATGCCGCGCAGCTGTCGGCAGAGCTCGGCGTGCCCGTCGTCCCCACCGTCGCGGTGCGCGGCCGCGGCATCATCGAGCTGATCGCGGCGATCGAGACGCTGTTCGACGGCTCGCCGCATCCGATCGTCGAGCCCGCCGAACACGGCCCCGATGTCGACCGCCAGCTGCGCAGCCGCGCGCAGCGCATCGCGCGCGCGACGACGATCGGCGAACCGCCCGAGCGGCGCTGGACGCAGCGACTCGACGCGGTGCTGCTCCACCCCGTGCTCGGCTTCGCCATCCTGCTCGCGATCCTGTTCGTCATGTTCCAGGCGGTGTTCGCCTGGTCGGCGACGCCCGCCGACGCGATCGACGTCGGGCTCGGCAATCTCGGCGCCTATCTCGGCGACGCGATGCCCGACAACTGGCTGCGCTCGATGGTCGTCGACGGGATCATCGCCGGGGTCGGCGCGGTCGTCGTCTTCCTGCCGCAGATCCTCGTACTGTTCCTCTTCATCCTCGTCCTCGAGGCGACCGGCTATCTGACCCGCGCGGCCTTTCTGATGGACGGCATCATGGCCAAGGTCGGCCTGTCGGGGCGCGGTTTCATCCCGCTCTTGTCGAGCTTCGCCTGCGCGATTCCCGGGATCATGGCGACGCGCGCGATCGCCGATCCCAAGGACCGGCTGACGACGATCCTGATCGCGCCGCTGATGACCTGTTCGGCGCGATTGCCCGTCTATGCGATCATCATCGCCGCCTTCATCCCCGCGCGCAGCGTCGGACCGGGCATCGGTCTGCAGGGGCTGGTGCTGTTCACCCTGTATCTCAGCGGCATCGTCGGCGCGCTGGTCGTCGCCTTCGTCCTGCGCCACACGGTGACCAAGGGCGCGAGCGCGGGCCTGATCATGGAAATGCCGCGCTACCAGTGGCCGCGCCTCGCCGACGTCGCGCTCGGCCTGTGGCAGCGCGCGTGGATCTTCCTCAAGCGCGCGGGCACGATCATCTTCTTCTCGACGATGATCCTGTGGGCGCTCTTGAGCTTCCCCAAGCCGCCCGCGGGCAGCGACGTCTCGCCGGTGCGCTATTCGCTCGCCGGGCGGATCGCCGACAACCTCGTCGCGCCGGTCGTCGAACCGATCGGCTTCAACAAGGATATCGCGCTCGCGCTGATCCCCGCGATGGCGGCGCGCGAGGTCGCGGTGTCGGCGCTCGGCACGGTCTATGCGATCGAGGCCGGCGACGACGACGAAGAGGCCGCGCGCGCGCTCGGGCCAAAGCTCGCCGCCGACTGGAGCCTCGCGACCGCTCTCGCCTTCCTCGCCTGGTTCGTCTTCGCCCCGCAGTGCATCTCGACGATCGCGGTGACGCGGCGCGAAACGAACAGCTGGCGCTGGCCTGCGCTGATGGTTGCCTACCTGTTCGCCCTCGCCTACCTGTTTACCGGTGTTACATATTGGGCGGCAACCGCCCTCGGGCTTGGATAGGAATTTACGATGGCAGGCAGCGTCAACAAGGTCATTTTGATCGGCAATCTGGGGCAGGATCCCGAAGTCAAATCGTTCCAGAACGGCGGCAAGGTGTGCAACCTGCGCGTCGCGACGAGCGAGAACTGGAAGGACAAGATGACCGGCGAGCGCAAGGAGCGCACCGAATGGCACAGCGTCGCGATCTTCGGCGAAGGCCTGGCCGGCGTCGCCGAACGCTATCTGCGCAAGGGATCGAAGGTCTATCTCGAAGGCCAGCTGCGCACGCGCAAATGGCAGGACCAGTCGGGTAACGACCGCTATTCGACCGAAGTCGTGCTGCAGGGCCCCGGCGCGGTCATGACGATGCTCGACGCCGCGCCCGGCGGCGGATCGGGCGGCGGCGGTTCGCGCCAGGGCGGCGACGACGGATGGGGCGGCGGTTCCTCGGCAGGCGGCGGCTTCGGTGGCGGCTCGTCCTCGGGCGGCGGCGATTTCGGCGGCGGCGGCGCGTCGTCGGGTCCCAATTTCGACAACGACCTCGACGACGAAGTCCCGTTCTGAGGCGATCGATGCGGTGAGTCGGGCCGAAGCAAGTTCAGGCCTATGCGCGGTACCGGCCCGCACCCCCTTCCGCTACCCATGACAGTGTAATCTATTGGGTGTCCGGGAGGGGGTGCGGGCCGGTGCCGGCTTCAGGCGGAAGCGGGGCAAAGCCTCCCGCTCAGATTTTCCCGCTGATGCTGAACGACCAGATATTGCCAAATTCGCGCTCGCGCTGTTCCGAGAACTGGATCGGCTGCGTCCGGCGGCCGTCATAGACGGTGCGCGAATTGGCGTCGCGGCTGTCGAACAGGTTGCCGACCGATGCCCGCACCGTCAGGCCGAACACGTCCTTGTTCTCGATGAACACCGAGGCGTAGGGACGGGTCGGGCCGCCATCGGCGATCTGCGTGAGGCGGTAGCGGGGGCTTTGTTCGAAATGCTCGACATCGGCGCCCCAGGCCCAGTCGGTTCCGGGAATGTCGTGGCGGAGCGAGGCGCCGAAATTATATTTGGTCTGGCCGCTGAGCGGGCGCGACACGCCGGTCAGCGGGTCCTTGATGTTCGACCAGAACTTGTTGCCGTAGACGTCGAACTTGGCGCCCTTCCAGCCGATCGGATCGAACAGGATCGTCGCTTCGAGGCCGATGCTGTAGGCGCGCGCCGACGATACGTTGCCCAGCGCCTCTTCGGTCGGCGAAATCGGGATGATTTCGATGTAATCGGAGATTTGCGAATAGGAGATATCGGGCTTGATCGATCCCCAGGCGCCGAGGTTCTTCTTGATGTCGGCGGTGAAGTTCCAGCGTTGCGGCGGGACCAGCCCCGCATTCTTGCCGCGTCCGGTATTGTTGGCGACGTCGACCGAGGCGAGGACGTCGAAGAAATTGAGCTGGTCGACCTTGCGTTCCAGCTTGGCGTTGGCGACGAGGTCCTCGCTCGGTCGCCAGGCGATCGCGACCGAGCCCTTGGGCCGGATGAAGCTGCGACTGTCGCCATCGGGACCCGACACGCCGATGACGCTGTATTCGGCGCCCAGCGTCGCCTGCAGCGTCAGCGTGTCGGACAGCGGGCGGCCATGACTGATCGATCCCTGAAGCCGCTTTTCGTCGATCTCGGCGCTGGCGCCGGGCAGCGGCACCGGCGTCTGCGTGGCGCCGTCGATGTCGAACAGGTCGGCGGTGCTGACGAGCGTGTTGTAGGCGCCTTCGAACGCGACCTGCCAGTCGGCGCTGCCGGCCTTCCAGCCATATTCGCCGCGCAAGATGCTCTCGCCTTCGTCGACCGTCTGGTTGAACAGGCTGCCCTTGTCGCTGCCCGACTGGTCGCTGACGAAACGGCTGTAGAACGGGCTGTGTTCGAACCGGCGCAGGCCGATCAGCTTCAGCCGGCCGCCGCCCAGCGCGAATTCGTAATCGCCGCCGAGCTCGTAATTATATTCGTCCTCGCCGCCGGTATAGGCCTCGGAATAGATCGGGCCGGCCTGTTCGACGATGTCGCCATAGACCGATTCGCGCGCCTGGGCGTCGGTATACTGACCGTTGAGGTTCAGGATATTGCCATTGTCGGCGGTGCGCGCGATCGATGCGTTCACCTTGGGCTGGTTGTAATTGTAGCGGCCGTATTCCTGGCGGGTGACGAGCAGCGTGCCGGCGGCGTCATAAGCATATTCGGGGCCCCAATGGCCCTGGCGACCGACGTCGTTGGTCAGGCCGAGCGTCCAGTCGGTCTTGCCGAACGAACCGTTCAGCGACAGCTGGCCGGCGGTCCACACGTCCTTCAGCCCGGGGCGGATTTGCGGCTTCCATTTGAAGCTGCCGCCGAACTTGCGCGCCTCGGCGACGACGTTAGCGACCTGGCCCGACAGGCCCGGGATCGACAGCGACGCCCCGTCGAGGATCTCGATGCGCGTGACCGACGAAGCGTCGATCCGCGACAAGGCGGTGGCGGCATCGTTCGACTTGCCCGACATGCGCTGGCCGTTGATCAGGATATTCTGCGACGCCTGGCCCAGCCCGCGTTCGCCATTGTCGCCCCCGGTGATCGAAAATCCGGGGATCTGGCTGATCATGTCGAGCGCGGTCTTGGGCGCGTAGCGCGCGAAATCCTCGGGCGTGTAAACCTGGCCTGCGGCCTGGCCGGACGCGGGACTTGCGATCGGTTGGGCAACCTGGGGGGCGTCCTGGGCGACGACCGGGGCGGCGAGCGTACAGGCCAGCGCGATCGCCGAAATGCCGGCCAGCCGCGACGATCGTCCGGTTGTATGGGCAAGGGCCCGGCGTTCCAGCTGCGCGGCGTCGTTCATCTTCCCACTCCCTATCGTTACGTCTATGCTTGTGGTCGTCGTTAGACGACTACAACTGTGAACGCAACATTAATGCGCCTTACTGTATTACACACCTAATACGGAGTTGGCCAGGTAATTACGCGCGTAGCAATTCGTTGACCGCGGTCTTGGCACGCGTCCCCGCATCGACCGTCTTGACGATTACCGCGCAGGCGAGGCCCGGGCCCGGACTGCCGTCGGCAAGCGGCTTGCCCGGCAGGCTGCCGGGTACGACGACCGAATAGGGCGGAATCCGGCCATAGATCACCTCGCCGCTGGCGCGGTCGACGATCTTGGTCGAGGCGGTGATGAATACGCCCATGGCGACGACCGATCCTTCGCCGACGATCACGCCCTCGACGATTTCGGAGCGCGCGCCGATGAAGCAATTGTCGCCGATGATCGTCGGATTGGCCTGGAGCGGCTCGAGCACGCCGCCGATCCCCGCACCGGCCGAGATATGGCAGCGCGCGCCGACCTGCGCGCAGCTGCCGACCGAGGCCCAGGTATCGATCATCGTCCCGTCGCCGACAAAGGCGCCGATATTGACGAAGCTCGGCATCAGGACGACGTCGCGGCCGATATGCGCGCCGCGCCGGACGATCGATCCGGGGACCGCGCGCAGCCCCGCGACGGTGAATTCCTCGGCGCCCCAGCCGGCGAATTTCGACGGCACCTTGTCCCACCAGGTCGCGCCGCCGGGACCGCCCTCGATCACTGCCATCGGGTTGAGGCGGAACGACAGCAGCACCGCTTTCTTGAGCCACTGGTTGACCTGCCAGCTGCCGTCGGCCTGGCGCTCGGCGACGCGCGCAGCGCCGCTGTCGAGCAGCGCGATCGCCTGTTCGACCGCCTCGGCAACGGCGGCATCGCTCGCGTCGATCGTGGCGCGATCGTCCCACGCGCGTTCGATGATCTGTTCGAGCTGGTTCATGCGGGCGATCCCTCGTTGCTGGCGATGCGATGGTGCGTGATCCCCTGAAGCCAGGCGAGGAGGTCGTCAACATGGATATCGACGAAGGCGGGATCGTGCCCGCGATCGCCCGCTTCGGAGCCGTTGTCGATCCACACCGTCGTCATGCCGAGCGCGTGCGCGGGGGCAAGGTTGCGCGCCATGTCCTCGACCAGTACCGCGCGCGCCGGATCGATTGCCAGCGAATCGCACAGCGAGCGATAGGCGCCGTCGGCGGGCTTGGGGACATAGCCGGTGGCGACGATGTCGTGGATTGCCTCGAACTGCGCGCCGATGCCGATGCGGTCGAGCACGCGCCGCGCGTGCGGGGCGTCGGCGTTGGTGAAGACGATGCGGCGCCCCGGCAGGGCCGCAAGCGCCGCCGCCAGCCCGGGATCGGGCGCAATGCAATCGAGGACGATGTCGTGGACGAAGGCGAGATAGTCGGCCGGGTCGATGTCGTGATGCCGCATCAGCCCCGACAGCGTCGTGCCATATTCGTGGAAATAGCCCTTCTGGATGCCGCGCGCCTGATCGGCCTCGCACCCCGTCGCGCGCACGACGAACGCCTCCATGCGGCGGTCGATCTGGTCGAACAGGCGATGGCGCGGATGGTAGAGCGTATTGTCGAGATCGAAGATCCAGCAGTCGACATGGCTGAGCGCGGCGTCCATCGCCCGCGCCTAGGAAAATCGGGACCAGGCGGCAAGTCGCGCGGCCTAACAATTAGCAAGTCGTTAAATTTGCAAACAAAAAACATTTTGTGCCGACCATTTTAAGCTTTATACCGACAGCATATCTCAGCTCAGCCGACCGCCTGGCGAGCGGCCGCACTGCGGACAGGAAACGACATCATGAAATTCAGCAGCGATTTTTCCCGGCGCTCGGCGCGTAGCCGTGCCGCGCTTGCGGCAAGCGCGATTGCCCTGTTCCCGCTCGCGGCCTGCGGCGGCGGCGGTGGCGGCGGAGTCAGGCCGACGCCGCCGCCGATCACGACGCCCACGCCAACGCCGACCCCGGTCCCGGCGCCCGCCCCCACGCCGACGCCGACGCCCGCGCCGGGCACCAATTACGATACCGCCGAATATCGCCGTTCGGTCGGCCCCGCTTTTCACAACGCGATTGCGGCGTACAACAGGGGCGCGACGGGCAAGGGGGTGGTGCTGGGCGTCATCGATTCGGGCATCGACCGCAGCAGCACCGAATTTGCCGGGCGGCTCAGTTCCGCGTCGAGGGATTTCGGCGGCAGCGGAACCGTTGAGGCCGAGGACGGCCATGGTACGGCGGTCAGTGCGGTGGCGCTGGGCGGCAAGAACGATTTCGAAACGCACGGCATCGCCTTCGACGCGACGCTGCTGGCGTTGCGCGCGGATACCGCCGGGACATGCGCGTCCGAGGATCCCGACGATCCCGATTCGGGCTGCAGCTTCGATCCGTCCAACATCGCGGCCGCCGTCGATTACGCGCGGACATCGGGCGCGAAGGTGATCAATATTTCGCTGGGCGGCGGCGGCGTCAGCAACAGCCTGCGCAATGCCATCACGCGCGCCGCCTCGGCCGGCATTATCGTCGTCGTCTCGGCCGGCAATGACGGCGACAGTACCGAAGACGGAATCGACCCCGACAATCCCGATCCGTTTGCGCAGGGGATCGCGGACACCGGCACCGGCCTCGTCATCATTGCCGGGTCGGTCGGTACCGCGGGCAGCAGCACGGCCATATCCACCTTCAGCAACCGCGCCGGGACCTATCAGAACGTCTACCTGGCGGCGTTGGGCTATCGCGTCCGCGCGCCCGACCAGAATGGCGACATCTATCTGTGGAGCGGCACGTCGTTCTCGGCGCCGCAGATTTCCGGCGCCGCGGCGCTGCTGCTGCAGGCCTTCCCCACCCTCACCGGGGCGCAGGTGGTCGACATCCTGTTGCGCTCGGCGGCCGATGCGGGCGATGCGGGCACCGATGCCATCTATGGCCGCGGCATCCTCGATATCGCGCGTGCGTTCCAGCCGATCGGCACAACCGCGCTGGCGGGATCGACCGAAGCGCTCGACTTCGCGGTCGATACCGCCGCGCTGTCGGGGGCGATGGGCGACGCGATGGCCGTCACCCGCACCGACGCGGTCATCCTCGACGAATATGCGCGCGCGTTCGCGCTCGACCTTGCCCAGACGGTGCGCATCGCGCGTCCCGACATGAAGCTCGTTCCCGCGCTCAGTGCCGGACCGCGCCAGATCTCGATGGCATCGCCGACGCTCGCGGTCTCGCTGTCGGTCGCCCCGGGGAGCAGCGACATCATCTACGGCGCGCAGACGCTGATGCCCGATGCCGCCGAACAGGCGCGCGTGCTCGCCGCCTCGGTGATGGCGCGGCTGTCGCCCGATACCGACGTCGCCTTTGCCATCCGCCGCGGCAGCGACGGCCTGTCGGCGGCGCTCGAAGGGCGTCGCGAAGCGGCGTTCCTCGTCGGCGAGTCGGCGCGCGGCCAGACCGGCTTCGGGCTCAAGCCGTCGACCGGCATGGCGCTGCGCCATCATCTCGGCGACGGCTTCGCGGTCACCGCGCGCGCCGAAACCGGCCTTGCCAGCGTGCGCGAGACCGATCCCTTCCGCCAGCTGCGCGAACCCGCGGCCGAATATCGCTACAATGTCGTCGGCACCGCCTTCGACAAGGTGCTCGGCGCCGCGCGCCTGTCGCTCGCAGCCGACATGATGAGCGAAAAGGACACCGTGCTCGGCGCCCGGTTCGGTTCGGTCTATGGCGGCGGCGGCGCGACCAGCCTGTTCGTCGATGCCGGCGCGCGCTTCGACCTCGGCCGCGGCTGGGATGTCGGCGGCCAGTGGCGCCAGGGCTGGACCTGGGCGACGCCGGGCGGCCGCATCGAAGCGGGCTCGCTGCTCAAGTCGAGCGCCTGGTCGCTCGATGCCGGCAAGCTCGGTGTGCTCGGCGCGCGCGACAGCTTCGCGCTGCGCGTGTCGCAGCCGCTGCGCGTGTCGTCGGGCGGGCTCGCCCTCAACCTGCCGATCGGCTATGATTACGCCACGCTGGCGACCGAATATGGCGTGCGCAACCTCAACCTCGCGCCGAACGGGCGCGAGATCGACGTCGAGGGCGTCTACGGCGTCCCGCTGTCCGCCGGACGGCTGACCACCAACGTCTATTATCGCCGCCAGGCCGGCAATATCGCCGCCATGCCCGACGATATCGGCGGCGCGATCCGCTTCACCCTCGGCTTCTGACGATCGCGCCGGTCAGCGAAGCAGGCCAGTGGAGCGTTCAGCAGGCGGCATCCTGGGGTGCCGCCTGCCTGGCTTCGGCGCTACCGCGATAGGGGGCGACGCACTCGACCCGGTCCGGATGGCGCGCACCCTTGACCCCTCGCGCGAATCCCCCTAAAGGGCGCGCATCCGGCGGAAGGGTCGCTCCCCCGTCCGGGCAAATAGAGCTGAACATTGCCGGTTCGCACACAGGGCCTTGGGGGGCATTTACGCCACTCTCAGGGTCTTTTTCTATTGGACGGTCCATCGCGGGCCACCCTTTGTGCGGGACGCTAAAGTAACCGTGACGCGAAACCCCGTGAGGAAAACGGGGCGGGTCGCCACAAACAAGGTGAAGCATTCATGCCCACGATTAACCAGCTGGTCCGCAAGGGCCGCGTTCCGCAGAAGGCCAAGTCCAAGGTCCCTGCGATGGAACAGAACCCGCAAAAGCGCGGCGTCTGCACCCGCGTCTACACGACGACCCCGAAAAAGCCGAACTCGGCGCTGCGCAAGGTGGCCAAGGTTCGCCTGACCAACCAGCGCGAGGTCATTTCCTACATCCCGGGCGAAGGCCACAATCTCCAGGAACACAGCGTTGTGCTGATCCGCGGCGGTCGTGTCCGCGATCTTCCCGGCGTTCGCTACCACGTCCTGCGCGGCGTGCTCGATACGCAGGGGGTCAAGGACCGCAAGCAGTCCCGTTCGAAATACGGCGCCAAGCGTCCGAAGTAAGCCGACCAGGCCAGCCGGCGCGAGCCGGACATCGAAGGTCTCTGGTCAACCGGCTGAAGTTTTAAGGAAACAAGCACATGTCACGTCGTCGTCGTCCCGAAAAGCGGGTCATCCTGCCCGATCCCAAATTTGGCGATCTGGTCCTTTCGAAATTCATGAACTCGGTCATGCTCGACGGTAAGAAGTCGACCGCCGAAAAGATCGTCTACGGCGCGCTCGAAAGCGTCGAGGCGAAGGCCAAGAAGGATCCGCTGCAGGTCTTTCACGATGCGCTCAACAACATCAAGCCGGGCATCGAGGTCCGCAGCCGCCGCGTCGGCGGCGCCACCTACCAGGTCCCCGTCGAGGTGCGCCCCGAGCGCGCCCAGGCGCTGGCGATCCGCTGGCTCATCACCGCCTCGCGCAACCGCAGCGAGACGACGATGGCCGCGCGCCTGTCGGGCGAGGTGCTCGATGCGTCGAACAACCGCGGCAACGCGGTGAAGAAGCGCGAAGACACGCATCGCATGGCAGAGGCCAACCGCGCCTTCTCGCACTATCGCTGGTAACGGGCGCTGGTAACAGACGACCATATATATCCGTAGGGCTGAGCCTGGCGACGCCCGTTTGTCGATCACGAGAAACGCCCTTCGACAAGCTCGGCACTACGGACTTTTTTTGACATTCATGCGGGGGCGCTGACGCCTCCCGCGCCCCACGGAGCAAATCACATGGCCCGCGAATATCCGCTCGAACGCTATCGCAATATCGGCATCATGGCGCACATCGACGCCGGCAAGACCACGACGACCGAGCGTATCCTCTATTATACCGGCAAGTCCTACAAGATCGGCGAAGTCCATGACGGCGCCGCGACGATGGACTGGATGGAGCAGGAGCAGGAGCGGGGAATCACGATCACCTCGGCGGCGACGACGACCTTCTGGTCGGCCGACGACGGCGAAGGCCCCAAGCACCGCATCAACATCATCGACACCCCCGGACACGTCGACTTCACGATCGAGGTCGAACGCAGCTTGCGCGTGCTCGACGGCGCGGTCGCGGTGTTCGACGGCGTCGCCGGCGTCGAACCCCAGTCGGAAACCGTGTGGCGCCAGGCCGACAAGTACAAGGTTCCGCGGATGTGCTTCATCAACAAGCTCGACCGCACCGGTGCCGATTTCTATTACTGCGTTCAGTCGATCATCGATCGTCTCGGCGCCAAGCCGCTCGTGCTCTATCTCCCGATCGGCATCGAAGGCGGCCTGCGCGGCGTCGTCGATCTCGTCAACATGCGCGGCATTGTCTGGCAGAACGAGGATCTCGGCGCGAAGTTCGACTATATCGACATTCCCGAGGACATGGCCGAAAAGGCGGCGCAGTATCGCCACGACCTGCTCGAAACCGTCGTCGAACATGACGACGAAGTGATGATGGCCTATCTCGACGGCACCGAACCCGATGCCAAGACGATCAAGCGCCTGATCCGCAAGGGCACGCTCGAACAGGCGTTCGTGCCGGTCTTGTGCGGCTCCGCGTTCAAGAACAAGGGCGTCCAGCCGCTGCTCGACGCCGTCGTCGACTATATGCCGAGCCCGACCGACGTTCCCGCGATCAAGGGCGTGCTGCCCGACAGCGACCAGGAAGAATCGCGCGCGTCGAGCGACGATGCGCCGTTCAGCGCGCTCGCGTTCAAGATCATGAACGATCCCTTCGTCGGCTCGCTGACCTTCGCCCGCATCTATTCGGGCAAGCTCGAAAAGGGCATGGTGCTCAACTCGGTGAAGGACAAGAAGGAAAAGATCGGCCGCATGCTGCTGATGCATTCCAACAACCGCGAAGACATCGAAGAGGCGTTCGCCGGCGACATCGTCGCGATCGCGGGCATGAAGGACACGACGACGGGCGACACATTGTGTGCGACCTCGGCGCCGATCATCCTCGAACGCATGGAATTCCCCGAACCGGTCATCGAACTGTCGGTCGAACCCAAGACCAAGGCCGACCAGGAACGGATGGGCGTCGCGCTCAACCGCCTCGCCGCCGAGGATCCCTCGTTCCGCGTTTCGACCGATCACGAATCGGGCCAGACGATCATCAAGGGCATGGGCGAGCTTCACCTCGACATCCTCGTCGATCGCATGAAGCGCGAATTCAAGGTCGAGGCCAATGTCGGCGCACCGCAGGTCGCCTATCGCGAATCGCTCGCGAAGGAAGTGTCGATCGACTATACCCACAAGAAGCAGTCGGGCGGCTCGGGCCAGTTCGGCCGGGTCAAGCTGACGCTGACCCCAGGCGAGCGCGGCCAGGGGATCAACTTCATCGACGAGATCAAGGGCGGCAATATTCCCAAGGAATATATCCCCTCGGTCGAAAAGGGCATGCGCGAGACCGCCGAGGGCGGCAGCCTGATCGGCTTCCCGATCATCGATTTCGACATTCGCCTGACCGACGGCGCCTATCATGACGTCGATTCGTCGGCGCTGGCGTTCGAGATCGCGGGTCGCGGCGCGATGCGCGAAGCCGCCCAAAAGGCGGGCATCAAGCTGCTCGAACCGATGATGAAGGTTGAAGTCGTCACGCCCGAGGACTATCTCGGCGACGTGATCGGCGACATGAATTCGCGTCGTGGCCAGATCCAGGGTACCGACAGCCGCGGCAACGCACAGGTCGTCGATGCGATCGTGCCGCTGGCGAATATGTTCGGCTATGTGAACCAGCTGCGCTCGTTCACCCAGGGCCGTGCACAGTACACGATGCAGTTCTCGCATTACGAGGAAGTGCCGCAGAACGTCGCCGACGAGGTGAAGGCAAAGCTGGCATAAGTTATTTTTGATGCTATGAGCGCCCGCGGTGCGGACCGCGGGTTACGCAATTAGCGATTTTGATGTGAAGGGTTTGTAAAATGGCAAAGGCAAAGTTTGAGCGGAACAAGCCGCATTGTAACGTCGGCACCATCGGTCACGTCGACCATGGCAAGACGACGCTGACCGCGGCGATCACCAAGGTGATGGCCGAGGCATTCGGCGGCGCTGCGGTTGATTTCGCGAATATCGACAAGGCGCCCGAAGAGCGCGAACGTGGCATCACCATTTCGACGGCACACGTCGAATATGAGACCGAAGCGCGCCATTATGCGCACGTCGATTGCCCGGGACACGCCGATTATGTGAAGAACATGATCACCGGTGCCGCCCAGATGGACGGCGCGATCCTGGTGGTGAACGCCGCCGACGGTCCGATGCCGCAGACGCGCGAGCACATCCTGCTCGCCAAGCAGGTCGGCGTGCCGGCGCTCGTCGTCTACATGAACAAGGTCGACCAGGTCGATGACGAAGAGCTGCTCGAGCTCGTCGAACTCGAAGTGCGCGAATTGCTCAGCTCGTACGAATTCCCCGGCGACGACATTCCGATCATCAAGGGTTCGGCGCTTGCCGCTCTCGAAGGTCGCGACGACAACATCGGCAAGGAATCGATCCTCGCGCTGATGAAGGCGGTCGACGACTATATTCCGCAGCCCGAGCGTCCGCTCGATCGTCCCTTCCTGATGCCGATCGAGGACGTGTTCTCGATCTCGGGTCGCGGGACCGTCGTCACCGGCCGTATCGAAACCGGCGTCGTCAATGTCGGCGACGAAGTCGAAATCGTCGGCATCAAGGACACCGCCAAGACCACCGTCACCGGCGTCGAAATGTTCCGCAAGCTGCTCGATCGCGGCGAAGCCGGCGACAATGTCGGTGCGCTGATCCGCGGCATCGGTCGTGAAGACGTCGAACGCGGCCAGGTGCTCTGCAAGCCCGGCTCGATCACGCCGCACACCGATTTCGATGCCGAGGTCTATGTGCTGTCGAAGGACGAAGGCGGCCGTCACACGCCGTTCTTCGCCAACTATCGTCCGCAGTTCTACTTCCGCACGACCGACGTGACCGGCGAAGTCGTCCTCCCCGAGGGCACCGAAATGGTCATGCCTGGCGACAACGTCACGATCGGCGTCAAGCTGATCGCGCCGATCGCGATGGACCAGGGCCTGCGCTTCGCGATCCGCGAAGGCGGCCGCACCGTCGGTGCAGGGGTTGTCAGCACGATCACCAAGTAATATAGGACCGCCAGCCGCCCGGATCGTGATTCGGGCGGCTGGTAGTTTTCGCTACGGTAATTCAGACGGTCGCCTCGGCCATCCGCAAGGATACGGGGCGATTTGTTATTGGCTCTTTCGCATCGGTGGACGGTTATGGAAACGCAGAACATTCGCATTCGCCTCAAGGCATTCGATCATCGGGTGCTCGACCAGGCAACGGGCGACATCGCCGAAACGGCGCGTCGTACCGGCGCATTGATCCGCGGCCCCATTCCGCTGCCGACGCGTATCGAGAAATTCACGGTCAACCGTGGACCGCACATCGACAAGAAGTCGCGTGAGCAGTTCGAGGTTCGCACCTACAAGCGGCTGCTCGATATCGTGCAGCCCACGCCGCAGACGGTCGATGCTTTGATGAAGCTCGACCTCGCCGCCGGCGTCAACGTCGAGATCAAGCTGGCGTAAGCCGGTTATCGGAGCGCGATCGCCCCTCTGGGCGGCTCCGGATTTCCGCCCTCGGCGGAAAGACAATCGAATTGGTGGATACCGCCGGACATCTTCCGGGCAGCGTCCCCCGTCTAGTCCTTCCTGCACCGGGAGGGGCGTTCAGCCCGGACGGGGCGATGCACGACAATTTGGGCTGACACGCACGCGGAATGGTCCGCGTGCCTCTGTTGGGAGTATGCAATCATGCGCACTGGCGTGATCGCGAAGAAACTGGGGATGACCCGCCTGTTCCAGGACGATGGCCGGCACGTGCCCGTCACCGTCCTCAGCCTCGAAGGCTGTCAGGTGGTCTCGGTTCGCGAGCAGGATCGCGACGGCTATGTGGCCGTCCAGCTCGGCGCGGGCAAAGCCCGTCCGAAAAATGTCAACAAGCCGCAGCGGGTGGCCTTCGGCAAGGCCGAGGTCGAGCCCAAGATGCGCGTCGCGGAATTCCGCGTCGCCGACGATGCGGTGCTCGAAGTCGGCGCCGAAATCGCCGCCGACCATTTCGTCTCGGGACAGATCGTCGATGTGACCGGCCACACGCAGGGCAAGGGTTTTGCCGGTGCGATGAAGCGCTGGAACTTCGGCGGCATGCGCGCCACCCACGGCGTCTCGGTCAGCCACCGTGCGCACGGTTCGACGGGTAACCGCCAGGATCCGGGCCGCGTGTTCAAGAACAAGAAGATGGCCGGCCATATGGGCGACCGTCAGCGTACCCAGCAGAACCTCGAAATCGTCCGCACCGACGTCGAACGCGGCCTGCTTTTCGTCAAGGGTTCGGTGCCCGGCTCGAAGGGCGGCTGGTTGCTCGTCCGCGACGCGGTCAAGCTGCCGCGCCATGCCGACGCCCCCTATCCGGCCGGCCTCAAACAGGCCGCCAACCAGAACAGCGATGCCGCCGCCGATACGCCCGCCGATACGGCCGCGGCGACCGACGCCACGCAAGCTGAGGAGTCCTGATCATGAAGGCGAAGGTTCAGACCCTCGACGGCAAGGCTGCAAAGTCCGACGTCGAATTGAACGACGAGATTTTCGGCCTCGAGCCGCGGGCGGACATCCTCCACCGCGTCGTTACCTGGCAGCTCGAAAATCGTCGCGGCACCGCCCGCGGCGCGCGCGAGCGTTCGGACGTTGCCCGCACCGGCAAGAAGTACGGCAAGCAGAAGGGCGGCGGTACCGCTCGTCACGGCGATCGCCGCGCGCCGATCTTCATCGGCGGCGGCAAGGCCCACGGCCCGCGCGTTCGCGACTTCAACCCGTCGCTGAACAAGAAGGTTCGCGTGCTCGGCCTGAAGATGGCGCTGTCGGCGAAGGCCAAGGACGGCAAGCTGCTCGTGCTCGACAATATCGAGGTCAAGGACGCCAAGACCAAGGCGCTCAAGGGCCAGCTCGACAAGTTCGGTTTCGCCGGACGCGCGCTGTTCATCGACGGCGAAGCGGTCGACGACGGCTTCCGCAAGGCGTCGGCCAACCTCATCGGCATCGACACGCTGCCGGCGATCGGCGCCAATGTTTACGACATCCTTCGCGCCGACACGCTGGTCCTGACCCGCGCCGGCGTCGAACAGCTGGAGGCGCGCTTCAATGGCTAAGCAGCAGAAAAAAGCGATCGAGGCACGGCATTACAATGTCATCGTCGCGCCCGTCATCACCGAAAAGTCGACGATGCTTTCGGAGCATAACGCCGTCGTCTTCAAGGTGACCGGCGACGCGACCAAGCCCGCGATCAAGGAAGCAGTCGAAGCATTGTTCGATGTCTCGGTGACCAAGGTCAACACCATGGTCGTCAAGGGCAAGGTCAAGCGCTGGAAGGGCAAGCCCTACCGTCGCAGCGATGTCAAAAAAGCCGTTGTGACGCTGGCCGAAGGCCAGTCGATCGATGTCACCACCGGTATTTGAGGGGCTAGGAAACCATGGCACTCAAGAGTTATAAACCGACCAGCCCCGCGCGCCGCGGCCTGATCCTCGTCGACCGTTCGAGCCTGTGGAAGGGCAAGCCGGTCAAGGCGTTGACCGAAGGCAAGCGCAAGACGGGCGGCCGTAACAACAAGGGTCACGTGACCTCGCGCGGCATCGCCGGCGGTCACAAGCAGCGCTATCGCATGATCGATTTCAAGCGCCGCAAGTTCGATGCGCCGGCCACGGTCGAGCGGCTCGAATACGATCCCAACCGCACCGCGTTCATCGCCCTTATCAAATATGAGGACGGCGAGCAGGCCTATATTCTGGCGCCGCAGCGGCTCGCCGTCGGCGATACCGTGATCGCCGCCGAAAAGGCCGACGTGAAGCCGGGCAACGCGATGCGCCTGTCGCAGATGCCGGTTGGCACGATCATCCACAATATCGAGCTCAAGCCGGGCAAGGGCGGCCAGATCGCCCGTTCGGCGGGGACTTACGCCCAGCTCGTCGGTCGCGATCGCGGCATGGTCATCGTCCGCCTCAACTCGGGTGAACAGCGCTATGTGCTCGGCACCTGCATGGGCACGGTCGGCGCGGTGTCGAACCCCGACAACGCCAACCAGAATTTCGCCAAGGCCGGCCGCACCCGCTGGAAGGGCCGTCGCCCGCTCACGCGCGGCGTCGCCAAGAACCCGGTCGATCACCCGCATGGCGGCGGCGAAGGCCGCACCTCGGGCGGCCGTCATCCGGTCACCCCGTGGGGCAAGCCGACCAAGGGCGCCCGCACCCGCAAGAATAAACAGACCGACCGCATGATCATCCGGTCGCGTCACGCGAAGAAGAAGAGGTAACTCATGGCCCGCTCCGTCTGGAAAGGCCCGTTCGTCGAACTGAGCCTGCTCAAGAAAGCCGAAACCGCCCAGGAAGCTGGCGCGCGTTCGCCGATCAAGACCTGGTCGCGTCGTTCGACCATCCTGCCGCAATTCGTCGGCCTGACCTTCAACGTCTACAACGGCCGCAAGCACGTGCCGGTGTCGGTCAACGAGGACATGGTCGGCCACAAGCTCGGCGAATTCGCGCCGACCCGCTATTTCCCGGGTCACGCCGCCGACAAGAAGGGCAAGAAATAATGGGCAAGGCAGCTTCCCCCCGCCGCCTCGGCGACCATCAGGCGCTGGCGAGCAACACCAACGTACGCGGTTCGGCGCAGAAGCTGAACCTCGTCGCGGCGATGATTCGCGGCAAGAAGGTCGAGGATGCGATGAACATCCTGAAATTCTCGCCCAAGGCGATGGCGATCGACGTGCGCAAGGTGCTCGCTTCGGCGATCGCCAATGCCGAAAACAACCACAATCTCGACGTCGACGCTCTCGTCGTCGCCGAGGCGAGCGTGGGCAAGGCGATCACGATGAAGCGTTTCCATACGCGCGGTCGCGGCAAGTCCACCCGGATCCTGAAGCCTTTCAGCAAGGTCCGGATCGTCGTCGAAGAACGCGAGGAGGCGTAACATGGGTCATAAATCGAATCCGATCGGCCTGCGCCTGCAGATCAACCGTACCTGGGACAGCCGCTGGTATGCCGAGGGCGAGGATTACGGTCGCCTCCTGATGGAGGATCTCAAGATCCGCCAGTACATCGTCAAGACGCTGCCGCAGGCCGCGATCTCGAAGGTGGTGATCGACCGTCCCGCCAAATTGTGCCGCGTCTCGGTCTATGCCGCGCGCCCCGGCGTGATCATCGGCAAAAAGGGCGCCGATATCGAAAAGCTGCGCAAGACGCTCGGCGAGATGACGTCGAGCGACGTCAGCCTCAACATCGTCGAGATCCGCAAGCCCGAAGTCGACGCCAAGCTCGTCGCCCAGGGGATCGCCGACCAGCTCGAACGCCGCGTCGCCTTCCGTCGCGCCATGAAGCGCGCGATGCAGTCGGCCATGCGCCTGGGTGCCGAAGGCATCAAGATCATGTGCGGCGGCCGTCTCGGCGGCGCCGAAATCGCGCGCGTCGAACAGTATCGCGAAGGCCGCGTGCCGCTCCATACGCTGCGCGCGAATGTCGATTATGCCGAGGCCGAGGCCCATACCGCTTATGGCGTGTGCGGAATCAAGGTCTGGATCTTCAAGGGCGAAATCCTTGGTCACGATCCGATGGCAACCGATCGCCTGATGGTCGAATCGCAGACTTCGGGCGTTCGCCCGCCGCACCGTTAAGTTTAGGACAGAGCAATGCTGCAACCTAAGAAAACCAAGTTCCGCAAGGCCTTCAAGGGCCGGATCAAGGGCGATGCGCCCGGCGGCACCACGCTCAACTTCGGCTCGTACGGGCTGAAGGCGATGGAGCCCGACCGTCTCACCGCCCGCCAGATCGAGGCCGCGCGCCGCGCGATCACGCGTCACATCAAACGTCAGGGCCGGTTGTGGATCCGCATCTTCCCCGACGTCCCGGTGTCGAAGAAGCCCGCCGAAGTCCGTCAGGGCAAGGGCAAGGGTTCGGTCGAATATTGGGCCGCCCGGGTCAAGCCCGGCCGCATCCTGTTCGAACTCGACGGCGTTCCCGGCCCGCTCGCCGCGGTCGCGTTCGAACGCGCCGCGATGAAGCTGCCGATCAAGACCAAGGTCGTCGCCCGTCTCGGCGACACCTCGCATTTGGGAGCTTAAGCCATGGCGATGGACAAGATTACCGACCTGCGCGCCAAGAGCGACGACCAGCTTTCCGAGCAGCTGCTCGAGCTCAATCGCGAGGCGTTCAACCTGCGTTTCCAGTCGGCCACCGGCCAGCTCGAGCGCCCGACCCGGATTCGCGAAGTGCGTCGCGGCATTGCGCGTATTCAGACGTTGCAGGCCGAACGCGTCGGCGGCGACGAGCCGGCGAAAAAGGCGGCGAAGAAGCCCGCTGGCCTGACGGTCAAGAAGACTTCGCCCAAGCCGTCGCGCTCGAAGCGCGCGCCGAAGAAGAAATAAGGACGAACCGATATGCCTAAACGTATCCTGACCGGCACGATCGTGTCCGACAAGCCCGACAAGACCGTCGTGGTCAAGGTCGAGCGCAAGGTGAAGCACCCGTTGTACGGGAAGATCATCCGGCGCTCGAAAAAGTACCACGCGCACGACGAGGCGAACGAATACAAGATGGGTGAAACCGTCCGTATCGAAGAGACCAAGCCGATGTCGAAGCTCAAGACCTGGAAGGTCACCGAGCGCGTCGACACCCATGTATCGCCCGCCAAGGCGAGCTGAGAATTCAAGGAACCGGCAGGCTCGTCCTGTCAGGCCAGTAAGAAGGAACCGGATCGATGATCCAGATGCAATCCAACCTTGAGGTAGCCGACAATTCGGGTGCCAAGCGCGTTCAGTGCATCAAGGTGCTCGGCGGATCGAAGCGCCGCACCGCCACCGTCGGCGACATTATCGTCGTCTCGGTCAAGGAAGCCGCGCCGCGCGGCAAGGTGAAGAAGGGCGACGTCCACAAGGCCGTCATCGTTCGCACCCGCAAGGACGTGCGCCGTGCCGACGGTTCGGTGATCCGTTTCGACAGCAACGCCGCCGTTCTCGTCAACGCCAATGCCGAACCGATCGGCACCCGTATCTTCGGCCCCGTGGTGCGCGAACTGCGCGCCAAGAAGCACATGAAGATCATCAGCCTGGCTCCGGAGGTCCTGTAACCATGGCTACCGCAAAAATCCGCAAGGGCGACAAGGTCGTCGTCCTGTCCGGCAAGGACAAGGGCCGCACCGGCGAAGTGACGCTGGTCAACCCCAAGGCCGGCAAGCTGGTCGTCGATGGCATCAACGTCATCACGCGCCACCGCAAGCCGACGCAGGCGAACCCGCAGGGCGGCATCGAGCGCATTCCGGCGCCGATGGCGATCTCGAAGGTCGCGATTGCCGATCCCAAGACCGGCAAGCCGACGCGCGTGCGCATCGAAACCAAGGACGGCAAGCGCACCCGCGTCGCCGTCAAGTCCGGGGAGACGATCAATGGCTAAAGCCGACGCAAAGCGTTACACGCCCCGCGCGAAGAAGCTCTACGACGAAACCGTCGTCAAGGGCATGATCGAGAAATTCGGTTACAAGAACGCGATGGAAGTGCCCGTGATCGAAAAGATCACGCTCAACATGGGTGTCGGCGAAGCGACCCAGGACAAGAAGAAGGTCCAGGTCGCCGCCGAGGAACTCGCGCTGATCGCGGGTCAGAAGCCCGTCATCACGATCGCCAAGAAGTCGATCGCCCAGTTCAAGCTGCGCGAAGGCATGCCGATCGGTGCGAAGGTCACGCTGCGGCGTGAGCGGATGTACGAATTCATCGACCGTCTGGTGACGGTGGCGATGCCGCGCATCCGGGATTTCCGTGGCCTCAATCCCAAGAGCTTCGACGGCCGTGGCAACTATGCCATGGGCCTGAAGGAGCAGATCGTTTTCCCCGAAATCGCCTATGACCGCATCGACCAGGTGCGCGGCATGGACGTGATCGTGACGACGAGCGCGAAGACCGACGACGAGGCGCGCGAGCTGCTGCGCCTGTTCGGCTTCCCGTTCCCGGTGGAAGAAAATGCAACCGAAGAGAAGGCAGCGGCGTAAGCCCTCCTTCTCTTCCATTCGAGCAACGAAGGAAGAGAACTTAAGTCATGGCGAAACTGAGTTCCGTTAACAAAAACGAGCGTCGCAAGCGGCTGGTGAAGAAATACGCCGGTCGTTATGCCAAGCTCAAGGCAGTCGCGGCGGACACGTCGCTCGACGAGGGCGAGCGTCTGATCGCGCGCCTCAAGATGGCGGAGATTCCGCGCAACGGCAATCCGACCCGCATCCGTAACCGGTGCGAGCTGACGGGGCGTCCGCGCGGCTATTACCGCAAGTTCCGGCTTTGCCGCATCCAGCTGCGCGATCTGGCCAATAAGGGCCTGATCCCCGGCGTCACCAAGTCGAGCTGGTAAGGAAGACTGACATGGCTATGACCGATCCCCTGGGCGATATGCTCACCCGCATCCGCAACGGACAGCGCGCCAAGAAGGACAGCGTGATTTCGCCGGCCTCCAAGCTGCGCGTCCGCGTCCTCGACGTGCTCCAGCGCGAAGGCTATATTCGCGGCTATTCCGAAGAGGCGCTGGCCAATTCGAATGGCAAGCGCACGCCGCACAAGGGCCTGCGCATCGAACTCAAATATTTCGAAGGCCAGCCCGCGATCCAGCACGTCGCGCGCGTTTCGAAACCCGGCCGCCGCGTCTATTCGGGCTCGCAAGAGCTGCCGATCGTGCGCAACGGCCTGGGCATCACCATCGTGTCGACCCCGCGCGGCGTCCTGTCGGACGGCGAAGCGCGCGAGCACAATGTCGGCGGTGAAGTGCTGGCGGAGGTATTCTAATGTCACGCATCGGTAAAAAACCGGTCGCCGTCCCCGCCGGGGTCACCGCGACGATCGCTTCGGGCGAACTCAGCGTCAAGGGTCCCAAGGGCACCTTGTCGATGCCGCTCGCCGACGATGTCGAGTATAAGGTCGAAGGCGACAGCATTGCCGTCACGCCCGCCAACAAGTCGCGCCGCGCGCGCGATTTCTGGGGCATGCAGCGCACGCTCGTCCAGAACCTCGTCACCGGGGTCACCGACGGCTTCACCAAGGTGCTCGAAATCAACGGCGTCGGCTATCGTGCCAATGCCCAGGGCAAGAACCTGAAGCTGCAGCTGGGCTATAGCCACGACGTCGACTTCGCGATTCCCGAGGGGATCGAGATCAAGACGCCCGACAACACGACGATCGAGATCAGCGGCAACGACAAGCAGCAAGTCGGCCAGGTCGCCGCGGAAATCCGCCGCTGGCGCAAGCCCGAACCCTATAAGGGCAAGGGTATCAAATATCGCGGCGAGTATATCTTCCGCAAAGAAGGAAAGAAGAAGTAAGCCATGGCGAAACTCAGTCTTTTCGCGCGCCGCCGTCAGCGCGTCCGCACCGCGATCAAATCGCGCGGTTCGGCGACGCCGCGGCTCTCGGTCCATCGCACCGGCCGCCACATCTATGCCCAGGTCATCGACGATCTGGCGGGCAAGACGCTCGCCAGCGCCTCGTCGAACGACAAGGACATTGCGGGCCTCGGCGCGACCAAGGATGCGGCTGCCGATGTCGGCAAGCGCGTCGCGGCCGCGGCCAAGAAGGCCGGCGTCAGCAAGGTCGTGTTCGATCGCGGCGGCTTCCTGTTTCACGGACGCGTCAAAGCGCTGGCTGATGCCGCGCGTGACGGCGGATTGGAGTTTTAATCATGGCTGACGACAACAACACGCCTGCCAATACGCCTGACGGCGCGGCGCAGCCCGGCACGACTGGCGAGGGCAACCAGCCCGAAGCCACGCTCGCGCCCGAAACGAACAATGCCGATGTCACCAACAGCGGCTCGCCCTCGGGCGACGCGCCGCGTGGACGCGGTGGCCCTGGTGGCGGTCGCGGACCTGGCGGTCCCGGCGGCGGACGTGGACGCGGCGGCCCTGGCGGCGGCGGCGGTCGTGACAATCGCGGCGGCCCGGGTGGCGGTCGCGGCGGTCGTGACAACAACCGCGGCGGACGCGGCGGTCGTGACAATGACGGCGGCGAAGAGCTGATCGAAAAGCTCGTCCACATCAACCGCGTGTCGAAGACGGTCAAGGGCGGCAAGCGCTTCGGTTTCGCCGCCTTGGTCATCGTCGGCGACGGCAAGGGCCGCGCCGGTTTCGGCCATGGCAAGGCCCGCGAAGTGCCCGAGGCGATCAACAAGGCGACCGCCGCCGCCAAAAAGGCGATGGTCCGCGTTCCGCTCAAGGAAGGACGCACGCTGCATCATGACGGCCGCGGTCATTTCGGCGCCGGCAACGTGACGATCCGCACCGCGCCTGCGGGTACCGGCATCATCGCCGGCGGCCCGATGCGCGCCGTGTTCGAATCGCTCGGCGTCGCCGACGTCGTGACCAAGTCGGTCGGCACGTCGAACCCGTACAACATGGTCCGCGCCACCTTCGAGGCGCTGACCGAACAGACCAGCCCCAAATCGGTGGCGCAGCGTCGCGGCAAGAAGGTCGCCGACCTGCTGCGTCGCGGCGGTGCCAGCGACAGTGTGGCCGAGGCCGACGCGGCCGCGGTGACGGAGTAAGAACATGGCCCCCACGAAAAAGACCACCGACAAGAAGACCGTTCGCATCCGCCAGATCGGCTCGCCGATCCGCCGGCCCGAATCGCAGCGCAAGATCCTGATCGGCCTCGGCCTCGGGAAAATGCGCCGCGAGGTCGAGCTTCAGGACACGCCCGAAATTCGCGGCATGATCAAGAAGCTTCCCCATATGGTCGAAGTCATCGACTAACCCGCCGGTCCCGAATTCGGGACCGCCAGCGCGAACACAGCGAAAGCGAGTGCAAAGACATGAAACTGAACGAACTCAAGGATAACGCGGGCGCTCGCAAGAGCCGGATGCGCGTCGGACGCGGCATCGGCTCGGGCAAGGGCAAGACCGCCGGTCGCGGCCAAAAGGGCGCCAAGGCGCGCTCGGGCGTCGCCATCAACGGCTTCGAGGGCGGCCAGATGCCGCTCCACATGCGGCTGCCGAAGCGCGGGTTCAACAACCCGTTCGCCAAGGATTACGCGATCGTCAATCTCGGCATGATCCAGAAGCTGGTCGACGCCAAGAAGCTCGATGCCAAGGCGGTGATCGACCATGACGCGCTCAAGGCCGCGGGCGTCGCGCGCGGCGGCCGTCACGGCATCCGCCTGCTCGCCAAGGGCGATTATTCGGCGAAGCTGACCTTCAAGGTCAACGGCGCGTCGAAGGGCGCGATCGAGGCGGTCGAAAAGGCCGGCGGCAAGGTCGAGGTGATCGTCGCCAAGCGGCTCCAGGCCGATATCGACAAGTCGGAAAAGACCGCTGCCAAGCGCGCCGCCAAGGCCGATGCCAAGGCGAAGAAATCGGGCAAGTAAGCGCTTGCCCGCGGATCGCACCAATTAGGAAAAACCCCGTCCGGCCTCTTGAAGGCGGTGGCGGGGTTTTCCATTTGAGGCGGCGGGGCGGGCGACAGCGGGTCGCGTTGTCGCTATCGGGGTTTTCCGCACCAGCAATCAGAATAGCGGCCCCGGCCGCACGGAATGGGAATTGAACATGGCGTCACGTGCCGATCCGTCGACGAGCCTCAATCTGGGCAAATTCGGTCAGGCGACCGAATTGCGCAAGCGGCTGTGGTTCACCATCGGCGCGCTGATCGTCTTTCGCTTCCTTTCGTTCGTGCCGCTTCCGGGCATCGACCCGGTCGCGCTGTCGACGCTTTACGACCAGGCCGCCGGCGGCGGCATCGCCGACATCTTCAACACCTTTTCGGGCGGCAGCCTTGAACGGATGAGCCTGATCGCGCTCGGCGTGATGCCCTATATCACCGCCTCGATCGTCGTTCAGCTCGCCGCCGCGCTGTCGCCGCAACTCGCCGCGATGAAGAAGGAAGGCGAAAGCGGACGCAAGAAGCTCAACCAATATACCCGCTACGGCACCGTCGCGCTGACCGCGGTGCAGGGCTATGCGATCGCCGCCGGCCTCGAAACGCTCGGCGCCAGCCAGGGCATCGCCGCGGTCGTCGATCCCGGCATGGGCTTTCGCATCGGCGCGGTGATCAGCCTCGTCGGCGGCACCATGTTCCTGATGTGGCTCGGCGAACAGATCACCAGCCGCGGCGTCGGCAATGGCGTCTCGCTGATCATCATGGCGGGCATCGTCGCGCAATTGCCGCGCGGCATCTCGCAACTGTTCGAACAGGGCCGTACCGGCTCGCTGTCGGGGCTGACGATCGTCGCGATCCTGCTCGGCGCCTTCATCCTGATCGCCTTCATCTGCTTCATGGAGCGCGCGCAGCGTCGCGTCCTCGTGCAGTATCCCAAGCGCGCGACGCAGCGCGGCGTGATGCAGGCCGACCGCAGCCATCTGCCGCTCAAGGTCAACACCGCCGGCGTCATTCCGCCGATCTTCGCCAGCTCGCTGCTGCTGCTGCCGCTGACGATCTCGCAGTTCGCGGGCAATGCCGTCGCCGGCGAAAGCGGCTGGGGCGATTTCGTCATCCGCCTCAACCAGCTGCTCCAGCACGGCTCGCCGCTCTACATGACGCTCTACGGCGTCGGCATCATCTTCTTCTGCTTCTTCTACGTCGCGGTCGTGTTCAACCCGGAGGAGACCGCCGACAATCTGAAACGGCAGAACGGTTTCATCCCCGGCATCCGCCCGGGCAAGAATACCGCTACCTATCTCGATTACGTGCTGACGCGCATCACCGTCGTCGGCGCCGGCTATCTCGCGCTGATCTGCCTCGTGCCCGAATATTTCATCGCGCAATCGGGCATCCCGCTCTATCTCGGCGGCACCAGCCTGCTGATCGTCGTCAACGTGACGATCGACACAGTGTCGCAGATCCAGAGCCACCTGCTCGCGCATCAATATGCCGACCTCATCAAGAAATCGAAGTTGAAGGGCGGCCTTACTCGGCGCTAAGCAGCTGATCTAGTATCGGCAGAGGGGAACGCATGCCTATCAATCTGATCCTGCTTGGCCCGCCCGGGGCGGGCAAGGGCACGCAATCCTCGCGGCTCGAGGATGCCCATGGCATGGTTCAGCTGTCGACCGGCGACATGCTGCGCGCCGCGGTCAAGGCGGAAACCCCGCTCGGGCTCGAAGCCAAGGCGGTGATGGCGGCGGGCGACCTCGTCTCCGACGACATCGTCTCGGGGCTGATCGGCGAACGGCTCGACCAGCTCGGCGCCGACACCGGCGTCATTTTCGACGGCTATCCGCGCACCCGCGCACAGGCCGAGGCGCTCGACGCGCTGCTCGCCGAACGCGGCCGTCATCTCGATCACGTCATCGAACTGGTCGTCGACGAAGACGCTCTGGTCGATCGCATCACCGGCCGCTTCACCTGCGCCGCGTGCGGCGCGGGCTATCACGACCGCTACAAACAGCCGCTCGAAGCGGGCGTGTGCGACGTCTGCGGCGGCACCGACTTCAAGCGCCGCCCCGACGACACCGAGGAAACGGTGCGCAAGCGCATGGCCGAATATCGCGCCAAGACCGCGCCGATCCTGCCGCTCTACGATGCCCGCGGCATCGTTTCGCGCGTCGACGGCATGGCGAATATCGACGCCGTTACCCAGTCGATCGAGGGCATCCTCGACGCCGGCTGATCGCGCTCGATTGCCTGTCGGCGAGGCGATGTGTACATTGGGCGGCGATGACCATTCCGCAGATTTCAAGCGCGCGCGCGCTGCCCGGGCGGGCCATCGCCGATACCATGTCGGCCTTCGCGTGACCGCGCGCAAGGCCGCAGCCCGCACCGCCAGGCCGCGCATCGAACTGGGCTGGGCCGAGCTTGTCGATCTGCCCGAGCTGCATCTCGACGACCTGCCGGCGAAAATCGACACCGGCGCACGCACCTCTTCGCTGCACGCCACGCATATCCGCATCACCGGCCCGGCAGGCGCGCAGACCGTCTCGTTCCGCGTCCGCAAGGCGCGCGATGCCAGGGCGCGCCAGTTCTCGATGCCGTTGTTCGAAAATCGCCGCGTGCGCAGCTCGAACGGCCATCATGAGGACCGCCCCGTCATCCGCACCCCGGTCGTGCTCGGCGGCATCGAACAGCTCGTCGAAATCACGCTGACGCATCGCGGCACGATGGCCTTTCCGATGCTCGTCGGCCGCTCGACGCTCAAACGTCATTATCTCGTCAACTGCCGCCGCAAATATGCGACGCGCCCGATTGCGCACCCATCCGCCGTATCAGGGGCCGACGCCATGCCGCCCGCCCCAGGAGATCCTAAATGAAAATCGCCATGCTCGCCCGCAATCCAAAGCTTTATTCGCATCGCCGGCTGGTCGAGGCGGCCGAGGAGCGCGGCCATAGCATCGACATCCTCAACACGCTGCGCTGCACCGTCAACATCGCCTCGCACCGCCCGACGGTGGTCTATAACGGCGAAACGCTGTCGGGTTACGAAGCGATCATCCCGCGCATCGGCGCATCGGTCACGCATTACGGCCTCGCCGTGCTGCGCCAGTTCGAAATGGCGGGGGTGTGGCCGCTCAACGAAAGCGTCGCCATCGGCCGCAGCCGCGACAAGCTGCGTTCGATGCAGATCCTCGCCAAATACGGTCTCGGCCTGCCCGTCACCGCCTTCGCCCACGATCCCAAGCAGACCGACGAGGTGCTCAAGATGGTCGGCGGCGCGCCCGCGGTGATCAAGCTGCTCGAAGGCACGCAGGGCATCGGCGTCGTCCTCGGCGAGACCGAGAAATCGGCCAAGTCGGTGATCGAGGCGTTCCGCGGCGCCAACGTCAACATCCTCGTCCAGGAATTCATCAAGGAAGCCGGCTCGACCGACATCCGCATCCTCGTCATCGGCGGCAAGGTCGTCGCGGCGATGCAGCGGACCGGCGCGCCCGGCGATTTCCGCTCCAACCTCCATCGCGGCGGATCGGCCAAGCAGGTCAAGATCACACCCGAGGAACGCTCGACCGCGGTGCGCGCCGCCAAGGCGATGGGGCTCAACGTCTGCGGCGTCGATATCCTGCGCTCGAACCACGGTCCGGTGATCATGGAGGTCAATTCCTCGCCGGGGCTCGAGGGCATCGAAAACGCCACCGGCAAGGACGTCGCCGGGCAGATCATCGACTTCATCGTCGCCAATGCCAAGCCGGGCAAGACCAAGACCAAGGGCGTCGGCTGACCCGCGCTCGCTAAAGCATCTCGTCCTCGTCGAGCTCGACGTCGGACAGGATGATGTCGCTGATCTCGCCCATTCGCTCCTCGACATTGTGGTAGCGGCGGACCTCGGCGATGTGGATCAGCGCGTCGCCGCGATTGACCACCGGCAGCGTCGCGTGACCGATGATGATGCCGTCGCACGGGGCGCGCAGATAGGCCTGTTCGGCGCCCGATATGTCGGTCACCAGCGCGACGATCTGGCCTTCGTTGACGACGTCGCCCGATAGCCTTTCCATCAGGCAGATGCCGCCCTGCGGCGCGCGCAGCCAGCCGGTCCGCGTCGATCGCGCCGGCGTCGGCAGCGGCAGCGCGAGGCGTTTCGATTGCAGCATCCCCATCGCGTTCATCACCCGCATGATGCCGCGCACGCCGGTCCGGATCGCGTAATCGTCGAAGCGCAGCCCTTCGCCCGCCTCGTAGAGCAGCATCTCGACGCCGGTATCGCGCGCTACCTTGCGCAGCGAATTGTCGCGCAGCTGCGACGCGATGATCGCCGGCGCGCCGAACGCCAGCGCCATTTCGGCGGCGCGCTCGCTGCCTTCGCTGATGCGGATCTGCGGCAGGTTCTTGCGATGGACCGCCGCCGAATGCAGGTCGATGCCGAAATCGGCGCGGCGGACGATCTCGTTATGAAAGATATAGGCGAGCTGCGAGGCGAGCGACCCGGTCGGCGATCCGGGGAAGCTGCGGTTGAGGTCGCGGCGGTCGGGCAGGTAGCGGCTGTTGGCGACGAAGCCGAAGACGTTGACGATCGGCACGCACAGCAGCGTGCCCGCCAGCGACCTGGGCGCGATGCGCTTGAGCAGGCGGCGCACGATCTCGACCCCGATGATCTCGTCGCCATGGATCGCGGCGCTGACGAACAATACCGGCCCGGGCTTGCGACCGTGGATGACATGGACCGGCAGGCAGGCGATCTGGCCCGACGAGACGCGGCTGATCGGCAGGTCGAACATCGCCACCGTTCCCGGTGCGATCTGCTCGCCCGAAAACGCGAACGGCTCGCCGGGCGCCTCGGGTTTCGTCGCTATCGCCATCGTTCAATCCGCCCCCCGGTCCGCCGGGCGGGATCATGCGCCGCCTCGCGCCGCTTGGCTACCGGCAATCCTCGACGACGCGCGCGACCTCGGGCCAGGCGGGGATGACGAGCGGTTGCGCGGCGCCCTCGACCTCGACGAGGAAGCGCCCGCGGCTGAAGATCATGCGGTCGAGCTGGGGGTCGGCAGGGGGGAGGCTGGCGACGACATAGCCCGGCTGGGCGGCGCTGTTGGCGAGCGGATAGCGCGCCGTGCCGGCGGTCGCGCGGACCGTCATCGCGGCGCTGCGCCCGGCTTCGAGCTTGCCGAGATGGGCCAGCTCGATGCGCCGCGCGGCAAGGTCGCAACGGACCGCGAAGCGCGGCGCCGCGTCGCTGCCGAACGAAGCGAGCGAGCCGCCGGCATTGCGCGAATAACTCCAGTCGCCGGGCGTCAGCGGCCAGTCGATCCAGTCGCCGGCGAGCGGCGCCGGGGCGGGCGCGGGGGCCGGCGGCGGCGCGGGACGGGCCGCCGGTGGCGGCGCGGGCGGCGGCGGGGCCGCGCAGGCGGCGGCGATCAGCGCGATCGCGCTCGCGGACAGGGCTTGGCAAAGGCGGAATGATTTCATGCAGCGGTCATGCCGCAATCGGCGCGCGCGATCAATCGCCGCGCGCTCGCCTCAGCCACAGTTTTCGATCACCTGGCGCAGCGGGGCGCCCGCCGGCGCGATCATGATCTCGCCATCGCCGATCTGGACGGTGACGTTGTCGTCGCTCTGCGCGATCGCGCGCACGACGGGATCGCTGACCGACAGGCGGCCGCTGACCATCGGCAGCGGCTCGGTGACGACATTGGCCTCGACGACCTTGATCTCGGCGCCGGTGCCGACCTTCATGTCGACGCTCTCGCCGGCGACCGCGACGGCGCGCGAAAAGACGATCTCGCGCTGCGTCGCGTCGCAGCTCGCGCTGAACAGCGGTTCGCCGTCGGCGGGGCCATAGGCGGCGCTGCCTTCGTCGCCCGACCAGTCGCCGGCGACGGTCACCGCTTCGTCGGCGGCGACGGTCGCCGCCCTGATCGC
>Ga0210036_1000722_pt1 | contig 38601 bp, 33 predicted proteins | sample CryGeymeta201515_FD_185469 | JGI IMG/M metagenome (GOLD analysis project Ga0210036, IMG submission 185469) | Groundwater microbial communities from Crystal Geyser aquifers in Utah, USA - Crystal Geyser metaG 2015-15 (SPAdes) (version 2) | ecosystem: Environmental > Aquatic > Deep subsurface >...
CAATGTACTCTCGAGTCCTCTTATTAATTAACAAGCTAGCTAGAATTTTAGCTATACTTATAGGACGCTAGATAAAGCGCATTATCTATCATAGACGATTGAGCCCTAATAACGCTTTACAGTATCTAGATTCTTCGCTTCGCTCAGAATGACAAATAGTAGGCTCAGAATGACAGGTAGCGAGCTCATGAGCTCAGAATGACAGGTAGCGAAGCGAACGTTTATCAAAGCCCGAAAGCCGTCTGCTTTTATTCTAGTTCCGTCTGCTTTTATCTAGTTATTTCTGCGTATATCCACCCACCTTACCTGTTTGAATTCGCTTGCCTAGCATTTCTACCAACAGACGCCAATGATCTTGGCCCGTAGACTTTACAATAACGGCATCCAAGAGAGGGAGGGCGCGCCAAAGAAAAACAGGGTATCTCTCGCAAATTAATAGTTCGAGGGAGGCGCGCACGCACACGCCAAAGTCTAGCCCCGGGGTCTATAAATTTGGGGTGGGTTGCGAGGCGCGCCCGCACACGCCAAAGTCTACATATCTGGGGGGGGGAGAGATTATTATGGCAAGAACAAGAAGAACCGGCATCGGAAACAGCGGCGGCAGGTCGGCTCAATGCCAATCGGTTCAGATTATCGTTAATCCAAAAACATGCAGAATGGATAAGACCATGCGCGACATCCTCTCGATCAGCGAGCTTGTGACCGGCAGGATACGCGGCATCAGGCTGAAATCAATAGCCGTGAACGATTACTTCGCGGTGGTTAAGGCTGATATCCCAAAAGGATTGGGGCTCGAGGAGATCACCCTGCGGTTCTACGAACTAAAAGGCGCATGGAAAATGAGGGGCTGTGCCTTTTCTGATGAAGAAAAGCCTTCAACAAAACTCCAACATGAGCCCCAAATAATTTTTGAAAAAATTACGAATTAGGTATTGCATACCCTAGGGGGTAGTGGTATATTATATTTACTAAGGCCATCAAGGCACAGAAGCTCCCCGGTATGGGGGTTTCTGTGCGTTTACGGGCAGTTTTTCGTTGCTCGTGTCAGATACCCAACAAGCGGCAAAACTTTACCATATACATACCCCTGTAAAATACCATATTTTACCAATCGCTATCCACTTATTCAGAATGAAACCTTCTTCTAGAAGCCAGAAGAGCAGTAAGCAGTAGGCAGAATAAAACCTTCTTCTTACAGTAGCTAAACTACGCCTAGACGCTACTAAGTGACAATCACAGCTAGTGCACTCGAGATTCTTCGCTATCGCTCAGAATGACACCTAGCAATACTCTTCCTTTAAACCCACACTCTCAACCCACACACTGCCTACTGCATACCGCCTACTACCTACTAAAACACACTTCCTCAACCCACACCCCATTCACCGATTCACCAATTTCTCCTGGATTCCGGCTTCTGACTTCTGGTTTCTGTTCTCCGGCATTTGCTTTTTACTCGCGCCTCTAGTTAAATGAATATGGATGTTGGCGTTAGCAAATAGATCACCCAAGCTATTGCGTCGATTGCACCGGCAAATTACCGACGAACACAGGCAATGCGTTGCCGCCCGCTTCCAAATTATTCGCTCGGGAGGATATCTTGAACACTAGCAGAATCAAACTCATTACGTTCTTTGCATTTGTCGTAGTCTTCTTACTCGCGACCTTCTCAAAATCACTCGTTGTTCTTTATACGGATTGGTTGTGGTTTAAAGAGGTGGGCTATACCTCGGTCTTTTTGGACATCCTCAAGCTAAAATTCACAATAGGGGCTATCGCCGGGTTCGTGTTTTTCGTGTTCCTCTACATCAACATGCTCATCGCTAAGAGGATGGCGCCGGTATTTCCCATGTGGCGCGGCTCGCCGGACGACCCGCTCTACCAAATCCTGAGGTTCTTTAAATCACCGATGTTTATGAGGTTTTTCAACCTGATTCTGCTCGCGGTCGCCGCTGTCGTCGCTTTCGGCGTAGGGGTGCTTGCATCGGCCGACTGGAACCTTGTCCTGCGGTTCATGAACCAAACAGCGTTTGGAATTAAGGACCCGGTATTTAGCCGGGACATCGCGTTTCACGTATTTTCGGTTCCCTTTTATAAGGGAATTATTGGGATAGGTTTCCAGGCACTCATCCTGGCGGTGATTTTAACCGCCCTGGTGCACTGGATTAACGGCAACATATCGTTTCGACCCGGGGGCAAAACATTTGCCCCCCGCACCAAAGCACACCTCTCGGTGCTGCTCGGGCTGATAATGATACTGCTCGGGATATCATTTAAGCTTAGCTCATATGACCTATTGCTTTCCAGTGTCGGGGTGGTATTCGGGGCCGGATACACGGACATACATGCGAAACTGCCGGCGCTAAACATCCTCTTTTACTCCTCGATTATCGCGGGCATCATGTTCATGGTTAACATCCACTTCAAGGGATGGAAACTCCCCGCCGCAGGCATCCTCTTTATCATCGCGGTATCGATCGTTGCAAACGGCGTTTATCCCGCCTTGGTGCAACAATATAGCGTCTCACCGAACGAGATCGTAAAAGAAACGCCTTACATCAAACAGGGGATTAAGTTTACGAACCGGGCTTACGGCCTCGATACGATAAAAGAGCAACAGTTTAATGCGGACCAGGGCCTCGATCGGTCGGGGCTTGATAGGAACAAGCAGACCATCGACAATGTCAGGCTCTGGGATTGGCAGCCGCTCGGCAAAACATATAAGCAGATTCAGAGCATACGACTCTACTATGATTTTTCTGACGTGGACATCGACCGCTACCTCATCGACGGCGACCGCCGCCAGGTGGCGATCTCGGCGCGCGAACTCAACACGGATAACCTGCCCGACAACGCAAAGACCTGGCTTAACCAGCACCTTGTCTACACACACGGGTACGGTGTGGTCGCAAACAAGGTAAATGAGTTTACAGAGGAAGGTCTGCCGAAACTGATTGTAAAAGACATTCCGCCGAAAACGGATATCCCGGTCCTTAAAGTCACCAGACCCGAGATCTACTTCGGGGAGGCGACAAACGATTACATTATCGTCGATACTAAAACGCGCGAGTTCGACTATCCGAAGGGTAACGAAAACCAGTACGCCAAGTATGCGGGCGCGGGCGGCATCACGCTCGACAGCCTGGGCAAAAAACTGGCTACCGCCTGGCGTTTTGGCGACCTGCAATTGCTTCTGTCGGATTCCCTAACAGATAAAAGCCGGGTTGTGTTTAATCGCAACATCATCGAGCGCGCCCAACTCATCGCGCCGTTTCTCGAATACGAGGGCGATCCCTATATCGTAATCGACAACGGCAGGCTCTATTGGATGCTCGACGCGTTTACAACGGACAACCATTACCCGTACTCGCACCCCTATGACGAAGCGGGGAACAACTACATTCGCAACTCCGTCAAAGTAGTCATCGATGCCTATAACGGCGATACCAACTATTACGTCTTCGACAAGAAAGACCCGATTATCAGGACCTACGAGAAGGCGTTTCCAAAGCTGTTCAAAGACGGCTCGCAGATGCCCGCCGGTTTGATGGCGCATATTCGCTATCCGGAATCGCTTTTTAGCATCCAGAGCAACATGTTTGCGACCTTCCACATGAACGACCCGCAGGTCTTTTATAATAAGGAGGATCTGTGGAATATCTCGAAAGAGGCGGTCGACGGCGAGCAAAAGAGCATCGCCCCGTACTATATGGAAATGCGCCTGCCGGGCGAGGATAAGACAACGTACCTGATCATGAACACGTTTACGCCGGGCACCAAGAACAACATGATCTCGTGGATGGCGGTCAACTGTGATCCCAAGCAATACGGACAGATGCTGGTCTATATGTTCCCCAAGCAGAAGCTCATCTACGGGCCGATGCAGATCGAGGCACGCATCGACCAGACGCCCGACATTTCGCAAGAGCTAACCCTGTGGAGCCAGAAAGGCTCGCGTGTCGTCAGGGGCAATATATTCGTTATTCCAATCGAGAACTCCATCCTCTATGTCGAGCCGCTTTACCTGCAGTCCGATCAAACGGAGCTGCCCGAGCTTAAACGGGTGATCGTCTCCTACGGCTCCAAGATCGTGATGAAAGAGGATCTTGGATCGGCGCTTGACGCCATCTTCGGCCAGGGTAACGAACCCGGCCAAGATGAGGGGAATAACCAGGGCACGAGCGCTACCGGCACGGTAAACGCACCGTCAACCGCAGCAATACCGGGATCGGTTAAGGATCTGGTAAACCAGGCGTCGAGGCTCTTCGCCGACGCCCAGCAAAAGCAGCGAAACGGCGATTGGGCGGGATACGGCGATGATATGAAGAGGCTTGATAAAGTTCTAACCGAGCTGAAACAGAAAACCGGAAAATAAAGGGGATTAGCAGCAAACGTCAATTAGTTTCAACTGTGAATTATTTGCAATTAACTGAAAATCTTTATCGGTGCTAAGCAAGAGAAGCTCATTCTTAACACAAACCGCAGCAATTAAAGCATCGATTGTTCCAACCTGCACGCCTTTCTTTTTGCAGTCATTCCTGAGCCGTGCTGCCCCAATATAGTCTTCTCGCTCAACCGGCACCATGGGAAATGCCGCTAGATGATCCTTTAGCTGACCAAAGAGCTCCTCACTCGCAACTCCCGACAGAATCTCTTGCAATATAATCCCGATCAAGCATATATACTCACCGGTTTCAATATAATCCTTAAGAAGATCGGCTGCTTTAGAGTTTGCGTCTTTCTTCCTCCTTAAGGCCAGCGACCATACCGACGTATCGACTAAGATTCTCACCTTGCTTCTCTTTCTCTTTTGTAATCATAATCCGGCTCATACTCCACCTGGCCAAAAAGAGAAACAATCTTTTTTTGTTTTCTGCGCTGTATGTATTCGACTAAAGCCTCATTTACGGTGTCTTTCTTTGTTTTCTTGCCGCCGAGTTTTTGAGCTTCTTCTAGTAGTTGCTGGTCGATTGCCAAATTTGTAGCCATAATCATCACCTCACACATTATTCTACACATATTGCTACACATAATACAACGGTAATTTTCAGTGAATGTGGAGTGAAATTCTGCAGTCCTTCAAGTCTCCTTAAGCATCAGGGAATAGCGCTTTCCCGTAACGATCGGCAGATTTAAGAAAAACCGCTCTACAAAGCGGTTTTTAAAAAGTCTTGAAACGCATCCCCGGATTCTCATTTATTCAAACTATATACAGAAATTGCCAGTTTGATTGCTTAGAATTTTACGGCTTGTTATTAGAAGGAATTCGGATAACTTGCTACAGTAACACTCTCTCCGTTTTTTCGGGGACTAGGGCCAGAGGATAGTTTTACAGATCAAAAAATAATCGTCTACTTGGGACCGCTTGGATCAATGATCAGCAAGACACGACAAATGGTTTACCATCATGAGTACATATAACCTCGACCAAAGATTTCATCCAAGCACGTATATCGATTAGCTGATGAACGACAATTAAAATTACCGGTAGGAAGAAATAATTGACGTCGGACAATTAGCTTTCCTAAAACATTGGAAGCCGTGCTGGGCATGATAAAAAACTGGGCTGGAGTCATTTGCTAACTGTCAAGTAAGCTCTTAACTCTTTGAGATTACATATAATTAAACAGAAAAGAACCACCATTTTAACCGAAAATGATGGTTCTTTTTGTCTTAAGGTATTGTGCTTAATTCTGTAAGTCTGGTCTCTTGTTGAGATTCTTTAAACCCTGAGGATCGCTAGATGTAACTACAAGGGAAATCATAGCACCGGTCTCTGCATCATAAGCAGCCGTAACTGTCGCTTTCTCAACAGGCTGACCGTCAACATTATGGGTTTTATCAAATTTAGAAATCAAAACCCATACAATACGATTTGGGTCGATGTCATGTCTAAGCATTGGGTCGATTCCCATATCAAAATACTCTTTGTAAGTCATTAAGCTTTTTAACGTATATTTACCGCCCTTTTTTGCAATATCCGCTTCAGAGACATAACCGGGCAGTTTATCCACGTTCTTCAACTTATTGTTACTTATATCTTTGTTTGCTTTGTACGAGACATCCACAAGCTTAACTTCTTTATTATCTGGATCCTTTGTTGGTGTTACTTTTTCTAATACAGCTTTTGCAGAGTCGTATCTTGACCCTAAATGCGCATAAGCTTGGGAGGTGAGAATTAATAATAGTAAACTGGCTACCGCCAAAATAGCTCTTTTCTTCACTGCTGAATCCACATCCTTTCTTAGTGACTAATAGACCTTGATCCTATTGTATGAAGATTCAAAGATAGCCGCATATCCAGCATGGCTGTTATAGCCGACTATACCGCCAATATCCTTCCAGAAATGCCATGTGCCTGAGTACATTACATTTAGATCTGTCATATAGCTCGGTGTGCTTATCGATTGGGCTGCGTTATTTGATGTCCCCCATTCAACGCCAGCATCAATTCTACCTACGTTTGAAGGGGTAGAATTGAGATAACTGCCCAGAACCGATCCATCCGTTCGCATCTGCGCAGCTGAGCCTGTGCGCAAATCGACGCCCATTGAATGATTCTGACCTGCAGCCCATCCACGGCTTTGAAAAGGAGTTAGCGAAAAAGAGCTTGAAGTTGCCCTTGCAGTAAACAAGCCGGTGTAAGGATAAGTATAATTTGGCGTACCATCGCTATTGAAACCGTAGCCACTATGAAAACCCATCTCCACCCATTGACTCGTATCGTTGTTAATAGTAAACCAATATTCCCAGTTGATCTTGTTTTCCGTGCCGTTCGCCCATACCGAGTTTAAGGTGGGAAGCGTGGTGTACAGGAAAAAATTATTGTAAGAACTCTGTTGTGGTAAGCCTTGCTGACTCCAAGTTTTTGTTTGAGATGCAAGGGCTGATGAATTGAACATTAGCAAGATAGAAACGGTTAGCAACAAATACCTGATTGTTTTCTTCAACATGTACTCCTCCTTTGTGTCGTCATCTACATAGCTCCTTACCATGAATCAGGGTTAACAGCGAACCATAGAACCACCTACCTTTAACATTTGTTATTCGAATCGTCCATCATGATAACCAAAACGCCATCTAAAGAATTATCGAATATGATAACCAGCGCTTAGTTAAAACAGTATTTATTACGCCATCATTATCGCAGCTTGTTATACACTATGGTTGTTGTTTTTGCGAATATTATTACGAACTAATTATTATTTGTCAAGTAGTATTAGCTTTCGGTGTGTCGGCGAAATAATGTACTTTGCTTCTGCAGTAGAAAAAGAGTATCCTCAAGATAATAGATAAGGTATAGGCTTAAGCCTATACCGACTTTGCACCCATTGAGCTTCTAGTCTAGTTAGAGTTTTTTACAACAAAGGAGTATTGTGTTGAAGAAATCATTGGTTGGAGTATTATTAACTAGTATTGCGATAATATTTGTAATACTAGCTGGATGCACATCTACAAGGCCTGAAAAGGTAGTAAAGCTAAATACGGTAAAAGTGAGCACTCAAGAAAGGCCATCATATAATACTTGCATAGCCTGGAATGATGGAATCTATGGCTTAGCTAATGAAATTGTTCCTATCAGAAGTATTGGTAAGGAGATAGGTAGGACAATACGAAACATAAGCCCAAGACCAGAAAGAAATGGTGATGTTGCTAGTCCTTATGCTGACGGTAGGTTAGTGGTTCCGAACGGGGCAAAGTTATGCCTTATAAGAGGGATAAGCAAAAATGAAGCAATAGCAGTGGAAATATCAGAAGGCAGGTTTCAGAAAGCAATAAAAGTAGGAATGCTAGAGAAAAAAACCGGAGTGAACTGACCTGTCCCCGAAAATTGTGCCACCCTACAGTTGATTTGAGAAGTCATTTGCCATAGCTATGAATATTATGGGTTCTTCTAAGAGCTAGTAATCGATAGCAGCAGCCCATAACCATACCCCCACAACTGTACCCAAATCAGCGAAATACCGCACTACAAAGCGGTTTCTCTATAAGTCATTTTGCACTCAAAATACATCCCCGGGTTGGATGCCAACTTTTGCGCGTTGAGGTTCTGGCGCTTAGTCAAAAGCCGGCTCGTCTTCAGGCATCAAAACAGCCTGCTCTACAAGCATCTCAGCCCCCGCCTCCTGCACTGCAGGACGTTCGTTATGGGTTTTGCGGAGCGCGATTTCCTTCATAAAGAACATGAGTAAGACACCGGCTATCATAATAAACGCAGCGATATGGTAGATGCTGGTTATACTATCGGAGAGCGCAAGGCGTAGGTCCCCCAATATAACCATGAACGGTTTTTGCGCCACGGGCGGAAGCTTAGCCATAACGCTTTTAAGGTTGCCGACGTTCATCATCATTTTCGGGTCCTGCAGGCCTTGAATCAGCGGCTTCGGCAACATCTGCAGTGTCTGAACGTGTTTTGACAGCAGGTCGCCCATCTCGATTTTGAGGTTATTATTCATAATGCTTCCCATGATCGCAACGCCAACGGTGCCGCCGATCGAGCGGAAGAACTGTGTCGCTGCCGAGACAACCCCAAGTTTATTGTGCGGGAAGGCATTCTGAACCGCGATTGAAAAGATCGGGAACGTCACCCCAAGGCCGCCGCCCAGCAAAATCATATCCCGCACGACTTCAGAATTCTGCGTATGCACGGTCATGGTCGACAGCAAATACATGCCAAAAGTTGAGGTAGCAAGGCCCAAAATACCTAGTATCTTGTACTTACCGGTCCGAGACATAATCTGGCCGGTGATAGTGCTCGCTACAACCGATGACATCATCATCGGGAAGAGCAAGAGGCCGGAGTTGGTCGCGGTTTTGCCGATAACCCCCTGAATAAAAATCGGGATATACGCGACCGTCCCAAACATACCCAAACCGGTGATAAACAGGATCGCCATTGATACGCTAAATATCCGGTTTTTGAACAAGTTCAGTGCAATGATCGGTTCCTCTGCCCTGCTCTCAACAAAAAGAAACGCGATTAACATAACCGCCGCTACAGAGAAGAGAGCGATGATCTTGGTTGAGCCCCACGGATATTCCGAACCGCCCCAGACAAGGGCAAGCAAGAGCGGGATAATACTGCCGAGAAGCGCGGCCGAACCCCACCAGTCGATCTTTCGTCCCTTATGCCCGGCGATAACCGGCATAACTTTCATAAATACCAAAACCGCCAGGATGCCAAATGGGATATTGATGTAGAAATTCCAACGCCAGCTCATGTGATCGGTTATGTATCCACCGGCAAGCGGCCCAAGAATGCTGGCCAGCCCGAACACGGCGCCCATGATTCCGCCCCACTTGCCTCGCTCGGCAGGAGGGAAGATATCGCCGATAATCGCAATCGCGTTCGCCATCATCGCTCCTCCACCAATACCCTGTAGACCGCGGAAAATAATGAGTTGGGTCATTGATTGAGACAACCCCGAAAGTGCCGAACCAAGGATAAATATTATAATACCGCTAATAAAAAACCATTTACGCCCATATATATCGGAGAGCTTACCATAGATAGGGACCACTGCCGTCGAGCCAAGCATGTAAGAGGTGAACACCCATGAGAGCATGTTGAGCCCGCCAAGCTCGCTTACGATCCGCGGCATCGCCGTTCCTACTATCGTCTGATCAAGCGCCCCAAGAAGCATTCCTAAAAAGACGCCGACCATTATAAGAATTTTCTGCCTGTTTGGGATTGTTTCCATCCTATTACCTCTCGAATCTACTGTTAGTCGTTCTCTGCCCGGTTTATCAGTTGCTCGATGCTCTGCGCCTTATTGGTAAGATGCTTTACCAGCCGACCAAGTTCTTCAGCCTTTACCATAAATAGCCCCGATTGATTTGGGCCGGCAAAGAAAAGAAGTTTGCTGCCCGGTTCGATCCCCATAGCCCGTCGTGCTTCGGCCGGTATTGCGACCTGGCCACGCTCGCCGACTGTGGCGGTGCCCAGAAATGAGTGTTCGTGATCGTGCATGATATTCCCTTCTTTACATGTATTTTCATGCGTATCTCAGCAGAATAACGCGTTTCCTATCGACCGTCAATAAAATATCCTTATTTTCCTGGGTTTTTCACTATTGCACAAATTACAAAGTTAGTTATAAATTACTTAAACTAACCGATACCGTGCCGATACTTACTAAAATATTTACTAAGATACTTACTAACGATCTTACTAACGAACTAAGTCTGAAAGGATAGTAAGTCATGCCTAAAGGCACTACCAAGAAAAGCGGCAAGTGCGAGCACGTTAGAGATCTATCCTTGCGCTTGGGCAAGATTCTTAATAGCTCGGCTAATGAAATATATGTATTCGATACCAAGACGCTGCATTTTGTCCAGGTAAACCAGGGTGCGTGCGAAAACCTCGGTTATACCATGGAGGAGCTTACTAAGCTTACACCGCTTGATCTAAAGCCGGAGTTTACCCCCGAAACCTTCGAGTTCCTGGTAAAGCCGTTGCGGGACGGAACAACCCCCGTTGTAGTGTTTGAGACCCTACACAAGCGCAAAGATACTACACTCTACCCGGTTGAAGTCAGGCTCGAACTCTCACATGCCGAGCAACAGCCGCTTTTTGTGGCGGTTATACAAGATGTAATAACGCGGAAGTCTGCAGAGAACCTACTAAGGGATAGCGAAGAGCGATATCGCCGTCTCGTTGAACTCTCGCCTGATGTCATTGCAGTTCACAGCGAGGGCAAAATCGTCTATATAAACCCGGTCGGGGCCAGGCTCTTCGGCGCGAGAAAACCTGGCGATTTGCTTGGGAAACCGGTGCTTAGCTTGGTTCACCCGGATTTCCATGAAACCGTGAAAGACCGCGTGCAGCAGATGCAGCACGGTAAAGCCGTAGGGCTGACCGAGGAAAAATTCATCAGGCTTGACGGGCGGATAATCGATGTTGAAGTCGCCGCTACGCCCGTTATCTTCCAGGGGAAACCGGCTGTGCAGGTTTTCGTCCGTGATATCGGGCAGCGCAAGCGCACTGAGGCGGCATTACGTGAGGCTAAAGACCGTCTTGAACAGCTCTATACCGTTATCCCGAGCGCACTATTTACAGTGGATAAAGACAGTAGGGTAACCAGTTTTAATAAAAAGGCCGAGGAGCTGACCGGCTATAGCGCAGAAGAAACTATCGGCAACAAGTGCACGCTCTTTGCCCTTCATCCGTGCGCAAAAAGTTGCGGTTTGAACTCCCCCCACGTTGTAAAGCCGTTTATGGGTAGGGAGTGCACGATAAAAAGAAAAGACGGAGAGGTGCGCGCAATCTCGAAAAACGCGGATCTCTTGCGCGATGTAGACGGCCAGGTAATGGGTGGGGTCGAGAGCTTTGAGGATATCACCGAGCGTAAAAAAGCTGAAGAGATGCTCAACTCGATGGCCTATTACGACTCGCTAACCGGCCTTTCCAACAGAATATTATTTAACGACCGCCTCGGGCTGGCGCTGGCGCAAGCTCGCCGTACTAAGGAAATGCTTGCAGTCCTCTATATCGACCTTGATAATTTTAAAGCTATTAACGATACCCTCGGACATGCCGTTGGAGACCGGCTTCTGCAACTGGTTGGCAGACGACTTAAAGACTGCTTACGCGATGGAGACACAATCGCCCGGCTCGGCGGTGATGAGTTCGTCGTATTGCTACCACAGATACGGTGTGCAGAAGATGCCACCGTGGTAGCTACAAAGTTGCTCGAATCGTTTGGCTTACCGTTTGATCTCGACAACAACGAACTATTCATAACCACCAGCATCGGTATCAGCCTTTACCCGTATGACGGCGATGATACCGAGACAATGCTGAAAAACGCAGATACCGCCCTCTACCGGGCTAAAGAGCACGGGAAGAACAACTACCAGCTCTATACGTCGGCCATGAACGCCAAGGCTTTTGAGAGACTGGCGCTTGAAAACAGCATGCGAAGAGCGCTTGACAGGGAAGAGTTCGTCGTGTATTACCAGCCGCAAGTGAACCTTGCCACAGGGCAAATCGTCGGCATGGAGGCCCTGTTGCGCTGGCAACACCCCGATCTGGGTTTGGTATACCCATCGGAATTCATTGGTCTTGCCGAGGAAACCGGGCTTATCATCTCGATCGGTGATTTTGCGCTTAGAACTGCCTGCAAACAAAACAAAGCCTGGCAGGATGCCGGTCACCCGCCGGTACGGATAGCGGTAAACCTCTCGGCAAAGCAGTTCTACCAGCAAAATCTAGATGATACCATTGCCCAAGCGCTAGACGATACGAACTTGCACCCAAAATTCTTAGAGCTTGAAATTACCGAGAGCGTCGTCATGAAAGATACGACGAGCGTTTCAGCCAGCCTCTACAAGTTAAAAGACATGGGTATACAGGTAACTATCGACGATTTCGGTACCGGCTATTCCTCGCTTAGCTACCTAAAGCGCTTTCCAATAGACGGGCTTAAAATCGATCGCGTATTTATAAGGAACCTTACTACCGATCCAAACGATGCGGCCATCGCAAAGGCAATTATTGCCATGGCCAAAAGCCTTAACTTGCGGGTTGTTGCGGAGGGTGTGGAAACAACGGATCAGCTAGAGTTCTTGCGCTCGCTCAAATGTGATGAGATACAGGGCTACCTTATAAGCCGTCCGGTTCCTGCGGACGAGGCAACAGCGCTTTTAGTAGAGAGTAAGCAGCGCTGTGCCTAGTATTGCCCGGTCTTACCGGGAGAACCCCTTTTTTTAAAGTGCATGCCGGTACCCTGCGTGGTTTTTAACGAAAAACCCTATCTCTTTTTAGCAAGGTAAAACTGCTTTGTTGGTGGGCTGGTAATAGTGACCTATAAATTGTAAAATAGTAGGAGCACTTGAAACGAATCGCCTACTGCCATGGGTGGTTCGTTTCTTTATTTTGAACTATTTTGCATATCTAGCGGCCTTATATCTTTATTCCGGCGGCTAGATTTGGTATTATTTGTATGCTTAGGTAATCTTATTGTCAATTACAACCCAGCCAGAAGCTCACACTTTAAGTGGTTATTATAATAACAATCTAACAGATAGGTGGCCTGCGATCATATGAGAAAGAATAACTGTTGCCAGAAGAGAAGAAAATCCAGTAGGTGTAGAAGTATCGTTGGATTTGGCCTGATAGGGTTGCTCTTGTCCGTCCTGGGGTTTTTAGTCGTTTCAAATTACAAAAACGTCGGCAAAGAGCCACAGGCTGAAGAACAAAACATCCTGTATCTGCCCCTTAGCTAGGGCAGAGCCGGCACTACTCCGCTTCCTGGCTCTCATATTTCTGTTTCAGCTCGGCCATAACCGCCGGCTCGGCAAGCGTGGATACGTCACCCGGTGCGCGACCGCTCGCTATATCTCGTAAAAGCCTGCGCATGATCTTACCCGAGCGTGTTTTTGGCAGTTCGCTGACAAAGATAACCGTTTCAGGCACAGCTATGGGTCCGATCTTCTTTCGGACGTGGGCCCGAAGTTCTTGCTGCATCTGCGGTGTGCCTTCCTGCCCCTCTTTAAGGATTACAAATGCAGCGATGGCTTCACCCTTAATCTCGTGCGGGATGCCGATTACCGCAGCTTCAGCAACAGCTTGGTGATCGACCAATGCCGACTCCACTTCCGCCGTGCTTATCCTGTGACCGGCGACCTTGATAATGTCGTCGACCCTTCCTAGAATCCAGAAGTAGCCGTCTTCATCCAGTTTGGCGCCGTCACCGGTTAAGTACTTACCCGGGAATCTGCTCCAGTACGTCTCTATGTATCGCTGTTCGTCCTTGTAGAGGGTTCGAAGCATCGCCGGCCATGGTTTTGTGAGAACCAGGTAGCCGCTACCTCCCGGCTTCACGGGGTTTCCGTGCTCATCGACAACCTCGGCCCCGGTACCCGGAAACGGATGCGCGACAGAACCCGGCTTACAGACAGTAACGCCCGGAAGCGGTGTTAGTATAACCTGGCCGGTCTCCGTCTGCCACCAGGTATCGACTATCGGGCACCCCTCGTTGCCGACGTACTTGTAGTACCATACCCAGGCCTCGGGGTTGATCGGCTCCCCGACCGTACCGAGAAGACGCAATGAGGACAAGTCGTACTGCTCGAGCCACGCGGTACCCCACTTTATAAAGCTTCGGATTGCCGTCGGCGCCGTGTACAAAATCGAGACCTTATGTTTTTCGATGATGCTCCACCAGCGGCCCCTACCCGGATAATCAGGCGCCCCCTCATACATAACCTGTGTGGCCCCGTTTAAGAGCGGTCCATATATAATATAGCTATGGCCGGTAATCCAGCCAACGTCGGCCGTGCACCAGAATACGTCTTCGGGCTTGTAATCGAAGATATATTTAAATGTGGTATACACTCCCGTCAGGTATCCGCCGGTTGTATGCACTACTCCCTTGGGCTTGCCGGTAGTGCCCGAGCTATACAATAAAAAAAGCATGTCCTCTGCATCCATCTGCTCCGGTTTGCAGTACTCTTCAGCACCGCTCACCACATCGTGGTACCAATAATCACGGCCTTGCCTCATGGCTGTCCTGAGTATATCGCCGACCCGCCTAACTACAACTACGCTCTCGATTGTTGGGGTATCCTTCAATATCTCATCTGCGGATTGCTTTAGCGGGATCACCTTTCCCCTGCGATACCCGCCGTCTACGGTAATCAGAAGCTTGGCCTCGGCATCGTTAATTCGCTCGCGGAGCGCCTCGGCGCTGAAACCGCCGAAAACAACCGAATGGGGTGCACCGATGCGAGCGCATGCAAGCATTGCAATCACGATCTCGGGAATCATCGGCATGTAAATCGTGACCCGATCGCTTTTCTTGACCCCCAATTTCTTAAGAGCATTTGCGAACGCATTAACCTCGCGGTAGAGATCAAAATAGGTGATGGTGCGCTGCTCGCCGGGTTCACCTTCCCAGATAATAGCCGTTTTATCCCGCGACGGACCACCGATGTGGCGATCTAAGCAGTTGTAGGATGCATTTATTTTTCCGCCTACGAACCATTTCGCGAACGGCAGATTCCACTCTAAGACTTTATCCCATCGCTCGAACCAATGAAGTTCTGATGCCGTTCGTGCCCAAAACGCTTCCGGGTCTTCACCCTCTTTATAGATTTCTGAAGTCGCGACGGCAGCCTTTTTAAAACTCTCCGGCGGTGGGAAGAGCCTCTTCTCCTGCAACAAGCTTTCAAGTGTTTCATTATTATCGCTCATATGACCCCTACTACCGTCTGTTTGGCATGAAGGCGATGCTTGATATTATTTTTACCCATAATAGAAATCAACTATTACTACAGGTAACAATGACCGTCACTTAAGCTCGCCAACATCATGTGGCCGGCCGTACTTATCCTGGTAGGAGTCTGGCTGATTTTCAGGCAGCTCTATAGACGATAAAATGGTAATCGCGCTTATTCCTCTTGCTCTTCGCCTTCTTCTTCTTCGCCTTCCGTGTGAAACTCCCACATGCGGCGGCGCATCTCCATCGCGCGCTTCATATAGTCGATCTTCATGCGCCTTTTTTCTTCGGCGAAATTTACGATCTCGTCGGCCATTTTATCCAGGTCGTCGCCGTATTTTTTGTCCATCTTGGCCTTGATCTTTTCGTAAAGCAGCTCTTTCTTTGCGATTTTTGCCATCATCATGGGGTCCTTACGGCGGTGTTCCATACCACCCATCATGTCCGCGCCGTACCCGCACACCGGACACATCCCGTGCCCATGCATACCCATCGGCATCATGCCCATCGGGCCGCCCATCATCCCCATCGGCATACCGCCCATTTCTCCCATCATTCCCATTCCTGGCCCCATACCGTGCCTACATCTATGGCCACCCATATGGTGTCCGTAGCCCATTTTTCCTCCGTGTGTCATATCCACACCTCCTGACATGTTTCTACCCGTTTGTAAATTAGCAAAACTTTAATTGTGACAGCATCTGAGCACTACACTGTCTGGTGCCTGTCTTGAGTACTTGAGTATTTCCCTTTGTCTGTTCGCTAAACATTCAGCGAGTGCAACTCATCAAGTACCAGCTGGCAAACACGTCTTGCTGCAGTGGCAACCGGCGGGGTAAGCTCGCTATCCCTTGGTCGCACATCACCGACCTGAACGCCAAAAACGATCACTTCAGGATTTGCGCCGGTAAGCCGTGCGTTGGTTACGAGATACGCCACACCCATCCCGTGGATATTATTTGAGCGGAGGTTTAGCACGCCGGCCTCATCCGGGTTGAACCTGAAAATCGTACCGGGCTCGGCTTCGGTTGCGATCGAGTCGACCACGATAACGATATCCGAATCGCGGAAGTGCTTTACCAGACCCATGCCCGCGGTCTCACCAACGATCATGGTAACATTGGGCTCATCGATTTCAGCGGATAAGTCCCGCACAACGGCAGCCCCAACGCCATCATCACCCATTAAGGTATTGCCGATACCCAGCACCGTTATCTTCGGCTTTTGGCGTGAATTCATCGTTACTACCGCTCCTCACCGCCATCGCTCATCGTTACTTCACGGGGCTCCCGGTAAAAGAACATAAGCGGCAGCTCCGGTCTCGCCTCGATAAGCACCAGATAACTGTGTAAAACAATAATCACGATAAACAGCCAGGCGACTATATAGTGGATTATCCGCACGATAATCGGGCCCCCCAAAGCATATGTTAACGGTGAGAAGAACGCGAGGGTAGGGGTCCATTGTTCAAACCCGGTTATTATCTGAATAATCGACAACAGAAACAACACCGCATAAGTTCCCTTTTGCAGGGGATTGTATTTTAGTGTCCTGGGATGGGTCCTGCGCAGGAACAAGTGGAATTTTAGCGACTCCAGGGTTTTGCCCCTGTTCTCCTTTTGGGGTAAGAAAAATATGTAATCCGGCATCTTGCGCCGGGAGCCCGTAGGGGCCGAGCCGCGACCAAAAAACGCCCAGTAAAACCGAATCACACCGGTCGAGATCAATATCCAGGCGGCGATAAGATGGACGGTTCTATTCGTCTGCATCGAACCCGAGTAAAACGGTGAATGTATGAAAAACCCGGTGAAAACCAGCGTTATCAAAGCCACCGAGTGCACAAAGTGTGTTACCACGGCTGTGAGGGGGTGTTCCTCCCGCGTGGCGCGTCCCAGCCGCCCTTGCCGATGCCGCTCCCCGGTATCGGCTTCGCCGTAAACACCTTGGTGTTGCCCTTCTTTATGTTATCCAGCAGTTCGTCGGCCCAGCGAAGCGCGTTATCGGCATTTACCTTAGCTTTTAGAACACGTGCCGCAATACGGCCTAAATCGGACATCAGGATTCCAACATTGCCCGGCTGACCGATGGCCTTAAGCGCATCATCGACCGCTTTTTTAGTATCCGGGCGCCCGGCAAGATGGGCGACCAACATTTGCGCGAGCGGACCCACCTCCATCGGCCTGTTATCGTCGCCGTACCGTACCGCCTGCGTCCAGTCGTACTTGCCTTTCACTGGGCCCTTGTTATCAAGGGGATCGATCCCGGTGTAGTTTATCGGCTCCTGGCCTGAATCGAGGGGGTGTTTGCCGCCGCCAACCTTATCGTCAAACCAGGAGAACTTGGTATACATCCTCGTCTGATCCGGGTCGGGCTTATGCAGAGTGAGCTTGCCGTCAAAGATCGCACCCCTCGGGAAGAGGCGATCGAACGGGGCAATGGCAATAAGATCGGGAACCATCACATCGTTAACGAACGCCTGCACCTGCTCCATGCGGCCCCTATAAACTTGAGGAAATCCCTTCGCGTCAACCGGGGAAATACCGTTATTTCTTCCTCTGACATTGCTCCACCTCCATTAAAAACGAGTAGCAGGCATACGTTTAACCGTAATGGGTTCACCTATGCGGCTCATTGGTTTTACGTAATATCGCCGCTTATATACCCTACCGGCAAGTTTTTTACGCACCTCGGGTTCCTGTAAAGGTAAAGAGATAGCAACGAGTATCTCTATCCACCGTTTTTTGCTACAGTATCAAAAAGCAAGGAACCACAAGAAGGTCGTTATGGGCGCCGATTCTAATATCTACGTTATAAAAATTTACTGTTCGAAGTGCAATACATTCTTGTACAAGTACAGGAAGCGGACGAATGGGTTCCTGGTCAAGTGCTATATGGATAGAATTCTTGAAGACGGCACGAACGGCGATCTCAAGTGCCCGAGCTGCGGCCAAGAATTTGCCAGGTTTAAGATCATGAAGAACAAACCGGCCCACAAAATTATCAGGGGGAAGGTTTTTATCAAAGGCCACCTGAAAAAGTAACAGGTACCCTCTCTATCCCTTCTCTGCGACTTTTCTTGTTTCCACCCAAAATGTAAACACAAATGCGATAGCGACCGCGAAGAGCCACTGCCCGGCGTTTAAATAGGTAAGCTTCAAAGCTGGGTGAAGAAACGGGGTGGCAATTGCTATTATCAAAAAGCCGATAGCGCCGATTGCCCATACATCCATGGGCCTGTTTGAGAAAAGGCCGAAGCTTGAAAGGGGCTGCCGGTCCGATCTCATATTAAAGGCCAGGAAGATATGGCCGAACATCCAGGCGGCGAAGGCCGAGCTTTGGGCAACCAGGGTGTTTCCGGTTGTAAAGTTGGTGACCAGATACACGGTCGAAACGGCAAGGAACAGGGATATGGCGCCGAGGACGATCGTGCGAAGCATAGGGCGGTCCATAAAACGCTGATTGGGGTTGCGAGGAGGTTGCGTCATCAGGTCTTTCTCGCCCGGCTCCGCGACGAACGCGGCAGAGGCGCCGAGATCCATAAATAGCTCGAGGACGATAATCTGGATGGGCGCAAATGGAAGTGGGATACCGAGCAGTACGGGGAGCAGGAAAATCGACATCAAGCCCAACTTGACCGCGAGGTAATACCGCACACCTTTTCGCAGGTTGTCATACATCCTGCGCCCGCTTTGCACGGCAAAGGCAATGGTGGAAAAATCATCGTTAGTCAAAATCATATCGGCCGCTTCTCGGGCGACATCGGTTCCCGTCTCTCCCATCGCGATACCGGTTGCTCTGCCGATACCGCCTGTTCTTTCAGCCGTTCCGGTCTTTGCTCAGGTGTCTGGCCCGGCATTTCTTCAGGTAACGGGTTTCTTGAAGCCATACTTTGCACTCCGTTTTATGCCTTCGAGTTCTTACTTCTTACTATATTGGATATCATCCGGCTAAGTCGCTGATGGATAGGTATCGGGGGGCTCGTCTATCTTGGGATTTATGGGTAACGGGTTGAGAGCTGAGGTCTTGTCGATATATAAAAACGCGTCGTACCGGTCGCGCAAGGCGGTTGGGGTATAGGTGGCAAACTCCGCATTGGGATCGTATACCACACCTATCCCCCTATGGTCCCGCATCTGTGAGAAAAACTGCGATTCCTGCCGGTTCGCCGCAAACAATACCAGCCGGTTCCCCCCATCAAAGCCGTGAAACAGGTGCTCCCAGCTATCGAACATCGCGGGCGGCAGGGGCATCTGCTTCATAGGGGCATCCCAATCGTCGGCCGCGATAAGGCTGCCCTCATAGGAGCCGAATCCCACCAGGTACGTCCTCTCGACCCCAAGCGCACCCCGCACGATCTGTCCGATACTGGTCTGGCCGGTATCGACCATATCTGTGGCCTGGGCATCCCCTGCATGGGTGTTATGGGCCCAAATTATTCCCTTCGGATCGGTAGTTCTTTCATAAAAATCCATAAGGCGAAAGAACGTGTTGGCCATGTGCCCCTCGCGCACGTTCCAGGCATCCGGGTCGCCGCTAAGCATCGCCCGGTAATAGCGCTCGGCATCGATTGCGACCAGGGCGTTTTGCTCGGCGCTCAGTTTTTCTTCGGCGGCATCCGTAGCCCTTACCGGTGGGAGATGCTCAAGGGCGGATAAGAATCTAACCACTTCATCCTCTTGCGGCTCGGGCACCAGACCCACGCCCCAGGCATGACCTTCGATGTTGCGGCGGGAGGGCTCGAACTTTCGATAGATCTGCTTCACAGCGTTTGCCGCATCCGGAATGGTGTCTTCCAGGTACTTTACTGCGGCTCGAAGCGATTCCCAAAGGCTGTAGACATCAAGTCCGTAAAAGCCGACCTGCCGCTCGCCTGATTGATTCGCGTTGTGTTCTTTTAACCACTTTATGAATTCTTCTACCTCTGAATTCGCCCATAACCACGTAGGCCAGCGGTTAAACGCCCGCAAAACATCCCGCCCGCTTTGATCCGGTTCAGCGGCGCCTTTCACGTAGCGGTTCACCTGATAGCATGCTGGCCAATCGCTTTCGACTGCGACAAAGCAAAACCCTTTCTCTTCGATTAACCGCCGGGTTATCATGGCCCTCCACTTGTAAAACTCGCTGGTGCCATGGGTCGCGGTACCGATCAAGACGGCCTGGGTATCGCCGGCTTGCTCAATTAAAGGGTCGAGATCGCTTTCGTTTTCAAGCGAATACGAGATAGTTCTTAAGGCATCCATCACATCCATCATGTTTATTAGATACCCAAAATAGCTTACGGGCTCTCATGGATCATCATAACAAATAACCTTTTCTGAAGCTGGCACAAGCGCACAAACATTGCTAAAACACCTAGTTAGGGAGTATCCTAGTATATAAAAGGAAATGCCTAGGAGGAAGTTCAATGGCCAGTATTCAAAGACCCCCGCGCTCTGCATGGAGGGCAATGCTCGAAAGTGCGTTTTACGCTAATTCTGTGAGAAAGACGACCATCCCAGAACTTTACGAGCTGGCATTGAAACAATCCGAAGTCATGGCAACATCCCAACCTTTCTATAAACCGGAGCAGTTCGACCTTCCGGCGGATGCAAAAATCCTCGTTTCTAACGACGGGGGAATCGTCGGGCGCACGGCACGGGCCAGGCGACTTGTATGGCAGATGGGGGCAGAGAAGGGCGAGTATCTGCGGATACTAAGTGAGGCCGTCTACCAGCTCAACAAACGCGAGGGACTATGGCTCGAGGCCATCGTCGGCCTTCATCCCGATTTTGCGATTAAAGCCAACCTTATTAGCCCTGCGACCGATGCAAAGAACATGTTCGACTGGGGGATTAACTTTGCGCCATGGATGAAACCCTGGATGGATATGTACAACGATTCCAGACAGATTGACGAGCCGGATATCCTTGTGCTTGCCGATCCCGAGTGGCGCGACTCCAGGTTCCCCGACGGCCTTGTCATCATCGACGAAGACGAGAACTGTGCGGCATTGCTCGGACTTCGCTATTTCGGCGAGAGAAAGAAGGGCACGCTCACCCTTGCATGGACCATTGGAACCAGGCAAAACATGGTCGCTTGCCATGGCGGCATCAAGACCATTAATGAAAAATCCCCGGTTGCCGTCTTCGGACTCTCGGGTTCTGGGAAATCATCGCTCACCAACAGCTGCAACCATGCCGGCACATTAGACGAAAACGAAAAGGTAACCGTCATCCATGACGATGCGTTCCTCATCGACCTGGATGCCGACAACACGGTAGCTCTTGAGCCGAGCCTTTTCGACAAAACCGATGCGGTAGAATTTAACGATCCCAGCATCAAATATTTTTATTCGGCGCAGAACGTTGCCGTAACACAGCAACCGGACGGCTCGCGGCTTCTTATGGCAGAAGATATTAGAAACGATAACGGCCGTTGCATCAAATCGCGCGATATGTTCAACCACGCCGATTCCTGCGCCCGCCCCGGCAGTGTAATCTGGCTGCAAAAAGACCCGTCGCTCCCACCTGTTAGTAAAATCTCCGATATCGGTCTAGCCGTTGCCATGGGAGCTTCGCTAAGTACGATGAGGGCCAAAGGCGTTGAAAACGTCCCGGTAGAAGAGCTGGCAAAACTCGTTATCGAGCCGTTCGCCAACCCGTTCAGAGTCCACCCGCTCATGGTCGACTGCCAGCAGTTCAGCAAGCTCTTCAAGCTCGGCACCGAGTGCTACGTTATGAACACCCACGCCTTCGGACTGCCGGATAAAGAGATAAATATTACGCTACAGCTCTCCCTTACCATCGTCACAAATATCGTAAGGGGGACGCTCGAGTGGAAAGAATGGGAGACGTTCCCCGGTCTTCTCATCCCGAAAAACGGCGCAGAGCTATTCGGCGCCGACTACGATGAGAAATTTGAGCCGACCAATGAAATTGCGTATATCGACTTTTTGCGGAAAAGAATGCAGGACCGCATCACCTATCTATCGAACAAACGAGACCTCGAAAACGATATGGAGAGCGCGTTCATCGATCCGCTGGTCGCGGCAAGGGTAAAAATCGATAAAATGTTGCACCCGATCTAAAGACGCATAATAACCTTTGCGCCGTGTTGCACCACGCCACCTAAGCATAACCGTAACCGTGATTTGTGTAGCAGGCGATAAGGTACAAATAATTATGGAATATAAAAACAACTATAACCTTGATGGTCTCACAGATGCTGAAGTTAAGGACCGGGTCGAGCGCGGAGAGACCAACAAAGTAAAAGAGACAACAAGCCGCACTTACGCCGAGATTATTAGCTCTAACATCTTTACTCTCTTTAACGCTATCCTTGGCACCTTGCTCGTAATCATACTGCTCTTTGGCTCGATTAGAGATGCCTTATTCGGCCTGGTCCTTATCGGCAACACTCTCATCGGTATAGTGCAAGAGGTTCGGGCGAAACGGACGCTCGACCGGTTAACCTTGCTCAGCGCACCAAAAGCACGGGTTATTCGTGGCGGTGAGCGCTATGAAATCACAGTAAGCGCCGTGGTGCTCGATGATGTGCTAGAGCTGTCCCCAGGCGACCAGATAGTAGTGGACGGGGTGGTTCTTACCTCCCAGGGCCTTGAAGTAGACGAATCGCTTCTTACCGGTGAGTCGGTACCGGTTACTAAGAGCCCCGGCGACACTGTACTCTCAGGAAGTTTTGTTGTTGCGGGATCGGGCGCAATTCGTGCGACTAAGGTCGGTGCCAACGCTTACGCGCGAAAGCTCGCGGCTGAGGCCCGCCACTTTAGCCCCGTGCGCTCAGAGCTTCAGGATAGTATCAATACCATCCTTCGTTCTATAACATGGATTATCATCCCTACCGCTCTGCTTTTACTCACAAGCCAGCTCAGATCCCACATATTGTTGCGGGACGCAGTTACAGGGTCGGCAGCCGGTATCATCGGAATGATCCCCCAAGGGTTAGTCCTGCTAACGAGCGCCGCGTTTGCAGTGAGTGTTATATCCCTTGGCCGGCGAAACGTACTTGTACAGCAGCTTCCTGCCGTCGAGGTATTGGCGCGAGTTGATATTCTCTGCCTTGATAAAACGGGGACGATTACCGAGGGTATTCTTTCATTTAACCGAATCGAGGCATTGGATTCAGAAAAAGAAGACGACCCGGCCCGGGCCCTCGGAGCCCTTGCGGCCGAACCGGCCTATCGAAACCCGACACTTGGCGCGATTGCAGCCGCAGTACCGGCTCCTCAAGGATGGCGCGTTACAAACTCCATACCGTTCTCACCCGCCCGAAAATGGAGTGCTGCGGGCTTCAGTGGGCACGGAACGTGGGTGCTCGGCGCGCCCGAAGTGCTTCTTGATAAAGCAACCCCCGACAATCCGGTACTGAAGCGCGTTACCTATCTCGCCGAATCCGGGTCACGCGTCCTCCTGCTCTCAAGAAGCGATACCGGCCTTACGGAAGAAAATCTCCCCGGCGATCTTAAGCCGGTTGCTCTCGTTATCCTTGAAGAAAAGGTGCGCCCGGATGCTGCGACCACCCTCCGGTATTTCGGCGATCAAGGCGTGGCAATTAAAATAATCTCGGGAGACAACCCGAATACCGTCGCTACGGTATCCGAGCGGGCCGGTTTGAAAAATATCGGCAACCCGGTTGACGGGCGCCACCTTCCCGAAAACCAGAACGACTTAGCCAAAATAATGGACGAAGGGACGGTTTTCGGGCGCGTGACCCCGCACCAAAAACAAATGATGATAAAGGCGCTTCAAGCAAAAGGCCACGTGGTCGCCATGACGGGCGACGGGGTCAATGACGTTCTTGCCCTCAAGGATGCAGACCTTGGAATCGCTATGGGATCAGGCGCACCGGCCACAAAATCAGTCGCCGAAATCGTTCTGCTTAACGGAGAGTTTGCCACATTACCCGGCGTAGTTGCTGAGGGACGGCGTGTTATTGCAAATATCGAACGCGTCGCGAATCTCTTTATTACTAAAACCGCCTGGGCCACGCTTATCACCATAACCATTGCCTTAGTCAATTGGCCGTTTCCTTTTCTTCCCCGGCAGTTAACGTTGATCGATGCATTAACAATCGGCACACCGGCGTTCTTCCTCTCATTCGCACCGAATAAAAAGCGCTATCGACCGGGGTTTATCAAACGGGTACTGCGCTTTGCTATCCCGATCGGGTTCTTAGCGGCTTTAGCCAGCCTTGTCTCGTATATCCTCGCACGTGCCCACCCCGGTGTAACCGTTGTTCAAGCCAGAACGATCACAACGCTAGTACTTATAGCGGTAGGTATCTGGATACTTACGATTATAGTGCGGCCTTTCACGTTCTGGCGGGCAAGCCTCATTGCAGCAATGGCCGGGACACTGACGATCACGCTTGCCGCTCCCGCTATCCGTTGGTTCTTAGCACTCGAGCTTCCAGTAATGCCGGTTCTTTACCAGGCAACGGCAGTAACCGGCTTTGCAATCATCGCCATAGAGACGATATGGCGGTTAGCTCGTAGACAAACAAGCCATAAAACCTAAATATACGTATTCCGAGAGCGCTAACCTATGAGAGTACGTTTTCGCTCCTCGTACTCGGCATTGTCTATTTCGCCCCGCGCATACCGCTCTTTCAGAATCCCCAGTTATATTTGTTCTTCCAAGATGGTTATAGTAAATGAACCTGAGAAATAACTTAAAGAGAAAGTTTTGGAGTTTACTGTCATAAGTATAGTAAGTATGGTAGGGGTTTAGGCGTTAAACGAACTTTATGCTAGAATATGCATAACATATAGATAGGGTGTGACACCCAGACAACATGTCACCGGCAGTCGCAGTCACCTGCCGAAAAGAAAACAAGGAGGAGTACATGCTTTATTTCCTGATTGGAATCTACATTGCCTGCGAACTTATCGCAAACATCACCGCCGTTAAGATTGTTGATGTCGGCGGGATTACAGTGCCGGCAGCCGTGTTCATCTACGCGCTCACCTTTACCCTAATCGACTTAATTAACGAAGCGTTCGGCAAAGCACAGGCACGTAAGATCATTTGGACCGCCTTTGCAGCCAACCTTTTACTCGCCGCATACATTCAGCTGACAATAAAACTGCCGGCAGCCGTGTTCTGGCCGAACCAGAACGCTTACACAACTACCTTGGGATCAACCTGGCGCATCATCGCGGCAAGCCTTACGGCATATGTGGTCGCGTCCTACCTGGATACCGAGGTCTTTGCTGCCTGGCGCCAGAGGTTCGGTGCAAAAAACAAATGGGCCCGCGTTCTTGTCTCAAATACATTTGGTCTTGGTATCGATACGGTCATCTTTATTACATTGGCATTTGCCGGCGGCGGACTGCCGCTCTTCGCCCTCATGAAAGGACAATACATAGTGAAGATGGCGGTTACCGTAGTCTCGATTCCTCTGATTTACGCCACAAAAGCGCTTAAGCTATCCCCGATATCGGAGATGTCAGAGATATCAGAGGTCGCATGAGCACCATAAAGAAGATCGCCATTATCGGCACGCCCGACTACGAACTTTTAGCTCGGTATGCAGGCAGGGATTTCATCGATCTCGACATCGGCTCGGATGCGCCGTTGTCGCTCGCCGAGCGATATATCCCAAAGATTTATTGCGCAATACTAAGAACAGTAGTAAGCAACACAATGCATCACCGCGACACAATCGATTGCATAATCGCCGAAGTCGGAGAAGCTAAGTGCGACGGCGCGAGACTTGTATGCACGCTGCTTGAGCGTGAGCTTGGCCTCACGGTTATCCGGAGCAAACAACAAGATAAAGCCTCGACGCCAAACCCGGCCCCTTTATCGGATAGCGACCTGCCGCTGGCGGATAAGCTTGCAATGATTATGGATAGCTATATCGCCAAAGGTCTGGCCGTAAAAGGGCATCAACCCGCAAGGGAATATACCGTACTCTCGGATGAGCAGTTTAGGGTCGGGTTCTGGGGTGTTCCGCCAAATGATTTTAGTTTACTTAAGCTGTTTCCGCGAGAGACCAAGGTGCTCGGCTGGACCCGCTCTGTTGAGGCACGCGTACCTTGGAGCCTCGACTACGAGATGCGGATTCCCGACACCTTGCCCACCGTATTCTTTACACAAAGCTTCTGCCAAAAAAGCAGTCTTGCCCGATACCTTGCCACCAAACACAACGGGCTTTATGTCGATATGGATGAGAAGTTGTCGGCTTCAACCCGGGCAAAACTAGAGGCGTTTCTGGAACTATCCGCCGGAATAAAGCCATGGAGCTAACACTTGGTGACTTCGGAACCTCATATTCGAAAATTAAACGGGGCGACAAAATCGAAATCGTACCGTCATCAGAGCTGGCGAAAAGCGGGGTTACGGTCGATGTCGGAACCGGACATAACGCGGGTTTGTATGCCCGTCGCACGATCAACGAGCTTGTTGCGCTCTCCCGCGGCGCCCAGAGCATTATTGATGAGGATGATTTTGTTGTCCTCGACGTCGGGAGCCGTGATATTAAGTACGTTCGCATTCGGGGCGGCAGGTTTTATGACGGCGATTGGAACACGATTTGCGGCGCTATGGCAGGCTTCACGATTGAACTGCTCTTAAAACATCTTTCCGTCAATCTCAACGAGCTACAGGCAAGCGACATGGATATTGGAATTACCTGCGGGATACTCGGCACCGGGGCCGTCTTCGACCTAATCGCCGAAGGACTACTGCCGGAAACCGCCGTATCGGCCCTTATCCGTGGGATTGCGCAGAATACGTATAGTTTCTGCAAGCGGCCCGATAAGATTTATCTTTCCGGCGGGTTATGCAAAGTGCACGCATTTATAGATTCGTTTCCCTGCGAGATTGTGCCGGTGGGGAGATTTGTCTTGGTCAAAGGCCTTTCCGTTTCAATAAGCGATCGCGCATAAAGATAATCCCATAAAAACCTTACCGTTTACTTGCCTCAAGGCCGACAGAGAGTATCGCCAGATCATCTGACAGCTTTCCGTGGGTGCAACCCATAATCTCATTGAAAACTGCTTGCGGAAGATCTCTGGCCGACACCGGCCCTAATTCTTCAATGAATCTTACCAGCCTTTCCTCACCAAAGAACTCACCGTCACACCTTGCTTCAATTACACCGTCCGTATACAGGATTAAGCTGTCGCCTTTATCCAGAGTTATCTCGTCATCAATATAGCTAAGGCCGACAAATGCTCCTATGAAGGGGGAGTTCGTAACAAGAAGTTCTGCTTTACCGGTTCTCCTTTTAATTAATGCCGGGGGATGGCCTGCACTACAGTAAGTAAGGTGTCCGGTTTCTACATCTAGTATCCCAAAAAATACCGTTATAAATGGTGATTTTGGAGAAGATGCGCCCGCCACCGCATCGTTAGTTTTTGCCATAACCAACGCCGGGGAATGCCCTTCAAGAGCATAGGCTCTTAGCGTATTCCGAACAAGAGCCGTTAAGCTTGCAGCCCCTATTCCTTTTCCGGAGACATCTCCTATTACTGTCCCGACTCTTCCCTGCTCGAGTTCAAAGAGATCGTAAAAATCGCCCCCTACTATGGCAGCCTCGGTCGCAGAACGATAGAGGTGTCCGAATTCTATACCCCCTACCCTTTGAGGTATTGAAAGCAGTGCCTCTTGAAGGGTGTTGGCTATATTTTGCTCCGCTCTATAAAGACGGGCGTTTTCCAGCGAAAGCGATATCGATGGACCAAGCTTGTTGGCAAAATCAACCTGAGCATCGGTAAAAGTATGAATAGACGTGCGGTAGTTAAAAAAGAGCGCCCCGATGCCCTCTTTCCTTGCCATTAGGGGTATAACCATAACCGAACGGATACCGAGGCTCTTTTGAACTTCACGGTTGACCCTAGAATCATTGAAAGCATCGTTTACAATAACTGGTTTTCGGGTTCTGGCGGCTAGCACCGCATGCGGGACCTCTTCGTTCGTATACCTGCTTCCAAGTTTTTCTTCTGGAAATCCATAGATATACCTTGCTACCCAGTTGCCATCCTCATAGAGGGTTATCCCAGCCGTCTCACAGCCGATAGCCTTAGAAGCCTCTATGACAACTATTTGCATTATTTCATTAAAATCAAGGGTAGAAGTTATAGCGGCATTTATACTATTTAAGGCATCACTTAACTCCTGTGCTTGTTTGCGCTCTGTAATATCGGTAAAGGTTACAACTGCTCCCTCAATAACCCCTTCTTCAATAATTGGGTACGATGAGTACTCGACCGGGAATAAGGTCCCGTCATTTCGCCAAAACACCTCGGTATCAATTCTTACGCCTTGCCCGGTCTGGTAAGCTCGGTAGATGGGGCACTCCGCTTCGGGATAAGGTGAACCATCGCTATGTTTATTGTGAATCAATTCGTGCACATTTTCGCCCAGTATTTCTTCAGGCTTATAGCCAAGCATTTCAGATGCAGCCTTGTTAATAAAGGTGCAGTGTTCCTTCGTGTCGACCCCATAGATACCTTCGTCAGTTGATTGAAGAAGCAACTGGATTCTCTTATTTGATTCGCTAAGATTCTCTACCGCCTGCTTAAGATTAAGCCTTGCTTCATCAAGTGAGTGAGCGACATCTTCGATCTCATCGCCCGTTGCAATTAAGACCGGCTCATCAAAATGACCTTCGCCTACGGCACGAGCCCTCTCTGCAAGATAAGAAAGAGAGCTAATGACCCTTCGCACAATAAGGATGCTTACAATAAGGGCAATAATCAATATAGCAGTGGCAACCAGAGCGGAATTAATAATATCTCGCCTGATAGGGTCTAAGACTTGAGCAGCGTCAACGGAAGAGCCGGCAGCCCAGCCAAATTCGCTTATCGGTACTTCGGCTATTATCCTAACCCTGCCGGTTGCCGGGAACACAAAATCGGTACTTACCGCGTTTTTTCCTGAAAGAGCGGTCTTTACAAAACCATATTTGCCCCAGAACGGATCCGTCAGGACAAGCTTTTGAAACTCGCTTTGAAAAACAAGAGTGCCGTTTGAGTCAACTATATTTGTTGCTCCTGCGGTGGTTCTAATCGGTAGCGCACTGCCCAATCTCGTAATGTCAACATAGCAGCTAACAATTCCTTGTATAGTGCCGCTGCTATCCCTAATAGCTTTGGCAATATGAAAACCAACCGGGCTAACAACCCGTTCAACAGGCTCTATCCCCTTAGATTCGTTGCCTGCAATAATCGCCGAGAAAGCGGGGTGTTTAGCTAGACTCTGGCCGACTAAATGGCTATCAGTTGCAGCGACTATTGTGCCGGATGGGTCAGCAAAAACAGCATTATCTATCGGATAAATAGCAAGAAGCTCACTAAGGGCTGATGAGGTTTCTTGCGCAGATAATTTATTATTAACTATATTTAAGCCTACAAGCCTCATTGACTTGATCATTCCGTCAATAAAGAGCGTAAACGAAGTATCGGTCGATCTGGCTATTTCAGCCAACTGCAGTGAGGTTCTTTCCGTCCTTGCTTGATACCAGCTCGAATAGATTGTGATCATTAATGCAATTAACGGGATGGCAATAATGAGATAGATGATAGCTAGCTTTAAGCTAATACCCGACCTTCTCAATTGCAGGCTCCTTAGTAAAGGCAATAAAACAATGATACATCATCTTGCTATGATAGCGAGCAAAAAGAGGATCAGCGCGATAACCACTATGCTTCCCCCGCTTGCAATCCCAACATAAAACGAGAGAAAAAGGCCTAAGATTACCGAGAGTACCGATAGGCCAATCGCGTAGATCATCGTTGTCCTGAAGCTTTGCTTAAACTGCATCGCCGTGATCCCGGGAATCACCATGAGCGCGCCGATAAGAAGAACACCTACAATGCGGATCGAAAGAGAGACAGTAACGGCAGCCAGGACAATTAAGATAGTCCCGAGCACACCGACGGGAAGCCCGCTTATCCGCGCTGCCTCTTCGTCGTATGAGATAAAGAAGAGTTCTTTATACAAAAGAAATACTGTGATGAGTACCGTTGCCCCGAGCGCCGTGATAAAGTAAAGGTCCGTTGGCTCAACCGTCGTAATACTCCCAAACAGGAAGTTTAAGAGATTGACGTTAAATCCCCCCGAAATGCTTATAAGCACCGTCGCAACGGCAAGGCTGCCCGATAAGAACAAGGCCAAGACCGATTCGCCGAAAATCTTGGTTCTCTCCTGGACCTTATCGATGCCGATGGCACCTAGCACCGCAAAAACAACCGCCGTAATAACCGGCTGCGTATTAGCGATAAGTCCAATGGCGACACCGAGTAACGAGACATGTGAGAGCGTATCGGCAAAGAGCGAGTAACGCTTCACAATCAAAAACAGACCAATAACGGGAGCGATAACGCCGACAGTGATGCCAACGACAAAAGCCCTTATCATAAAATCATATTGAAAAATCGCAAGCATGTTATCCTCCCCTGATTCTAAAATCTGCTCCAACGTTTTCACCATAGAGCTCTTTAAGCAGGTTCCGGTTTTCTCCGAAGACAAGGCTTGCCGGTCCAGCACAAACAAGGCGTCTATTGATACAGATAAGCCTCGTTGCTTCGTGCGCTAAAACTTCGATGTCGTGAGAGACAAAAAGAATCGTCAAACCGTGCTCTGTATTAAGCTTCTTTAAGAACCGATAAAACTTACCCTGCGAGGCCACGTCAACCCCCGTGACGGGCTCATCAAGAAGAAGTACGTCGGGCTCGCTTGCAAGGGCCCTTGCAATGAAGACACGCTGGCGCTCGCCCCCCGATAGATCAGCGATGACGCGATCTTTCAAAGGAAGAATATCAGCAAGCTCCATGGCCCTCTGAATGGCCGCCGCATCGGATGCTGTAAATCTTCGGAACAGCCCCGCCTTGGCAATGCGGCCCTGGCCTACTACCTCACTGACGGTAACGGGAAATCTAACGTCGGCTTGCGTTGCCCTCTGTGGTAGATAACCGATTCTTGGCCAATCCTGAAACTCACGGATATTCTTGCCGAAGAGCCTCACTCGTCCCGAGCTTGGCGTTAAGAGCCCGAGGATAATCCTGAGAAGCGTCGTCTTGCCGCTACCGTTGGGGCCGATAATGCCATCGTATTCACCCGCTTCAACGGTAAAGCTGATACCGCTTAAGGCGGGTTCACCGTTATATTTAAATGATATGTCGTCAAGTTCAATAACCGGTTCTGCCATTTTCATACTTCCTATTTGCATTCAAGCGCAATCCGCAAATTCTTAAGATTCTCCTGCATCAGGCTAATAAAGTTCTTACCCGCTTTCTGATCATCGGGTGTTAACCCTTCAATTGGATTCAGTACGAGTGTTTTTGCCCCAACTTCGCCGGCGATAGTTTTTGAGAGACGAGGACTCACCAGCTTTTCAAAGAAGATGTACTTAATGTGGTGCTCCTTTACAAACCGGGTAATCTCGGCAAGACGCGCCGGGGAAGGCTCTTCTTCAGAAAGCCCGGCAATTGCAATCTGTGTGAGATTGTAACGCTTTGCAAGGTAGGCAAAAGCCGCATGTGAAGTGACTACATCCCGGCTATTGCAGCTAATGAGACCGGCCCTATATTTGCTATCTAGTTTTTCAAGCTTATCGATATATGCTGCTGCGTTCTTGTCGTAAAACGCTTTGTTTGCCGGATCGATTTCGGCTAATTTGTTGGCTATGGTTTTGATGACTTTTTGATCTAAGACCGGATCAAGATAAAAATGCGGATCGGCCTTATGCGGATTTATCCGCCCTTCTTCCGGAGTAGCTGACAAGAGCGGGATTCCCTTGCTCGCATTAATAACCGTTACTCCTGTAAGATCCGGCACAACCTTGCCAGCCCAGGGCTCAAACCCGACACCTGTGTAGATAAACACCTTAGCTTGTTTCATCGTTACTATATCCTGGGGTGAAGGCTCAAAGTCATGGGGCTCGGCTCCAACCGGGGTTATATTAGTAACCGTCACCTTACCACCGCCAACCTGGCGAACAAACTCGGCAAGAGGATAGAAACTTGCCACTACCCCGATGTTCTTTTGCCCTGCACCTTGCTTGTTTACAAAGGCATAACTGAGGCCGATAACTGCGGCGATTAAGACGATCACCCCAATAACAAAGCGCCGGTTCATTTCTTCGACCTTCCCATCCCATCTACCCTTATCTGCAGTTCTTGCAAAGACCAAAAAACTCGATTAGGTGATAATTCACTTTAAAATCTTGTGCGCCAAGCATTTCTTCGATTCTGCGGATATCGTCCGTGCAATCGATATCTTCAACTTCGCCGCAGCTTTGACAAACAGCATGGTGGTGGTGATCCATCGCCGCTATCTCAAACCGGTCCTGTTTCTCGCCAAACGGCAGCTTGTTGATAATACCCTGCTCAAGCATAAAACCGAGCTCACGGTAGACTGAAGTCTTATGCGGCTCTAGGTTGCGGCGCTTTAGAAGCTCGGCAATCTCGGCGGCTGAAAGCGGTTTCCTTGCCACGTCGAGCTCCTCGATAATGGCTTTTCGCAGCGTTGTAATACGAAAGCCTTTACCCCTCAATTCTTCAATTAGCTCATCAAAACAGCTCTTGTTCATAGACGAATATTAATGCAACTCAGTTGCGTTTGTCAACAATTTTGTTTTATACCCTTATCTCAATCAGGCAAAAAACATAAAGCTTGAATTCGTTGACGCAGCGGAATCATGTCAAGTTATGAGAGTATCTTGTCTAAAGACGATCAAGAAGACCATCCAGCGCCTTCTTTGTCTCATTCAAAGCAATCTCTTCTCTATAATAAAGATTCTCAGCACCGGTTACTCTGGCTTCTTCGGCGATCTGTAAGTTCTCCATGATAGAATCTCTGCTGAGCGGTTTTCTGAGTTCTTTTTGTTTTAGGTGGTGACTTTCTTATAGAACGTATCTATGTCTGTCACATCAGCTTGAGACGCCGTGAATTTGAGTTCAACAAGATATGTTGTTTCAACCAACGTTAGTGACCCGTCGATCTGTCTCCCCTCGTGAACATAAGGCTTACGGTTGGTGATTTCCGAAAAATCCAAGAGGTTGAAAAACCATGATTGAAAGTCGTAGCCAGCTTGTTGTGTCCCAAGTGCCTTTCCCGGTTCATTCAAACCGTCACTTAATTGCTGTATTGTCCGTTGTGACCGGCCAACCTCTTCTTGACGTTGTCGAAAATTCTCCCGAGCTAATCTCTTCTCCTCTTCAGATTGGATCTCTTCCTCCTGACGGTCGTGGTGTATCCGAAGCTTTGAGACAGCATCATGCGCATCTTTGATCTTCAGAGCAGAGTCCTCCCAGTTCTGCAGGCCTGGGAAACTCCTTTGCTCCATTAAGCATACTGATATTTTCATAAGACCGCTTCTACCTTTATCATTCTTGGGGAGTTCATTAAATAGGCGGTCGAGAAAATCACGTTTGGATTCGCCTGCCTCCCAGGTTGCAAAAAACGAATCATATATACCACACTGACGCAGGAATTTTGAAAGGGCTCGTTTTCTCCAAAACGATTTGAGACACGCGTCGTAAACGAGTTCGATGTAATATGGCGTCAGTCTTGTCTTCATAGCTATGCCCAGCTTCCATTCTTGCGCTTTGTGATTGGTTGGATTATATCTCTTATCGCTAAAGTACGTCAAAGCTATAATGCGCTTGGGTTATTAGGTATAGATTGTCCAGTCCATAACTGTACCCCACAACAATACCCGGAAAGCAGAAAAACCGCTCTACAAAGCGGTTTTTCTAATGGGTTATAGTGCACCCTAAAAATTCAACCCCGGATTCGCGCTTATTCAAACTTCTAACAGATATTGTCAGTTTGATTGCTTAGCGAGGATGAAGTGCAAATCTTTTCAGGCGCCGGTTGTACAGTTTTTGGGGTCAGGTCATACAAATTATCAACACTACAGAATGAGAATAAAAATAGGGGCATCCACCATACTGGCGATTGCCCCTATTCTCAATTCTTTTTATTCACTATCGTAGTCCTATTTCTCCCCCCACATTCAACACTATAACAAATGCTATAAATAGCATTATTAATAGCACTGTTATATCTACGATAATGAGCACATACTTTGGCAATCTTTCCATCGAATCACTTCTTCCGCTTGCACGTCTGTCTTTTGATGCGTGACGGTAGTGGCAATCTTAATTTCTACTGGGGCTCCAGGATACAGTGCCATCGTACTTAACTTTAACCCAAACATTCTCGGGTCTGTCATATATTATACAGGATAAGAGCCATTCAAAGCCAAAATTGAAGTTTGCTCGCGCATAGGCCTGAGAATACGCGTTGGTCCAGGGACTATTAATTTGCTCTGTGCCCGTGGTCCAATTTTCAACGCGCATACAAAGGGTGTTTCTCTCATAATAACCGTAGAGGCCGCTGTTATACCAAGCATAAGAGCCATTATACCCGGGGCGGTTCAATTCGCCTTCTTATCCAACATGTGCGCCTCTTATGCGGTTTCTGTTCGTCGGGCCAGTGTTTTGCCTTCGGCTTCCTTCAGATTCTACCTCACGGTAGACACCCTTGCCGTTTAGCTAGCAGTTCCCCCTGTCGGGCCTGCAAGGGACTTTCACCCTCAAGTACGTGCGCCCTGCCGGGCGCACGAAGAAAAAGATTATGGCTTTACAAAGCCATAATCTTCCATTTAGCTCCCCGGATCGGTCGCTATTCGAACCAGTGGAGAAGATATGTTTAGTGATATAACACACATTTTATGTGGATTCTTAGCGGCAACTGCTCAGTTTGATTGCATAGACTCTTATCGGCTTTCGAAAAATCAAGTGTTGTCGTTAAGACAAGCATCTGGGTAATCTGCGATTGCATCCCGTAGCTATGGATTAACTTTTAAATATTTCTTCATTTCCCCCATAATTAGGGCATCTTCGATTTCGGTGTCAATCGTATGTTCTACTGCCCCCTTTTCTACAAATAACCTATGTCCATCTTCGTTCAATACATGGCCCAGTGCACCAAACCTTGGATTTGATCTGAAGTAGTCATTTAGCTCCTGCTCCGTGAATGTTGCCATAATTTCTTGCGAACACCTAAACAATAATCGTTCAAGGTTATTTACGATTTTGGAATCATCTTTGTTGTCTCTTTGTAAACGCTTGACTTCTTCTGTAAGATTATAGAATTTCTCCCCTACAAAATACCCAATAGCTTTCTCGATGCCAAATTCAGCTTTGATATGGCTTGCAGCAGCTTTCCAATCATCAATTAATTCTTCTCGGTTTGTAATAAATTGTTCCATAAATATGTCCCCTATAGCGCGATGGTTAAGCAACTCACAATCATCTTCTTAAATAGAAATGTAACTCAGAACTCCTCTAGCTCTTCCAAAAGAGCTCGGCGATTTTTATAAGTACGCCTAAATTCTTCAACCATTTTTAGGACTCTTTCCCCGGCACCCATCTTCTTCATTCGCCTAAGCCTCCGACAAGCATTTTGATAGACAGCACGGCCCGAAGTCCTCTTAAGTATGTCTCTTATCACTAGTTCATGAATTTCGATTAGATCGTCCGGGAAACGGTCCTCTAGATATTTCCCAAATGAATCCAGCGTATGCTCGGACGGGTTGCTCTTCATTAAACCTAAAAGTTCCGGCCATTTCTCTTCTCTAATAAAGATCTCGCCCATTATGTAGGTATCACAGTTTCGAGACTCAATCAATTCCTTAATTAGCCTATCAGCTACACCCAGCCATTCTTCTTGAGAATAAGTACTTTTGAGCTTATCGTAGTATTTAAATTCGTGATGACCCTTGAAGAATAACTCTTTACTATACTTTCTAACGGCTTCTGCATCGTTTTCAAGCTCGGCAATCCTTAGAAGCGAGTTAAGCCACTCATGGACCAAGCCCGGATAACCGCGTTTGGCATCAAGCTCCATGCCCGCCTTGGCCAGCTCCTTAGCCTTCTTATAATCCTTTTGGACGATGGCATCTTCAAGGGCAATGCGCCGAATCGGCGTGTGTTCTAAATTATCGGCGATAAATTGAGAGACCTTTTCCTGGTCCCACTTCTTTAAGATTTCTAACTTAAGCTCGGCAGCCCTTTCCCGGTCATATTTGCTGGAATATGAATCTTCTATCTGGCTAGCCGCGGCCAATTCATCTATCTTCTGAAGTAATTTTTTCTTTTCTTCAAGGTTGCCGATTAATTTTGAAGCGATTCCTAGCCACTCCCATTGCCAATCAGACCAACCATCATAAATTTTGTCCTTAGCAGCTTTAAGAGCGTATTCAAACAAGTCTTTGCGAACGTTTTTGTCTGCAATATCTTCGGCACACTCGTTTAATTTTTCAAACGATAACTCAATAACCCCACCCAAATCGCCGTTGGAATCATCGGCATATTGCAGGGCCGGAACTGTTTCTTCAATGGCCGCCTGATAAATTGGAAGGGCTCTTTCCGGTTTTTGTTGTTCTAACATCTTGTCAGCTTCATAAACCAGCTCTTCAATTCCTCTAATGGCTCGGCTGCTGCTCCAATAACCTATAAAGCCGTGGCGGTCCATCCCTAAGCGCAAGGAATCCCTCATAATCCGCTTGTAGTCTTCCTTTTTATTCTCACCAGCTTCACCCTTCTTAAGCAAATTTCGAGCAAGAAGTGTGTTCCTAAACTCCCGATCATTCAAAGCATATTCTAAGATAATCTCCCGCATTTCTTCTTCGGTTAGTTTTTTCACAATTCCGATTATCTTATCGGCAACGGTTTTCCGCTTGGCTTGTCTCTGACTGGGTTTTTTCTTTTTCTCCGGTAAATCCTCGCCCGCAAGAATTTTACCAATAGCCAAGTACACAGCTACTTCGTGTTTACAGACAGGACCAAAATCATAAGGACAATCGCACAAAGATTCCGCTATCCTGTCGCCTTTAAGCTTAACTCTAACCTCATAGGTTTGTGTGCCCTCAACCAAAGCCGACCATCTATCTTCTTCAACCTCTTCCAGCTCTGCCACTAGACCGCGCCTAAAATAATCCTTGCCTCTTTGAAGGATTGTCGGATCTATCAAACTTTCCAAGTCGTTGATAGATATTTGCATGTCTAAAACCCTTCCCTAAAGTTAAGTGCAGGCAATTTATGGGAGTCTTGTTTAAAGTTATTCTTGTTGGCAATGAAGAGCTGAGCCCTACTTAACAAATCTATCTTCAAAGTAGAGCCTCCATTTGGCGTTAAATATAGTCGAATTTTTGGTGAGCTTGGCAAACCCAGGCGTATTTTTTATGTTCTCATAGAGCTTATTAGAATCAATACCGGCGATGTCTAAAAGGAAGCCCATTCTTCTCTGAACCGTTATCGGATAAAGCTTTGCATGGTCGGCTAGTTTTTTGGAATCAAGATCAGTGCCCGCTTCTTTTAACTTCTCCAGCACCAAATCAACAGTGTAGCTATCCTTTCTAAAGTGTAGAAAATCAAGTAAAGCCTTTTCAATTTCTGCCACTCTAGCTTTCTGGCCATCAATTGTTATCTCTACGTATCCGGTCATCATTTCGGGTTTGGCTTTAACAAACCGATATTCAAGGTTTTGGAAACGGTATGTTTTGGGGTTTGAAGTTGATACTGCTGTTACTGTATCGGGAAGCTGGTCAAAGTGCCCATGATAATTTAAAGCGAACTCAAACGACACGTAAGAATCAGGAACAAAGACTCGAGATATTGCTAAGGGCGGGATGTTCGAAAAGCTATGAGATTCAAGACTGGCAACAGCATAAACCCCTCGCTTGATGCGAATCAGCCAGCCTCTTTGAACTAAAAGTCTAATCCTTTTCTTAAGCGCATTGTAAGAGATATCTTTAAGCAGCACCCGTAAATCGTCAAAGCTCACGATATAGCCATGCCGAGAGATCGTCTCTCCCAGTATTTCCAAGTCTTTTTTTGATAAAATCGTCTTTTTCATAACACGTAGGTTCCTATTTATGGACACTTTCATAATATACTTTATACTAATCGGGATATATTACAAAGGTTTTTAAGGCAGATATGGCAAGTCCCCTTCTGTTATACATAAAACCGGGAGAAGAGCTTTCGCTGAGCCATGAGGGGTTAAAAAATATCTGTCTAAAATAATAGACCTGTATCTATTGTTTTAGACAGTGCGGCCAACTTAAAGAATTTCGGCAAACCAAGGGATCGGTTTCAAACTTTTTTCCAAAACAAAAAATGGCTTGTCAAAGCTATTGCCTTGTGGTTCGAATTACGTCTTATCCGAGGGTTTGAATTATTCCAACCCGATATTTTGGCTCTATAAAGCCTCAGTAACCATAATCTTTCATATTGCTCCCCGGGTAGGATTCGAACCTACAACCCTTCGGTTAACAGCCGAATGCTCTACCATTGAGCTACCGAGGAACGGTGCCAAAGCACTATTGAATTGCGCGTGCCCGAAGCACACTTTTTGCATTA
>Ga0210036_1000726_pt1 | contig 38564 bp, 38 predicted proteins | sample CryGeymeta201515_FD_185469 | JGI IMG/M metagenome (GOLD analysis project Ga0210036, IMG submission 185469) | Groundwater microbial communities from Crystal Geyser aquifers in Utah, USA - Crystal Geyser metaG 2015-15 (SPAdes) (version 2) | ecosystem: Environmental > Aquatic > Deep subsurface >...
CGCGCATGGTTCGCATACGTGTTTCGTCAACGACAATGCTGCCCTGTTGATGAATATGTAGGCAGTAAATACGGGCATTAAAAGGCCTCACGAAAGTCATCAATCGGCTTAAACTATCAAAATCAGTGTCGTCAAAACTGGTTACATAAAGCAGTTTTTTTGTTTGTTCAAAGCTGCTTTCGTCATAAGATGGTGGAATTGCCAGCACAGGAATCTTTCCTTTTGAGATAGCTTTGAGGGTGGTGCTGCCAAAAAAACCTCTTTCGAAGCGTTGTTTGCCTTTGGTTCCCATCACAATAAGCCCGGGTTTGTAGTGATGTGCCACAGCCGAAATAGCTTCTGAAGCATTTCCCCTGATCAAATCAAAATCTACATCAACACCTTTGATGTGCTTTCTTTTTATCTGCAGTTTCAACTCTTCCTGAAAAAGCTCAAGGCGCTCTGCTGCTTCGGCTTCGGCAGTTTTAAGTTGTGCTTCAATATCAGTTTGCATGGCATACATTTCGCCCCAGGCAAAATGTTCGGCAGCTACCGGCATCCAGGCGTGCATCAGCCTGATATCGGCTTTCATAAATGCCGCCAGTTTAAGCGCATAACGTGCTGCTTTCTCACTTTCGTCCGAGAAATCAACCGGAACCAATATGCGCCTTACGCTACGTAATAATGTGATACTTTTTTCCTTTTCACTTCCGCTAGCGTGTACCAGATCACTTATATAACGCTGTGAATCAGGAAGATCACTCTCGTTTACGTGCAGTATTACTTCTGTGGTAGATCCTGCTGCCTGACTTAAAAAACAAGGAATGCCTTCTGATTCAAGACGAACTTTGATCAATAATGCACGTGAATAGGTAAAGGTGCCAAGATTGATTATAGCGGGCTCATTCAAGACGGATTTTTGCATATTATGGATTATTAAGCGTTTTTTAGCTCCAAAAAGCCATCTAATATACAAAAGATTAGGCCTGAAAGCAAAAATAATTTTTACAACTTCATTCACAACACTACAAATCAGTGCTTATGCAGATTTAAAAATCCTCTAACAAGCAGGATGCATACATTTTATCTGGAGAGAAATCTTGTTATGTCGTTAATTCAGACTATCTTTGCCGCCCCAAAAATATCTGATAATGAACTCAAAAGATCAATCCGGAAAGAGACCCCGCATCCAAAAATCTGATGAACGCAGCAAGGATAAACCGGAAAAAAGCCGGTTTTCGAAGCCTTACCGCAAAGAAGAGGAAGACGGCAGGAAACCGGAACGCAAACCTTATAAATCAGTAGGAAGTAAAGAACAACGATCTTCATACAGTAGGAGTGCCGACGACCGATCAGGAAATGACAGAAGTTATCCAAAACGACACTTCGGCAAAGACAGAAATTCAGCTGACAGCGAACAAGGTGCTTACAGAGAAAGACCTTCGAGAAGAGATGGTCGCAATTTTGAGCGCCCCGAACGTGAGGACAGGACGGGTAGCGACAGAAATTTTCCCAGACCGCAGTTTAGTAGGGACAGAAGACCTTCTGACAACGAAAAAGGCGGTTACAAAGAAAGACCTTCGAGAGGAGGTGATCGTGGTTATGAACGCTCGGAACACGATGATCGTCGGGGAAAAGATTCATATGGTAAAAGGTCTTTTTCGCGCAGTACAGCTACTCCAAAAGGCTTTGAAAGAGAAGATAATGGTTTGATAAGGTTGAATAAATACCTTGCCGATTCAGGGGTATGTTCACGTCGCGAAGCCGACAAACTGATTGAGGCCGGAGCAGTTACCGTAAATGGAAAAGTAGTGACCCAAATGGGAACCAAAGTAAACCGTGGTGATAAAGTGGCTTATGGAGGTCAAACCCTGAAACGCGAAGTGCTTCGCTATGTGTTGCTTAATAAACCCAAAGGCTTTTTAACAACTGCTGATGATCCTATGGATCGCAAAACAGTGATGGAATTGGTTGCCAAAGCATGCGACGAGCGCATTTATCCTGTTGGCCGCCTGGATAGAAATACACTTGGTCTGCTTTTGCTAACCAATGACGGCGAATTGGCCAAAAAGCTGACACATCCAAAATATGGTGTAAAGAAATTGTATCATGTCACGCTGGATAAGGCGCTTACAAAAAATGACCTGATAAAAATTGCCGACGGGATTGAATTGGAAGATGGCCTAATAAAAGCCGATGCTATTGCCTGGGTTACAGGAGTTGAATCGAAAAAAGAAGTTGGAATTGAACTGCACTCCGGCCGTAACCGAATAGTAAGACGTATTTTTGAAAGCCTGGGTTATAAAGTTGAAAAACTTGATCGGGTGCGTTTTGCCAGCCTCACCAAGATCAATCTCCCGCGTGGCCATTGGCGTCATTTATCCGAAAAAGAAGTGTCGATGCTTAAAATGCTGAAGTAGAAATTTTTAAAAGCAAAAAAATGCCGGAAATTTAATTCTCCGGCATTTTTTATACACTTAAAGATTAATACCTGTTAATGCAATTCAGATCGTTAAATGCAATTTTCAAACGTTCGATCATAGCTTTTTCGCCTTCGCGAAGCCATTTGCGCGGATCGTAGTATTTTTTATTTGGGCTGTCTTCGCCTTCCGGATTGCCAATCTGGCCTTGCAGGTAATCGTGATTTTTTGCTTCAAATTTGCGTATTCCATCCCAATATGCCCATTGTGTATCGGTATCGATATTCATTTTTACCACACCATATCCAATGGCTTCTTTGATTTGAGCCGGCTCTGATCCCGAACCACCATGAAATACAAAATTCACCGGATTGGGTTCTGTCTTGTATTTTTCCTGGATAAATTTCTGGGAATTATGCAAAATAATAGGCTGTAGTTTCACATTGCCCGGTTTGTAAACACCATGCACGTTTCCAAAAGCTGCAGCAACAGTAAAGCGATCGCTAACACTGCTTAGCACTTCAAATGCACGAGCTACTTCTTCGGGTTGTGTATAAAGTTTTGAGCTGTCAACGCCGGCATTGTCCACACCATCTTCTTCGCCGCCGGTGATACCCAGCTCTATCTCGAGTGTCATACCCATTTTCGACATGCGTTCGAGGTAGTGCTTGCTGATTTCAAGGTTTTCTTCCAGTGGTTCTTCCGAAAGATCAAGCATATGCGAGCTAAATAAGGGCTTCCCGTGTTGTTTATAAAAAACTTCGCCGGCATCAAGCAGGCCATCAATCCAGGGCAGGAGTTTTTTAGCTGCATGATCGGTATGCAAAATAACGGGTACGCCATAGTATTCAGCTAATTGATGAATATGATGTGCCCCAGAAACTGCTCCGGCAATGGCTGCTTTTTCGCCTTCGTTCGATAGGCCTTTGCCAGCATAAAAGGCGGCACCACCATTTGAGAATTGGATAATTATAGGTGAATTCACTTCACGTGCAGCCTCCAATGCGGCATTAACAGAATTGGTTCCAATAACGTTTACAGCTGGCATTGCAAAATGCTCTGTTTTGGCAAATTTGAAAATGATTTGCAGGTTGTCGCCGCTGGCAACACCTGGTTTTACGAGATCTGATAATTTGTTTGACATGGTTAAAAAATTTATGTTATGAATATGTTTGATTGTTATTTCGGCGTTTTAGCAGGCTGATTCAGTTTGCTGACTTTATCGAGTTGATTTTTTATAATCGTCATCAGTTCATTTTTATTTATGGGCTTGGCAATGTAATCATCAAAACCTGAATCGAGCATTTTTTCGCGATCGCCAGCCATGGCATAGGCCGTTTGGGCAATAAAAGGGATGTTTTTATAAACCGGAAAATCTGCCTTTATCTTGTGCATCAATTGAATACCATCCCAGGGTGATGGCAGGTTGATATCGAAAAGCATCACTTGAAAAACGTGATTTTTTTTGTGGCGTTCCCGAATGATTTTAAGTGTTTCTTCTCCGTCAACTGCCATGGTGATATGTCCGGCTTTTTGAAGTATTTTTTGGAGAACAAGACGGTTCATGCGGTCGTCTTCAACGATAAAGATATCCAGCTTACCGATTTCAGGAGCATTTGGAATGGGAAATGCTGACGCAACATTTTGCTTTTCTGTATTACTGCTAATGCATGGCAAACTGACTGTAACTGTTGTACCAACATTGCGCTTGCTGTCGATTTGAATTTCTCCCTGCATCAAATCGAGCAATCTTTTGGCCAGTGGAAGACCAAGTCCGGCACCTTGATACGAGCGGCCATAGCCAGAACTTTCCTGCCTGAAGGCTTCAAAAATATGACGCTGATAGGCTTCTTCCATACCTACGCCTGTATCTTTTACCTTAATAAATACGCGATTGCTTTGATGATCATATTGACTTTGTATCGTAACAAAACCTTCGTTGGTATATTTGATGGCATTATCGACGAGGATGTGAAAAACCCGCATCAGCTTGGCATTATCAGCAATAATAGCAGGAACCTCTTCTAATTTAGCTTTAAAAGCCAGCGCTTTTTCGTTAGCAGAGAAGCTGGACAGATCGATCACATTTTGTAAAATTTCATTTATCGAGCATTCATGCAACTCCATATCAATATCATTAGCTTCGATGCGACTGATATCTATGATATTATTGAGTAAGTTAAGGAGGCGATCGCCACTTTGCTGAATTCCCTGGGCATATTCATAAAGCACTTTGTTTTCCTTGAGCGATAATTCTGTTTCCAGCAAGCTCGAAAAACCAATGATACCATTGAGCGGAGTACGGATTTCGTGGCTCATATTGCCTAAAAATGCGTTTTTTAAATAATTGGCATCTTCTGCTTTTTTGAGGGCAAGTTTGAGCTTGAGGTCTTTTTCGCGTCTTTCATTCAGTCGCGACTCCAACTCAGCAGTTCGGTTTTTTACTTCTTCTTCAATTGCGGATTCTTTTTGCTGATATGCTTTCAAAAGCTCTTGTTGCTCAAGCTGAAGCATACGAAGGTTGTTTTGGAGCTTTTTGCGGGCAAAAAATAAAAAAACAGAAACAATGAGCAATAAAGACAATGAAGTAATCAAAACAACAAATGGCCATTCGATAAGTTTTTCCTGTTTTTTTTCTAAAAGTTCTGCAAACGGTTTCGATTGCTGATTAACAGCTTCATTTTCTTGTTGTGTAAAAAGCTTAAGGGCTTGGTTTAGCTTATCATTGGCGTTTTCGTAATTATTTCGATTCGCATGTATTTGAGCAAGAAATCGCAATGCATTGATGCGATTTTTGCTGTAATTTGCATGCTGTTGTGTGTCAGCAATCACAGCCTGTAAATATTGCAGCGCTTTTGTTGTATCGAAACTAAGGTAGGCTCTGGCAAGATCCAAACGTAAACTTGCTTGCTCGTTACTTGCAGATTCGGAAAGTTTTTTTTCGAGACTGTCAATGGTAATAACAAGGCGTGCTGATTGCGCAGTGGTATTTTTAAAAAGTCCCGAAATAAACAGCATTAGAAATACCAACAAAGCCAATTGAGTTGTTGCAAAGCGTTTGTATATTGCTGTAATTAAGTTGATCAACAGTTGGTTTTGCATAGCTGCCATAATTTGCCTACACAAAGTTAAACTAAATTTTGTATCTGTGTTTTATTGCTGAAATTCAGCATACGTTTTGAGCGATGCAATTTGCCGTACTCAAAAAGCTTTTGATGTTTTATCGTTCAGATTGGGAACGGGAGGTACCGAAAAGTTCCTTTCATATTATTCTCAAATCCCTCATTGTGAAATAATTAACACTATTCTTATTTGGTCTAAATAACCGTTTTTTGAATTAAGTTGTATCTTTACCCGTTTTAATCTAAGTTTGAATTTGTGTTATATTCTGGAACAGAACAACATACAATTACATTATGATCAAAAAAGTTTTAGTAGCCAACAGGGGCGAGATTGCCATTCGCATCATGCGTTCCTGTAGAGAAATGGGCATTGAAACCGTAGCTGTTTTTTCTGATGCTGATCGCACTTCGATGCATGTGCGTTATGCTGATCAGGCCTATTATATTGGTCCATCACCTTCAGCAGAAAGCTATCTTCGTATGGATAAAATAATGGAAATAGCAAAACAATCTGATGCCGATGCCATTCACCCCGGATATGGATTTTTATCTGAAAATGCCTCCTTTTCGGCTTTATGCCAGAAAGAAGGCATTATTTTTATTGGTCCTGATCCGTATGCGATTGAAACAATGGGCGATAAGATTACTGCCCGAAAAACGATGATTGCTGCCGGTGTACCCGTTGTACCGGGTACTACAGAGCCTATTACTGATCTTAAAAAAGCTGTTGAGATAATTCAGGAGATCGGATTACCGGTGATGATAAAAGCCAGTGCTGGTGGTGGAGGAAAAGGAATGCGCCTTGTGAAGGAAGAATCAAAAATTATTGAAGCCGTTTCATCAGCACGATCCGAAGCTAAGGCGGCTTTTGGTGATGATGCTGTGTATATCGAAAAATACATTTCATCGCCACATCATATTGAGTTTCAGGTTTTGGGCGACAAACATGGCAATGTCGTGCATTTATTTGAAAGGGAGTGCTCGATTCAGCGGCGTCACCAAAAAGTAGTTGAAGAAACTCCTTCTCCTATCATGACTCCTGAAGTGAGGGCTAAAATGGGCGAGGCTGCAGTGGCGGCTGCCAAAGCTGTAAATTATCAAGGAGCAGGAACTATAGAGTTTATAGTTGATGATAATCTCAACTACTATTTCCTTGAGATGAATACCAGGTTGCAGGTTGAACATCCAATAACCGAGAGGGTAGTAGGAGTTGATTTGGTAAAACAGCAGATTAATATTGCTAATGGTTTGCCGCTGACTTTTAAACAGGAAGATTTGCGGCAAAGCGGATATGCTATCGAAGTGCGCATTTATGCCGAAGATTCTGATAACAATTTTATGCCATCTCCGGGTGTAATCAAGCATATCACCGAACCGCTGGGTTTGGGTGTGCGTCATGATGGATACGCCTATGAAGGTTATGAAATTCCCATGTATTACGATCCTATGATATCGAAATTGATCGTTTGGGGCGAAACCAGAACTGAAGCCATTGCCAGGCTTAAACGAGCGCTTTACAATTATAAAATTACCGGCGTAAAAACTTCTATACCGTATTTGCATCGTATCCTGGAAGTTCCTGCTTTTGTTGAAGGGCGTTACAACACCCATTTTATTGAAGAAAATCAACAATACCTCAAACCCCGCACAAATTGCAGCGGACGATGTGAGGACGTGGCTGCCATCACGGCCTTTTTTGATTATCTGATTAAGCTTGAAAATTTGCAGCCATTGGCTCCAACTAAAGAACTGGGCAGCAGCTGGAAAGATTTTGGTCGCAAACGCTCTATTTTGAGATTGTAATTTAAATAAAACTGTGAAGAAATGTCGTACGAAATTAAAGTAAACGATCGCATTGTTCAGGTTGAGCTGCTCAGCAGAAAAGGCAATCAGATCCAGGTAATGCTTGACAATAAGCTTTATGAGCTTGATATTGTTGAGGTTGAGCGTGGTGTTTATAGCATAATTCACCAGAATACTTCTTTTAATGTGGAACTGGTCGAAGCAAAAAATGCTAAGAATTATACTGTAAACACACTTTACGAATCATTTGATGTTCAAATTATTGATGCAGAAGCTAAATACCTGATGAGTCGTAAAAAGGATGATGGTGAGGACGAAAAAGTAATAGCCTCACCAATGCCCGGTAAAGTAGTGAAGGTACTTGTAAAAGAAGGTGATGAGGTGAAAGCCGGCGAAACCGTGGTAATTGTTTCGGCAATGAAAATGGAAAGCGAATACAAGGTGAAACAGGATCGGGTAATTAAAAAAGTGCTGGTAAAAGAGGGAGATACGGTTGCCGGAGACCAGCCAATGGTAATTATCGAATAAAAATCAACAGTAAAACAGAAAGCCATGTCAATAGAAAACAAATTCAAACTGCTTCAGGAAAAAGATCAACAAGCTGAGCTGGGTGGCGGAGAAGATCGTATCAACAAACAGCATGCAGCCGGGCGCAAAACTGCCCGCGAGCGACTGCTCGACCTGCTCGATCCCAACACTTTTGCTGAGATTGACAAATTTGTTACTCACCGCTCCACTGACTTCGAAATGGATAAGCAAAAATTTTTAGGCGATGGTGTAGTTACCGGATACGGCAAAATTGATGGTCGTCTGGTGTATGTTTTTGCACAGGACTTTACTGTCTTTGGTGGCTCGCTAAGTCGTGCCAATGCTGATAAAATTGTGAAGGTCATGGATCTGGCCATGAAAATGGGAACGCCGGTAATAGGTCTTAACGATTCAGGAGGTGCCCGCATTCAGGAAGGTGTGGAAAGCCTGGGTGGCTATGCAGACATCTTTTACCGCAATGTGATGTCGTCTGGTGTTATTCCTCAAATATCGGCTATTCTCGGACCATGTGCCGGGGGTGCCGTGTATTCGCCGGCCATTACCGATTTTATCATGATGGTAAAAGATACTTCCTACATGTTTGTTACCGGTCCTGATGTGATTAAAACAGTCACGCACGAAGAGGTTACAAAAGATGAACTTGGTGGTGCTATGACGCACAACTCCAAAAGCGGCGTGGCTCACCTGATGGCCGAAAATGATGAGCAGGCCATGATGATGTTGCGGGAGCTGATGAGTTTTCTGCCCTCCAATAATATGGAAGACCCACCAGTGAAGGTTTGCACAGATAATATCAATCGCGAAGACGACAGCCTCGATAGCATCGTTCCCGATGATCCAAACAAACCCTACGATATGCAAGATATCATCAGCAAAGTGGTTGATGATCATCATTTCTTTGAAGTTCAGCCGTATTATGCTAAAAACATCATTATTGGATTTGCCCGACTTGGCGGAAAACCTGTTGGTATTGTTGCCAATCAGCCCGATGTGCTGGCCGGTGTGCTGGATATCGACAGCTCAACAAAAGCCGCTCGTTTTGTGCGTTTTTGCGATGCCTTTAATATTCCTTTGATCACTTTTGAAGATGTGCCGGGATTTTTGCCGGGTACCACACAGGAGTTTGGTGGTATTATCAAGCATGGGGCAAAATTGCTGTATGCCTTTGCTGAAGCAACTGTTCCCAAAATTACTGTGATTACGCGAAAAGCATATGGCGGAGCTTATGATGTGATGTCGAGTAAACATATTGGTGCCGATATGAACTTTGCCTATCCTACAGCCGAAATTGCTGTAATGGGCCCCGAAGGCGCTGTTAATATCATCTACAAAAACAAGCTGAGTGAGGAAGAAAGGCAAAAAGCCATCGCCGATTATCGCAAAACTTTTGCCAGCCCCTATAAAGCTGCTGCTTTAGGTTTTATCGATGAAATAATTTATCCGCACCAAACCCGTAAAAAGCTGATTCAGGCGCTTGATATGACACAGTCGAAAACCAAACTTAATCCACCCAAAAAGCATGGAAATATTCCCCTATAATACTGGGGATAAACTGTTTTATAGAGCCGGTCAATTGCTGATCGGCTTTTTTATTGCTGAAAAATCTGATAAAAACTTTCCATGGATTTAATGAATGATCTGTTGATAATCGGATCCTGAAGCCAGCGTGGAAATTGTGGATCGGCTGTTGAGTAGGCTGAAAAAGAGGCATAAGTAAGTTTTGGGCTGATAGCATATACTTTCCAAATACTTTCGTAATGTCCAAAATCATTCACATTGCATTCGTAGGGAGGTTTGTAGCGGTTGCTGCTGTTAATTCTGAAAATCGTCATAGGTAAAAATGGATGATGCTCTTCCAGTACTTCGGTAATGAGGTATTTATTCCGTAAAGGCCAGGGTAATTTAAAGATTGTAAAAATTACCCAGAAATGCTTATTGTGTTGCATAAGTAATTGGGTTTCATCGGCATGATGCATCCATTGAGGAAGTCTTTTGTAATCCTTGATAACTTGCGCAACTTCATCCAATGTGGTATTATGGAAAAACATTTGCGCTTGGCGTTCGCGTACCTGTTTACCGTTTTCGAGATATAGCCAGCGTTGTTCAGGAATCAATAAGCTGCTTGTACCCATCGATTCCCATTGTGTTTTTGACATTATAGCAACATTTTCTTCTGAAAAGTCAATGGGAGGTACAGACAGGGCATTACAAATTTCATGCGGTAGAAGAAGCACCACCGCAATGATAACCAGCCAAAATAAATAGTTTTTTCTCATACAATTTGTGTAAAAGTAAGTTAAACACACAAATCACGCAATGATTCAATGTGTTTTGTGTTAGGAATACATTTAATTGCTGTCTTAAAATCCATGGCAGATGGAATATAGCGTAATTTTGCGGATGTTTTTTACAACCGAAATATATGATGACGCTTGAGATTTTTGACGGAGAATTTTATAATTGGGTAATTTTGCCCCTGTTAATCGCTTTAGCGCGCATGATGGATGTAACGGTGGGCACTATACGATTGATATTTGTGTCGCGCGGCTACAAATACCTTGCTCCAATGCTTGGTTTTATTGAGGTAATTATCTGGCTGCTGGCGATTGGACAAATCATGCAGCAGCTCGACAATATCATGAGTTATATTGGTTATGGAGCCGGTTTTGCCATGGGCAATTATATTGGCATTAGGCTGGTTGAAAAAATGTCGATCGGAACTGTTGTGATTCGAATTATTCCAAAAAAAGATACTGCTAATTTGATAGCTCATCTGCGTGAAGCAAATTATGGTGTAACCGCTGTTGATGCCACAGGAAAAAATGGACCGGTACAAATGTTGTTTAGCATAATTAAAAAGAAAGATCTTGCCGATGCCTTATCTATTATCAATCAGCATAATCCGCAGGCATTTTATACCATTGAAGAAGTACAGCGCGTAAACGAAGGCTATTTTAGAGCAGCCCAAAAAAGATCCTTTTTTACAGGAGGGATTTTTAACACAGGCCAGTTGCGTAAGTGATAAACATAAGTTAATCCGGCACGCTTTTTGGTGTTTTTATGCTGTAAATCAACACCTAGAAGCCATGATCAGTTACAAAACACCACAGGCTGATCTTGAGAATAAGAGGAGCCTGTTTTTTGAAATCGGATTAGCTTTAACCTTATTGGGTATTTTTCTTGCCTTTCAGATTAAACGTCCGTCCCACACAACAGTGCTTGATTTTAAGCGGGGAGAGATGAATATCATCCAGGAAGAAATGATTCAAACGCATCAATCAACGCCTCCGCCGCCATCTAAAGCTCCCATGCAGCAGATTACGCTTTTAACAGTTGTAGAAAACACCGAAGAGGTGCAAACCGATCTGCAAATTCAGGCAGAGATTGACCAGCAAACTGAGATTCCGGAGTATATCCCCGTCGAGCGGCCAGCTGATGAGGAAAATATTCAGGAAAAGGAGATTTTTTATATTGTTGAAGAACAACCTGAATTTCCGGGAGGCGATGTTGCCCGCATTACTTATTTTGCCAATAACATCCGCTATCCTGCAGCAGCACGTGAAAGGGGTATTCAGGGAATTGTTTATGTTGGTTTTGTTGTTGAACCAGACGGATCGGTATCACAGGTAGAAGTATTAAGAGGCATTGGCGGGGGCTGCGATGAAGAGGCCTTGCGTGTTGTAAAAAACATGCCGCTCTGGAAACCTGGTAAGCAGCGCAATATCCCGGTAAGGGTGCGTTTTACTCTTCCGGTGCGATTTACCCTGCTCTAAAGCGCTTCGCACTCCTTTTGATGCTGGTGTTTGCTGAGATATTATTTGCATCTTTGCAGCGTGAAATCAATAAAGCTTACCGCGTCCGTAAAAATTGCTATTGTCTTGGTTATTAGTACTTTGTTGTTGCAACAATGTGCTAATCCGGTGATGCCAAGTGGAGGGCCAAAGGACACTGAACCACCTCAAGTGCTATTAGCGGTTCCTGAAAATTTTTCGGTAAACTTTGATGCTAAACGAATCGAAATCACTTTTGATGAGTTCGTAAAAGTGGCTGATATGCAGAAAAACTTATTGATTTCGCCACCCGTTGGCAAAAATCCTGAATTTCGGCTTAGAGGCAAAACACTTCAAATTATTTTTGAAGAACCGCTCTTAAAAGAAACAACTTACACTTTGTTTTTTGGTGACGCTATTGTTGATCTTACTGAGAGCAACCCACTTAGTGGTTTCAGCTATGTTTTCTCAACCGGATCTGTTCTCGACTCCTTGAGTTTGGGTGGTATTGTCCTCAATGCTTTTGATCTTGTGCCACCCCAGCAGGCTTATGTAATGCTTTATGCCAGTATTCCCGATACTGTTGTGCCAGATTCAGTGCCTTATTTGATCAGGCCGCGCTATATCGCACGAACTGATGAAGCAGGACATTTTAAGTTGAAAAATTTGAAAGATACCATGTATAAGGTGTTTGTACTTAGCGACATGAACAGTAACCTGCTTTATGATATGCCCGGCGAAAAAATTGCTTTTCTTGATAGTTTGCTTTATCCTGTTTATGTGGAACGTATTGTGCCGGATTCGATTGGCATGCCGAAGGATAGCCTGTTTAACGATTCTGTCTTTTTAGATAGCTTACTCCTTTCTGATAGTTTACTTTCAGATGTAGAACAACTTACGGATTCAATTGCCGATTCTATATCTGTAAAAAAAGAGCTGAGGCCCGAGTTGGATATTCATCTTTTTATGTTTGAAGAACAAGATTCTGTTCAAAGGCTTTTGCGCACCGAAATGGTAAGGCCCGGATTGTTACGATTTGCATTTAGATACCCTACAAAAAATTTGATAATCAATGAACTAAAACCTTTGCCCGACAGCTTTGAAATCATTAAAGTGTATTCAAAAGCTGCCGATACCCTGCTTTGGTATTATCCGCCGCAAATCACGGATAGTTTGTTTTTAGTTGTGCAGCAGGATACTTTGATTAATGATACAGTTGCTATTTCACTTGCACCCAAAAGGACTGTTGGTTCTCGCAGCAAACCGCAAGATGACGAAAAACCACCTGTGCTTAATCTTTCTTTTAATACCAAAGCCCGAAAACTGGATCTTCCCAAGCCGCTGCAAATTCGATTCGACGAACCGGTTTCGAATTATAAAATGCGCGATACCAGTTGGATGATTATTAATGAGGATACTTTGATAAACCGCCTGCAATTTATAAAAATGGATTCGCTCGGGTTTAAATATCAACTTGATACTACTTTTGAACCAGAAAGTCGTGTGATGATTCGCTTTCCTGATTCGGTTTTCTTTGGCTACAGCGGAAAAACAAATGATACCACACAGCTCAATTTCAATGTGCCGCCACTGGATCAATATGGAAATCTGTTTATGGAGCTGAATATTTCCAGAGCAGAGAGAAATTTTATTGTGCAACTGCTTGATGAAAAGGAAAATGTGCTGAATGAAAGAAATCTCAAAGAATCCACACGGCTTGAGTATCTTTACTTAACACCCGGGAAATATGTGATGAAAGTGATTTTCGATCGCAATGGAAATGGACGTTGGGATACAGGAGATTATCTGAAAAAGCAACAGCCTGAAAGGGTTATGTATTTTTCTAATACTATCGAAATCAGAGCTAACTGGGATCAGGAAGAACAGTGGGAGTTATCTATTGACGGGCAAACTTCAGATTAACAATCTTTGCACTGATCGATGCAGGTGATAATATCAGAGAGGGTTTTGTTGCGCAGTGAATAGAATATTTTTTTCCCATCACGTTTGGCTTCCAATATGCCTTTGTTTTTCATGATATTGAGGTGATGAGATGCTGCGGCCTGCTCAATATCCAGTTTCAGATAAATTTCGGTTACACTCATTTTGGCACTTTGCGTAAGCATATTAATGATTGCCAAACGCACAGGATGAGCAATAGCACGCAATCTGCCAGCCACTTTTTCGAGCTTAATGATGCTTTGTTCGGTTAATTCGAGTGTTTCCATGAGCCAATTTTTGGCAAAAATACAACTTCTAAACGCTAACATAACTGCATATGTGCATATGTTTTAGGATTTTGGCTAATATAAAAACGGTCTAAATAAAAAGAGCTCTTTAGCGTTTTTTTCCTTTTTTTATCCAGAAATTTCAAGCGGATTGCTGGCAGTACGATTCTTATTTCTTCTGCATTTCTCGCTGCAATACTTCACTTCATCCCAATTTTTTTCCCATTTTTTTCGCCACAAAAAGGGCCGACCGCAAACTAAGCAGGTTTTTGTCGGCAGATGCTGTTTTTTATTCATTAAAGCCCGATTTTTATTTTGACAATGTACAAGTGCTAAATTATGATAGCTTAAAGGAAATTGCAACGATTTACAATTCAACTACTTTGAATAAAAGAAAAAAAATTCAAAATGCTTAATATCAATTTATAAAGGTTGCATCTTACGCGATTGCTTAAAACGATTTATGGCAATACCGAACGCTCTAATTACTTAGGATTTAAGGATGGAACGATTTTAATGTTTTTTAATGACCTACCTCAATTTTCGATAGACCTTGATTTCGATTTATTGGAAAACGCTCGCTCAGAAAAATTGTTGAAACGCGCATGAATTTGAGCCTGGAGGATCAGTTTGAAGTAGCAATTCATTTGCTGGAAAGCAAAAAACACACACCTCTTATAGATGGTTTGGGTGAGTTGATGGATCCGGAATTGAAGAAGTTTGTCAAAACGAAACTAAGATCAGAGATTTTGAGTTTGTTGCAGTTTTATCACCAATTTCCAATAACAGATTCAAGCGTGAAATAACTATTCCACCTCAGCATACAAATCAGCAAACTCAAATTTTCCGCCATCGAACAAGCCTTTATCGCTCAGTTTGAGCTGTGGGATGACCAGCAGTGCCATAAACGAAAGCGTCATAAAAGGTGCATGCAAACTGCAACCCTGAGCTTTGGCTGCAGCATCGGTTTTTTCATAGGCTCTGGCAACATCATAAGCATTTTGATTACTCATCAGTCCGGCAACTGGCAGCGGCAACAAGCATACATTGTTTTCGTCGCAGGCTACTACACCTCCTTTGCTTTCGATCAATAGATTTACTGCTTTTGCCATAGCAGCATCATCAGCACCTACAACAATAATATTGTGGCTGTCGTGTGCTACTGTTGAAGCAATGGCACCGCTTTTAAGTCCGATATTTTTAATAAAACCAATGGCAGGTTTGGCTTTTTGGTAACGATTAATTACAGCAATTTTTAAGATGTCGTCAGCAATATTACTCGTTAAATTTTTTCCTGTTGCAACAGCCTGACCAATAATAGTATTAGTGATCAACTGACCTTCAAGGGCTTCAATCACTTTTATGGCTTTTCCTGTATGTGCTACAAAAAAGTCTTCTGCTGCAACAGGATCGGCAACAAAATTATTGGGTGCGCCAGCTTGTTCGGTTTCAATCAAACTTTGGCCATTTTCGGCAACCAGTTTACCATTTACAAATGTTTGTAACACATTGAAATCATTCAGGTTATCAACTACAATCATATCAGCCGCATCACCTGTTTGTAAAGTTCCCACCTCCAGTTTGTAATGTTCAATGGGGTTTAAGATAGCACTTCTGAGCACATCCATCACCGGATAACCTTTGTCAACAGCACGTTTAACAAGCTGATTGATATGCCCTTTAACCAGATCGTCGGGATGCTTGTCGTCGCTACAAAACAGCACTTTGTCGGCATGTTCGTTCATCAGATCAATCAGTGCTTCAAAGTTCTTGGCGGCACTGCCCTCACGAATCTGGATTTTCATGCCATATTTAATTTTATCCAGTGCTTCTTCCATCGTAAAGCATTCATGATCAGTAGTAATTCCTGCCTCAATATATTTCCGGGCCTCTTCACCCTTTAGCCCGGGTGCATGTCCGTCGATGGGTTTGCTGTACTTTTTAGCTACGGCTAATTTTTGCATCACCATTTCATCCTGAAACAACACGCCGGGGTAATTCATCATCTCAGCCATATATTTGATTTCGGGCCGTGAGAGCAGTTTTTCCATGTCATCTACACCCAGATTGGCTCCCGAAGATTCAAATCCGGTTGCGGGCACACAGCTCGAAGCACCAAAGTAAAATTTAAAAGGAACCGTTTTGCCATTTTCAATCATAAAATCAATGCCTTCGATTCCTAAGACATTAGCTATTTCGTGCGGATCGCTAACGGTAGCAACTGTTCCGTGTACTACTGCCAAACGGGCAAACTCAGCTGGCACAAGCATCGAACTTTCGATGTGTACATGTGCATCGATAAAACCTGGAAGGATAAATTTTTCAGGTGCTGAATCAGTTTTTGTGATGGATTGAATTTTTCCGTTTTCTACTTTAATGATTCCCGGAAAAATCTCTTTGTTAAGCAGATCAACGATTTGACCACTTAAGGTGAAAATGTTTGAAATCATGATGTATTTTTTTACAAAAATAATGGAATTGCCTGTGCAGCGTAAAATCAGAAGCGATAACTCAGTCCGGCATTCAAAATCCCTTTTGCACCAACTCCTAATTCGAGAGAAGCGCCCAGAGCTTTTCCAATCCTGAGGCCGATAGCGTTTAAATGGAAATTAAACATGAGTTCGGTAGCATTTTTACCCGATAACTTGGGGTCGCCTGATTCGAGTTGTTGTTCCCAAATGGTTACACCCAGTCCAACACCGGAATATAGTTGAACCCATTCTGCCTGCAAATATTCGTAGCTGATCTGAGGTAAAAACGTAAAGTAATTATCAGTTAAATCACCCACTTTATTGCCAGCCAAAAATACTTCTTTGTTGATGGCTTGATAACTGAAAAGTCCCCCAATTTTGAAACGGTCCGATCGAAAATGCCAGTATTCCACTCCAATAGCTCCAATACTTGTTGAATTATTGGTTGTGTAACCTCCAATTGTGATAGTGCTGATAATCAGGTCTCCGAATAAGTTACCAACATCAGCAGTGGTGAGTAAACCAACATTTGCACGGATTTCGTTGTTTTGTGCCTTTGTCGGAATAGCGATCAACAGCGCTAAAATTACAATAAGAATAGAATGTTTAATCATGATGCTGTGTTTTTATACAAAGCTAATAAATATGTTTATGGTACAACATAAATATTTGAGGGAGAACGATAACCACTCTGATTTTTATACCAATCAGGAAATAGTGTGCCTCCGGATTCGGCCCATTGGGCAAACATCAGATGACCCTGAACGATTTGCGCCTGTTCAATAGTATAATCAAATGATTCGATGATGTTGATGGCCCACGGAAGCTGGGTTTCTGTTTTGTAATAACGTCCTAAAGTTGGATCGGAAGCATCGTCCAATTGTCCAAAATATTGTTCATCAGCCAGTGAGCTTGGCATATAATCAGGAAGGTGAATTTCTTTTCCGCGTTCCATATCTACGATTAAAAAGGGATTGAAATTCTCGGGTTGAAAATCAGCAAGCTCATATTGATTGGGCTTTATCAGCATTACAATTTTAATTGTATCGGGATCAATGAAGGGTAATCCCGGAACTACGTTGGCGCCAAAACCTGCTGTAGATTGCAGCACATTTTTTATGTTGTCGAAAACAATAATTGTAGGAATTAACTGACCAGATTCCGTTCCATTATCATTGAGGATGATGTAGTTTTCATCAATTTGGTAGCCCGAAACCTCATAGTCAGGCATGGCGATTGTGCCAGGAAGCTGAAAACCAAAGCCATTGCGCAGGCCAGCACCATTAGCTCTTACAGCAAAAACAGCTTCTATTTCGGTGAGTTTGTTTGCTTGATTAGTAAACATATTAAATTGGTAATCAACAACAAGGTCATTAAAATCATAATCTCCTTTTCCCGGCCAAAGGTCTTCAAAGGCCAGGCTGCCAAAACCGCCTGCTGGAAAGTGATTTACAAAGGCTCTTGCCGGATCATTTGGAAAATCATCTTCCTCATCGGGAATACCATCTCCATCGGTATCGTTTAGATTTCCAGCAGCGGCCATTTCGGTTTGTATTTCGATAGCGGATAAGGCAGTATTATAATACTTCACTTCATCAATCAAACCATTAAAGTGTTTTTGAGCACCATTATCCGAACCAATTGAAAAGCTGCGTGTGTTCACATTCAGGGGCTTATTGATGATATTGGCATTTTTAAACTGGCCGTTCACAAAAAGTTTTAAGGCACTGCCATCATAAGTCATGGCCAGGTGATACCATTCGCCAAAAATTGGCAATCCTTCGTCCCATTTCACCTGATGGGTTACCTGGTCGGCTGATCGTACATGAGCATTCCAACCATCCCATTTCCCCTGTCCGATGCCATGACCATCCCAATCGCCTTTTTGAACGATTTTTGTGGTTTTGTTTTCTCTGGTATTCACCCAGGCCATCATCGTAAAGGCTTCTCCGGGATTAAGATCAGGATGGTGTGGAGCAATGGCTGTTGAGGTGCTTCCATTAAAATCCATACAATTTCCAATCATGCCGGAAACTGTTGATAGATCAGTAGGAGTGGCATTAAAACCTCCGGTGATATCAACAATTTGATTTCCGTTTATCTCATCAAGCGGCCAATGATTGGTTAAGGCGCTGTTTCCATCCGAAGGATTGTAATTATTGGCATACAAATAGGAAACATCTGTTTGGGTGAGTGCCCTGTTAAAGATCATGGCTTCATCCAGTTGACCGCTTAAAAAGTTAACCGAGCTTTGGCTGCCCAGTAAAAGATCAGCCGAGCTGCTATTCAGATTCCCGGAAGCGGCCTTGCTTTTCAAAAGTTCACCATCCAAATAAATGTACATAAGAGATCCGTCATAAACACCAACCAAATGATGCCAGTCCTGATCAATTACCCGATCGCTCCAATCAATGACCAAAGAGGTAAATGCAGGGCTGTAAATATTGAGTGATATTTTACCCGTACCTGACATCCGAAAGATGACTTTGGAATTGATGAAAAAGAAGGTCCCTGGAGCATCCAGGTCATCTCTGGCGAACCAAATGGACATACTTACCGCGTCTCCGGTTAAATTTAATCCAGGACTGCTGTTAATGCTCACATTTGACCCATCTCCGGCAAAGTGTAAAGCACCACCATTGATTCCTGTGGTGCGTGTGGATCCATTAAGCGTACCATTAAAATTGCCTGCTTCGTCAATGGCTTGATTTCCATCAGCTTCGTCAAAACGCCACCAGGCTATCAGGCCTTCCGGAAATTCTTGGGTATTTTGAACGGCTTTTTGCTGAGGTTGTGATAGGTTTAGGCTTATTGTTGAACCTTGTAAATTAACGAGTTGGCCATTAATAAACACAGCTGTTTCGTAACTTGGAATGCGAAGTGCAATGCTGTAGAAATCCTCTGTGTGGTTATAAAAACCACGGTGATAAACAGTTTGGTTTCCTGCCGAACGAATGTCGATTATTGAAGCTTGATCTGAGTAGATTTCAAAATTGGTGTACAAACTTGTTTCCCAATTAAATCCTGCCGGAATGTTTAAGCTTTCGATAGCTGTTTTAGGCTCATCATTTTGAAATTCTTTTTTACACGAAAAGAGAATTAACGAAACTAAAAGACCAGCGACCAGTAAATAGTAATTTTTCCAGTCCATTGTTTTAATTATTTGGTTTTCAGCATTAAAGGTAATAAAAATAAAAAGAACTAAGCAATAGATCCTCTTATATATTTTTTTGTAATCTTAAAATTTCAGCAACAATCTTAATGCCTAACGCGATAAGATACTTATAATCAATGCTATATAGGAATTTTTTTTGTAGGATATTATCCCAAATTTGGATAAAAATATCCTAAGCAGGAAATTGCAAAAAGAATAAATCCTTAAGAGGCGTTTGTGATTTTATTCAGGAGGTTCGTGGTTGAAAACCCTGCTACAAGTGCTATTGTTTCCACTTTTCCGCCTTTGGCCATAACAATATCATAGCCTACTACATCTTCTGCCTGGTAGTCTTTTCCTTTTACAAGAATATCGGGTTGCACTTTTTTGATGAGATCGTAGGGTGTAGGCTCATCAAAAAAAATAATGGCGGTAGTAAAATGAAGTGCAGCAAGCAGCAGGGCTCTGGAGTGTTCATCAACAATTGGTCGTTTTGGCCCTTTGATGCGACTTACGGAGGAGTCGGTATTAAGGCCGACTATCAACACATCGCCAAGATCAGCTGCTTTTGAAAGGTATTCAACATGCCCCCTGTGCAAAATATCAAAACAGCCGTTTGTGAAAACTATTTTCTTTTGCTGAAAGTGCCAGAGCGCCAAAAGGCTTTCGAGCGTATTGATATCAAGGATTTTCTTTTGAAGGATTTCCAGCTGTGTCATTACTTGGCTTTTTGTGGTCGATAAAGAACATCCAAAGATAAGCTAATCCGCCTAAAGTAACATTGAGTAAGGTTTGTCCGGCATGGGTTATGGCTACAAAAGATCCTGCTCCGATGGGATTTATCATAAAAAGCTCAACCAATACGGCTTTTCCAATGAAATGATAAGCTCCGATACCTCCCGGAACAGGTGCCACAATTCCCAGGCTTCCAATGGCAAGCAGTGTTATACCGGCTCTGAGACCGAGATGAGCAGTTTCGTGGAGCATGTATAGAGGCACCCAGGTCATCAGGATGTAAAAAATCCAAATCATCACAGTATAAAACATAAACAGCCACTTCTGGCGCATACGTTTGATGGTTTTTATGCCATCAAGCAGGCCTTTGATTAATTCTTTGACCTTAGGATACCCGGGAAGTTCTTCGAGGTGGTTATGATAACGTTTGCGAAGCCACCACAAAAGTACAGTCAAAGCAATAACTGATAAGCTAAATATACTTAATGTGAGGACATTACGACTTATTGATTGAATAAAAGGTGTGGTCATATCCAGCACAAAATCTCCCAGAAGTCCCCACTGAAAAACAACTACTGAGAGCAATAGAAAAGCGAGTATAATTAAATCGAAAAGGCGTTCTGAAATCACTGAACCAAAGAGAGCATTAAAAGAAATTTTTTCTTTTCGCGAAAGCACACCGCAACGCATTAGCTCGCCCATACGCGGCACAGCAGTATTAGCGAGATATCCGATCATCACTGCCGAAAAAGTAGTGCTGGTTCGGGTAGCATACCCCATGCTATTAATAAGTAGATTCCATCGTAATGCCCTAAAAATGTGAGAAATAATTGCAAAGATTACAGCCAGCCCCATCCACATATAATTGGCCGACTGGATGTCTTCCCACAAGGCTTGCAGGTTGATGTTACGAAAACTCAGCCAAAGCAAAACCAATCCAAGCGCCAGAAAGAAAAGGTATTTCAGTACATTGACCAATATCTTTTTCAAGGCTTACAAACTGAGTTTATTAAAGTCGTCGGGAAAAATGATAGCAGGCTTAAAAGTTTTTGCGGCATTAAAATCCATACTGGCGTATGAAACGATAATAACCTTGTCTCCAACAGCAGCTTTGCGGGCAGCTGCTCCGTTTAGTGAAATAATGCCGCTTCCGCGTTCACCTTTTATTACGTATGTGTCGAGCCTTTCTCCGTTGGTGATATTGTAAATGCTTACCTTTTCGTTTTCGATCAGGTTGGCAGCATCTATCAGGTCTTCATCAATTGCAATGCTTCCGATGTAATCAAGATCAGCCTGCAGGATGGTGGCGCGATGTATTTTCGATTTTAAAACTTCAATGTTCATCACATAAGGTTTTGATTCCGAAAGTGTCGGAATGGGCTGCAAAATTATTAAAATATTCTCACATTGTCTATCAACCTCACCTTACCCAATTGCAGGGCTACAAAAATTCGTGCACCACTCACATCATTCCAATGTTCAAATGGTTGTAATTCAGCATCATCGGCAATATTAACATATTCCAGATCGAATGCCTGGATTTCATTAAAAGCTTGTTGGGCATATTGCTCCATTTCGCTCGGGCTAAGCACATTACGAAGTGAGACTGTTTTTTGCAAAATGCTGTTAATTTTCGGAGCAATGGCTCTTTCATCAGGGCTGAGGCGCATGTTCCGCGAACTCATGGCCAAGCCATCAGCCTCGCGGGTAGTAGGACAGGGTACAATTGTGACGGATAACTTTTGTTGCGTGACAAGCGACTGAATAATAGCCAATTGCTGGAAGTCTTTCTCGCCAAAATAGGCCTTGTCAGGGTTTACTATTTCGAAGAGCTTTTTTACCACGATAGCAACGCCATTGAAGTGGCCCGGCCTGAAAGCCCCTTCCATAACAGTAGCTAGTTTTCCGAAATGATATACCGTTTTATCAGGCTCAGGATACATTTCTTTTACATCAGGAGCGAACAGTAAATCACAGTTTACGCTTTGCAATAATTGTTTATCCTTTTCAAGCGTACGGGGATATTTTTCCAGATCAGCAGGATTGTTGAACTGGATTGGATTAACGAATATGCTTACAACCAGCAAATCGTTTTCCTGTCTGGCCTTTTGCATCAAAGCCAGATGACCCTGATGAAGTGCACCCATTGTGGGGACAAATCCAATGCTTTTGCCGGATTGTTTAAGCTCAGCAATTCTTTGCTGAAGCGACAGGATTGTTGTGAAAGTTTGCATAAGCCTGTTTTAAAATATAAAGTTACATGTTTTAGCATTGAAAATCAAGCGGTCATCATTGCAGTATTTTGTGTAGATCAGCTTCCAGGCTTTGGATTGGTGTTTCGATTATTCGACCCCTTTCTTGACCCTCCTCATAAATTATAAAAGTAGGAACCCGTTCGATATCGTATGCGGTGATGTCGAGTCCCGAAGCTTGTTTTTTAGAATCAACAGCTATCATCAGCAGGTTTTCTTCGGGATAATCTGTTTCTTTAAGGATTTTTAGGAAGCGAGGCACTTGTATTTTGCTATCATAACACCAGCTGCCTAATACAATTACTATTTCAAATTGTTTCAGCTGTTTATTTAATGAAGCGATCAGTTTTTCTTCTGGTTGATAGGCTTGGTATTCATCTTGAAAATACTCGGCAAATTCGCCGGTTTGCAGGCCTTCTTTTGTTACAAAATCTATCAATACTTCCCTGTTTCTGACTGAATCATAAATTGTTTGATTGATTTCCTGTGCTCGTAATTCATTTGTCGTAAAGCTCATAAGTAGCAAGATGAAAGGGATAATCCATTTTAGTTTCTCAGAAACAGAAAATTTTGTTACTGGTTTTTTCATTGTCTGCGATATTTTTGGTTACGAACAACTATATTTGACAAATAAACCCTTGCCTTTCAGGGGGCAAATGTAATACGAAAGCTTTATTATGAGTTCATTTCATGCAAAGAATGTCTTAATTACCGGTGGAGCAAGCGGTATTGGTAAGCTTATGGCAGATCAAATCCTGGCCAAAGGCGCTAAAAATCTTATCATTTGGGATTTGAGTCCGGCGCCGGAAAATCATTCCTTTTTCTGGCAGCAACTTGATGTGAGTAAGCAAGAGCAGGTGGCTTCAGCAGTTGAAAAGCTTCAGCAATCAGATTTGATTCCGGATATTTTGATTTTGAATGCCGGTGTGGTTTCGGGTGGGTTTTTTGTTGATCAAACTGTTGAACAAAGTCGTAAAATGCTGGATGTAAACATTAATGGTGTTATTCTTCCGGCACATTTTTTATTGCCCTTGCTGATTGCAAAAGGCGAAGGACATATCGTTACAATTGCTTCAGCAGCCGGTATGTTATCGAATCCGCGCATGGCCGTATATGCAGCCACAAAATGGGCTGTTTACGGCTGGAGCGAATCGCTGCGGTTGGAACTCAAGTCTCAAAAGCACAACATCCATATCACAACTGTAACGCCTAGTTTTATTGATACGGGTATGTTTGCCGGAGCTAAAGTAAATCCTTTGCTACCTAATCTGAAACCAGAAAAAGCGGCCAGCAAAATCATCAGAGGAGTCGAACGAAACAAGAGATTTGTACGTATGCCGGCGCTCGTTTATGCATTGCCTTTGCTCAAAGGACTTTTGCCAGCCAGCTGGTTCGATGTGCTGATTGGCAAGGGAATGGGTGTTTATAATAGCATGAATCACTTTAAAGGACATCAGGGTTGAGGAAATTATTTCCAGAGTACCAATTCGCCCCGGCTGCGGTCTTTCATATGGGTCGGAATGCTTTGTTTGATTTCATTTGCCAACAAATCAATCAGGCGTCGTTTTACAAAATGACGCGAATAACAAATACTTACTTCTCGCAAAGGTTTTTTTTCGCTGAAATATGCAACATTTTTTAGATGTGATTCGGTCATTTCTAATACTGCAAGCTCAGGAATGATCGTAAAACCTCCCTCGCGATTGATGATACGCATCAGGGTTTCGATTGAACCGCCTTCTAATTCAAATGGCAGCTCGTGCTTGCTGGCAGGCTCCAGTTCGCATAAATTGATCACTTGCGACCTAAAGCAATGGCCATCGCTGAGCAGCCATATATCCGGAGTGGCCACATCAATCACTTTGATGCTGTGCTGTTGCAAAAGCGGATGTCCTGTTTGCGCATAAATGAGCATTTCTTCGTAAAACAAGGGTTCTTCCAGGATGGAAGAATCATTGTAGGGCGTAACAAAAATGCCTGCATCCAGCCGATCGTCTTTCAATTTACCGGCAATCTGGTCTGTTACCAGTTCTTCTACCCTCAGATTAACGTTTGGATAATTGCGCTTGAAGTTTCCGCCAAATAAGGGCAGTAGGTAAGGAGCAAGTGTTGGGATAATTCCGATGCTCAATTCACCTTGAATATCACCTAAAAATTGCTTGACCATATCATCTAAACGACCAGATTCTGATAGTACTACCCGCGATTGGTCAATGATCCGGCGGCCTATGTCTGTTGGAATTACAGGTTGTTTGTTGCGATCAAAAACTTTTACACCAAAGTGTTCTTCTAATTTCTTAACTTGCATGCTCAAAGTTGGCTGTGTTACGAAAGTTTTCTCTGCTGCTTTGGCAAAATTCCGGTAAGTATCTATGGCAACAATATAGGACAGCTGGGTTAAAGTAATCATAGAGGTAATTTATGATTTCTTAAATATTATCAATTTGACAAATGTACTAATACAAGGTAAATTTGCACGATTAATCAATTCAAATTTTTTCACCGAATTAAAACATTAAAAAATGGAAGAACAAAAAGAAGTATTTCAAATGCCGCGCATAGGCGATCAGGCTCCTGATTTTAAAGCAATGACTACTACCGGAATGATGCAGTTTTCGGAACATATCAAAGGGAGCTGGACCATTCTTTTTTCACACCCTGCCGACTTTACTCCGGTTTGTACAACAGAAATGTCTGGCTTTGCCGTGTTGGAAGATGAGTTCAAAAAAATGAACACCAAACTGGTTGGTTTAAGTATTGATAGTATTCACTCACACGTAGCATGGGTAAACAACGTAAAAGAGAAAACGGGTGTTTTCATGAGGTTTCCCATTATTGCTGACATCGACATGAAGGTAGCGAAATTATATGGAATGTTGCAACCAGGTGAAAGTGAAACTTCTGCTGTTCGTGCCGTATTTTTCATCGATCCTAATGGCAAAATCCGTTTGATCATGTACTATCCGCTCAATGTTGGGCGTAATATGGACGAAATCATCCGTGCTTTGCAGGCTTTGCAAACAGCTGATGAGCACAAAGTAGCCCTTCCACTCAACTGGAAACCAGGAGAAAAAGCAATTGTCCCTCCGCCAAAAACTATTGACGAGCTGGAGGAACGCCTCAAATCAAACTATGAAATGGTGGACTTTTACCTTGCAAAAAGAAGCCTCTAAAAAAATCAACTTTTGTAAAATTCAGCCGGCTCCAAAGCCGGCTGTTTTGTTGAACATTTTCGTGTTTTTACTGTTTAGATTAAAGGATATCTTAGTAAAATATGAAAAAATTATCACTATGACTAAATTAAATGCAATTGGATTAGATGTAGAAAAATCGAAAGACCTGGCAGATATGCTAAATGATTTGCTGGCCAATTTCTCGATTTATTATATGAATGTTAGAGGTTTTCACTGGAATATAAAAGGTGAGAAATTCTTTGAGCTTCACCTTAAGTTTGAAGAAATCTACACCGATCTTCAGGAAAAAATTGATGAAATCGCAGAGCGCACGCTCACACTGGGGCAAACTCCCGTGCATGCTTACAGCGATTATAATGAGCAATCACAAATAAAAGAAGTAAAAAACGTGAGCGATGGTCGCGAAAGTGTTGAAAGCCTGTTGAATGGTTTTCAGATTTTGATCACCAAAGAGCGTAAAATTCTTGATTTGGCTGGTGAACTTAATGATGAAGGAACAAACGCCTTGATGAGCGATTATATCCGCGAACAGGAAAAAACCGTTTGGATGCTTTCATCATACCTCAAAAAATAATGCCTTTATAAGAGAATGTCTCATAAGGTCGGTTAACAAAACCGGCCTTTTTTCGTTTAAGAGTAAATGCCAACGCTATGACACAAAATCCTAATTCCCTGATAAACGAAACCAGTCCTTACCTTTTGCAACATGCCTACAATCCGGTAAACTGGTTACCGTGGAATGATGAAAGCCTCGAAAAAGCCAAAAATGAAAACAAAATGATTTTGGTCAGCATTGGCTACTCCGCCTGCCATTGGTGTCATGTGATGGAACATGAATCTTTTGAAGATGAAGCTGTTGCCAAACTTATGAATCAATATTTCGTTTGTATCAAGGTCGATAGGGAGGAGCATCCTGATGTAGATCATTTTTATATGGAAGCGGTGCAATTGCTCAGCGGCAGAGGGGGTTGGCCACTCAATTGCTTTGCCTTACCAGATGGTCGTCCTGTTTGGGGTGGAACATATTTTAGAAAATACCAATGGATCAGCGTTTTACAACAGTTGCAGGAGTTGTTTGAAACCCAAAAGAACGACCTGGAGGAACAAGCGCGAAAACTTGCCGAAGGCATTCAACAAAGCCAGTTTTCATCCGGCGTAGTGGTTAAGGAAACTAATACTGAAGCAACATTTATAAAGGCTGCAAAGGCGTTGAAAAATCATCTGGATAATGAACAGGGCGGAACTCGTGGTACACCAAAATTCCCGATGCCGGATTTGTTGATGCTCGAGTTTGAGCTTTCGGCTCAGCTGAAGGATAGAACACTTGAAAATCATGCACTGCTTACGCTCGAAAAAATGGCACGTGGTGGCATTTATGATCAGATTGGCGGTGGTTTTGCCCGTTACTCGGTAGATGCTCGCTGGCATGTGCCGCATTTTGAGAAGATGCTTTACGACAATGCACAATTGATTGGACTTTATACAGAAGCCTGGAGAAAGACGAGAAAGCCTTTGTTTAAAGAAATTGTGGAACAAACCGTTGCTTTTTGTCAGCATGAATTGCTTGGCCCTGAAGGAGGTTTTTTATCAGCACTGGATGCTGACAGCGAAAAAGTTGAAGGCAAGTTTTATGTCTGGACAAAGGATGAATTTAAAATTGTTTTAGCAGAGGATGCAGCGCTTTTCACTAACTATTTTCAGATTGATCAGCAAGCTTTGTGGGAAGATGGTAACAATGTGCTTGTTCGTCCGGAGGAAGATGCAGTTTTTGCTGCTCAAAACGAACTTGATTTGGACGTTTGGATGCAAAAACTGGCTGAAGGCAGGAAAAAGCTTTTTGATTATCGCGAACAGCGCATTCGTCCGGCAACAGATGATAAACGTCTGCTTTCGTGGAATGCGCTGATGATTAAGTCGTTGGCCAGAGCTTCAGTAATTTTCGAGCGCAATGACTGGCGCCAAACTGCCATCAAAACCTATGATTTTATTCATCAAAACATGCTTGCCAATGAGGGTGCTTACTATCGCAGCTGGAAAGATGGCAAGAAAAATGTCAATGCTTTTCTGGATGATTATGCTTTTTTGGCGCAGGCTATGCTGCAACTATATTATTCAACAGCGGAGGTGAAATATGCCAAAGCTGCTGAGTCGGTTCTGGAGTATGTGTTGAAATCATTTTATGTTGAATCTCAGCAAAGCTTTGCCTACACGGCAAAAAATCAAAGAAAACTCGCCGTGACTACTTTTGAGAATTACGACAATGTAATTCCTTCTTCCAATGCTGCTATGGCACATGTGCTGATAAGTTTAGGTTTGTTGTTTGAGAATCCTGCTTATCTTAAAATAGCAGAACAGATGATCAATAATCAGCTCGAACGCATGCAGCAATTTCCTACAGCTCACAGCAATTGGCTGCAAGCTTTGAAGCGTCTTGAGCAACAAAGCATCATTGTAGTAAAGGGTTCAAAATGTTTGCCTTCCTCGCTTAGTTTGCAGCAGAAAATCTCATCATCAATTCCGGTTCTTGCTTCATCAGAAAAAGGCATTCCGGCGGTTGATGACAAACCAACCAATGATCATGCAAATTTTTATCTCTGCGACAGGCAGGGATGCCGGCCGGCAACAGCTTCTTTTGATGAGTTAATAAGTGAGTTAAATAACTGAATTGAGTTAAAGGATATTCAAGCGATTAGCATCTTGTTTTAAGAAAACGAAAAACATAATCGAAAAAGCCCAAAGGCTAGATCCTCCATAACTTATAAACGGTAATGGAATACCAATTACAGGAACCAAACCGATCGTCATGCCAATGTTAATGGCAAAATGAAAAAATAGTATTGAGGCAATGCCATAGCCATAGATACGACTGAATGCTGATCGTTGTCGCTCGGCTAAGACAATCAGTCGCGAAAACAACAACAAATAAAGTAGAATCACCGCTGTAGTACCCATAAAACCCCATTCTTCGCCCACGGTACAAAAGATAAAATCAGTGCTTTGTTCGGGTACAAAATTATATTTGGTTTGAGTGCCTTGCAGAAATCCTTTTCCTGTAAGCCCACCCGATCCGATAGCAATTTTTGATTGATTTACGTTGTATCCAGCCCCCATTAAATCTTTTTCCAGACCCAGTAATACATTGATGCGTATGCGTTGATGTGGCTCCAGAATGTTTTGGAAGGCATAGTCAACACTTAAAACAAAAGCGACTCCAACCGCAAGCACAGCTATCATTTTTGTGATATTTGACCGGTTTCTTTTTACCATAAGCAATCTGATTCCGAACAGGACTGCCAAACCGCCAATTACATACCATTGACTATAGTAGAGTGTCATTACAAAAAGGAAAGCAGCTATTCCGCCAATTATCATCAAGGCTCCCGACATACCCTCACGGTACAAAACCAATATAAAAACTACAAATACAAGTGCTGAACCTGTATCATATTGTGCCAAAATTAACACAGCAGGTAATCCGATTATCGTAAAAGCTGTGAGACGCGTTTTCCAGAGGCTCAGGTCACGATTGAGTTTTCCGAGATAACTGGCCAATGCAAGGGCTGTTGCAAACTTAGCAAATTCAGCCGGTTGAATTGCGAAACCTCCAATCTGAAACCAGGACTTTGATCCGGCGATGGTTGATCCAAAAAGTAAAACACCAATCAGCATCAACATCATTATGAGGTAGATAGGATATGCAAAAGCATTAAAAAACTTGGCATCAATAAGCAAAATTACAGCACCCAGAAGCAGCGAAAGCATGATCCAAAGCAATTGTTTGCCGTAGCGTTGCGACATATCAAAAATACTGCTATGGTTTTCATCATACACAGCCGAATAAATCATTACCCAACCCAAAAGCATCAGGAGGAGGTAAACAAAAAGACTAAGCCAGTCGATCGAGCTTACACGGCTTTCTCTGATCATGGTGTTTTTTTATTATGACTTGTTTCCATTATTCTTTTTTCCAATGCCGGACGACTTGATTTTCCTTTGAGGTAGTGTTCAATCATCAGGGTGGCAATTGGTGCAGCCCAGGTGGATCCATAGCCAGCATTTTCCACCACAACGGCTAAAGCAATTTGTGGATTGTCGTAAGGCGCAAATGCAATAAACATCGAATGATCATCTCCATGTGGATTTTGTACCGTTCCGGTTTTTCCTCCTGCCTGTATGCTGTCAATTTTATAGTAACGAGCTGTTCCGTGATCGCCTTCAAACACATCCAGCATTGATTTTTTTACAATCTCAAAATGCTCGGTAGCAACGCCCGTTTCAATTTTTTGAATATATGTTTCAGGCAGATTTTTGTCGCCAACAACCGATTTAAGTAAATGTGGTTTATAATAAAAACCCTTATTACTGATGATAACAGCCAGGTTAGCCAGTTGGAGGGGTGTAACCAAAATTTCCCCTTGTCCAATACTAAGTGAGCGCACTGTGAGTGCATTCCAGCTACCGCGATAAAGTTTATCAAAATATGCTCTTGAAGGAATATTTCCCGAAAGTTCAAAGGGAATATCTGTATTAAATGGTGCACCTAATCCAAACTTATGCATGGTGTCGAACCAATAGTCATAAGCTTCTTTATGATTTTTGTAGCGCGAACTGTACAAGGTGCTTCTAAAGGTGTTCCAGAAATAGGGATTGCAAGAATTTTCCATGGCTTCGAGCAATGCCAGTGGACTTTTATGGTTATGCGTGCACTTGATTGGGCTGCTGAGTTTTCCCTGACAGGTGAATTGGGTGTGTTCGTTTATTGCACCAATGTTAAGGGCTACAAGTGCATTGATCATTTTGAAGGTGGAACCAGGTGGATAACTGCCACTTACAGCTCTGTTAATGAGTGGTTTGAGACTATCGTGCTGAAGCGCTTTATAGTTTTTTCCTCTTATCCTGCCTACCAACAAATTGGGATCAAATGAAGGACTTGTTATCAGCGATAGGATTTCACCACTCGAAGGCTCAATGGCAACAATACTGCCAGTTTTGTTTTGCATCAAAGCCTCGCCATAAGCTTGTAAATCAGCATCCAGACCTAGTACCAAATCTTTACCTGCTATTGGAAGTGTGTCATAACGACCTTCTTGAAAGCTGCCTTTTTCGCGGTTATACACATCCACCAAAACAATTTTAAGTCCTTTGTTGCCTCGCAATTCTTTTTCGTAAAAACGTTCAATACCCGACTTTCCAATGTAATCACCTGATTTATAGTAGGAATCTTCATCAATATTGCGTTGATTTACCTCACCTACATCGCCCAAAACATGTGCCGCAATAGGCTGTGGATAATGACGGAGTGTGCGAGCCTGAAAATAAAATCCGGAAAATTGATAGAGCTTCTCGGCTATATAGCCATAATCTTCTTTACTGATTTGTTCCAGAAAAACTGATGGCCGATAGCGTGAATATTTTCGGGCTTTGTTCAAGCGGGCATTAAAGTCTTCTTTTTCAATATTGAGCAGCTCGCAGAAATCAGCGGTATCAAAAGCTTTTACCTGTTGAGGAATCACCAATAAATCAAAAGCTGCTTCGTTATACACAAGCAATTTGCTATTTCGATCCAATATTTTTCCGCGCGCCGGATATTGGGTTATGTAGCGTAGTACATTATTTTGTGAGGAGAGTTTATAGGAGTGGTCAATAACCTGCAAAAAGAATAGCTTGATAATAAATATAAGGGCTATTGAACTAAAAATTAACAGTATAACAGTTTTGCGTCCTGAGAGGTTTCGTTTGATCATTATTGCAGCTTTCCACGGCAAAAATAAGCATTCCTGATGGAGACTGTCTTTAAGATGCGGGTATTTATTTATGGATTGTAAATCAACGAACTAAGCGGTAAAAAATTTATTATTCAAAAACCTTCTCAGCGGTAAGTTTGCCATTTTCGTCCCACATATACCAGGTACCTGATTTTTGTCCGTTGTTGTAGGTCATCTCATAACGCAGGATTCCTTTGTCGTCCCAAATAAACCACTTTCCATGCTTTTGGTCGTTCTGGTAATTGGCTTCGGCTGTTTTTATTCTTGCTGGATTGTATTTGGTCCAAGTACCATGTTTTTTGCCGTTTCTCCAGGCTCTTTGTTCACGCAGCTGTCCGTCTTCAAAATACCAAACAGATAGTCCATCTTCCACTCCCATTACAAAATTTCGCTCCGATTCCAGCTGACCTGAGGCAAAATAAGTGGAATGTTTACCGGTGAATACTTTACCCTCTTTGTAGTAAATATCCTGCTTGTTTTCTAAATTTTGTGCGAAAATACCTGCCATTGTTATCAGAAAAACAATGACTGTTGAAAGTAATTTGGTTTTTAACTTTTCCATAGCTGTCGTATTCTTGATACTTATATCCAATTAAGTCAGTCAAATTTACTACAATTTTTGACTTGTTGGATTGAAATATTTAAAGTTAATCACATATTAAAAAGCTTTTCTAAAACAAAAAAAGACAAACCGCTTTTAAACGGTTTGCCTTTAATGTTTTACGTATGAAATGCTTTTTTAATTTCCTTCAGGATTAAGCTTGATTTCAACGCTGTTAGCGTGGTTATCAAGACTAAGTTTCGTAATCAGTGCTTCTTTGTAGGAGATGTAGTTTACTTTAACAGTATATTCTCCCTGTTGCATATTTTCGATTGTGAAACGGCCTTCCAGATCAGTATATGCTTTTGCATCAGTGTTTTCTATTTCAACTACTGCACCTACCAACGCTTCTCCAGTTGATGCATCCAGAACAGATCCGGTCATCATCACTACAGCTACAGGGGTTTCTTTGGCAACACCAACACCATCTTTAGTGTTTGAAGCCAATAAAACAATACTTCCAAAGGCGAGAAAAATTAAAACAATGAGGTATTTTTTCATGATATTTATTTACTTTTTAGTGTGCAGCAAAGGTAGTATCAGGCTGTGGCTGATAATGTTAATTTAAGATTAACTTTGATTTAGCAATGAGTTAACTTAATGTTAAGCTTTTGTCAGGAATCAGTCCTCAGAAATCCAGAATGATAGTAGGTGTACTCACACTATTGCTTTTGTTGAGTGCACGGTCAATAAGTTGCACTTCAAACTTGATAGTATCGTAAATGGAAAGGGGATTGTTGACGAAGATCTCATACTCGATAACCCCTTTTATGGCTTCTGTTTGGTCTTTTGGAATGAGTGGCGGGATGCGCGCACTAAACGAGGATGTATCATAGGTTTGTGTTTCAGGGTTATATCTAACAAGTGGTACCTCAACAAATTCGCCTTGCTGCTGCTCATAATAGCGGATGATGAGGTTGTAGTAATATTCACCCGATTTTTGGTACGGAGACAAGGTATCACCCTGATCTAAACCAATATCTCCATCTCCATCGGTATAACCTATCTGCAATAAGCCCGTGTTTATTTCGCCTGTCTGAGTATTTTGCAAAAACACAAAATTTTCAAAATTAATTATCGGTTCAAGCGGATATTCTTCTTCTTTGCGGCAGCTAATGATGAGGATTAATCCCAGGATGATAAACAGAATAAAGCGTAATTTTGTCATGTATTTTTCGCTTGATAGGCGGGATAAAAATACAACAATCTTGCCGTTTATGAAGTTACGTGCTGCTTTTGTTCAGGATATTTTTAATGTGAAAACGGCTCGGGATTTTGAATCTCTTGCCTTGGAACTATTTTACTATCAATATCATAATGTGCTGGTTTATAAACGTTTTTGTGATTTTTTAGGACGCAAACCCGAAAAGATAAACTCCTGGAAAGACATTCCTTTTATGCCGGTTGATTTTTTTCGTTCGCACCGCATTAGTGATCAAAAAACCAGTCCTGAGCTTATTTTTTCGAGTTCAGGAACCACAGGTTCAGCCACCAGCTATCACGAAGTTCCCTTCCCAGCCATTTACGAAAGCAGCTTTAGTAAAGGCTTTCAGCATTTTTATGGCGATATCAAAACCTATTGCATTCTGGCGTTGTTGCCTTCTTACCTCGAACGGAAGGGATCTTCACTGGTTTTTATGGTCGACAAATTGAATAGAGACTCGGCTCATCCATTAAGTGGCTTTTATTTGAATGAATTGGAAAAGCTGCATCAGCAACTTCAGGTGTTGAAAAGCAAAAAACAAAAGACCATTTTGTTGGGAGTAACTTATGCCCTACTTGATCTTGCAGCACAATATACGCTTGATTTTCCTGAGCTCATCGTTATGGAAACAGGGGGTATGAAAGGGCGTCGAAAAGAAATGATCAGGGAGGAGGTTCATATTCAACTCAAAAATGCGTTTCGGGTGACCTCTGTTCATTCTGAATATGGCATGACCGAACTACTGTCGCAGGCCTATTCCAGTGGTGATGGGCTATACAGTTGTCCGCCCTGGATGCGGGTTTTGATCCGCGAAATGAATGATCCGCTGAGTTTGGCAGAAAAAGGCGTGAGTGGTGGTATTAATGTGATTGATCTGGCCAATGTGCACAGCTGTGCTTTTATTGCCATTCAGGACATTGGCCGCTTACACGATGAAAACAGATTTGAAGTGTTGGGTCGTTTCGATCAGGCACAAATCAGAGGCTGTAATTTGATGGTCGTTTAAAAAAGACTTTGCTGTTCTGGAAATTTCCAGGGTTTCAAGAGCGTTTCATCATTGTTGCGCACATCATTCACCCGGGTGGAAACAGGCATGAAACCCAAATCATCATCAGAAATTGATTCTACAAGTTGCTGTCGTTTTTCTTCCGAATCGGCCAGCAGCCAATCGTTTTCGTTATTCTGCGCCAGTATCACAGGCATGCGGTGATGAATGGCTGACATATGCTCTGTTGCTGCTTTGGTGATGATGCAAAAACTGTTTAACCATTCTCCTTCTACCGTTTGGTAACTTTCCCAAATACCTGCAAATACAAATACCGGATTGTTTTTTAGAAAAATATGAAAGGGTTGTTTTGGGCCTTTGGTTTGCCATTCATAAAAACCGCTTGCCGGAATAAGGCAACGACGCTGTTGAACGGCTTGTTTAAAGCTGGCTTTTGTTTCAAGGCTTTCGCTGCGGCTGTTGATTTGCGGCTTGATATCGGCACGATTTGCAGCCCATGCAGGCGTGAATCCCCAGAAAAACCACTGAAGCAGGTTGGGTTTTTCGTTGGTGATGACAGGTAAATATTGTCCCGGGGCGCAATTGTAAGAAGGTTTGTATTTTTCGTCGAACACCGCTACATTAAAGCGTTCGCTGATGGTTTTTCCCTTTACCGAAAGCTGAAATCGTCCGCACATAACTTTATCATTTAAGGTTGAAGCGATTTAGACCCATGGTAATCATTTCGGCATGATCAAAGGCTAATTCAGGAAGATCATTCACAGCAAACCATTGGGCATCGCCGGCATCATCATCAGCTTTAGGACGCATGATTTTTGCGACAAATCCGGTAAAAACCACAGCAATATTTCTTCCTCTTGGATCGCGATCCGGCTTACCAAAAGTGTGCATTTGTTCCAAATTACTGAGCTGTAATCCTGTTTCTTCCTGAAGCTCGCGCAAGGCTGCTGCTTCCAGACTTTCATCCATATCCACAAAACCACCGGGCAAGGCCCACATGTTTTGAAAAGGCGGATTATTACGCCGGATCAGCAAAACCTGAGCGGGCTCGTTCAGGCTGTTGAATAGCAGACAATCCACTGTTACCATCGGACGTGGATACTCATAGGTATATGACATAAGTGCTTTTTGTGCGAAGATACAAAATCAGTAAAGAATAGATTTTATTCGTGAGGCTCGGGATTTGAAAAGTTTATTACTCAAATGCTTTAAATGATAAAAGTCCTGCATCATTTGATACAGGACTTTATCTGAGTTCAACCAACACAAAATTACATGTAGTATGAGAAAAAGAACGACGGGGAGCGGGCACTCCCTTTCATGTCTATAAAATATCATGAAGTGTGCCATGAATTGTAAGAGACTATAAATAAATATATTAATAACTGAATTGATAAAATCAGCAGGTCAGGAAATTGTCCGCTGGCAAACAAAAATGTACGCAAGCGAACAATCGGACATCAATCAGGCTTGCCTTCGAGCACGATGACCAACTCGCCTTTTACACCTGCTTTCTCGAAATGGTTTATTAGCTCGGCGAGAGTTCCGCGCAGGGTTTCTTCATAAATCTTTGTGAGTTCGCGCGATACACTTACTTTGCGTTCCGGTCCTGCTATTTCGGCCAGCTGTTGCAGGGTTTTAATCAGGCGGTGGGGCGATTCATAAAGGATTGAAGTGTATTTGTTCCCGCAGATTTCGTTTAAACGGGTTTGCCGGCCTTTTTTGTGGGGCAAAAATCCCTCAAAAACAAAACGATCAGCAGGCAATCCTGAATTGACGAGTGCTGGCACAAAAGCTGTAGCACCGGGAAGGCATTCTACTTCAACATCATGTTGCACGCAAGCCCGCACAAGCAGAAAACCGGGATCGGAAATGCCCGGAGTTCCGGCGTCAGTAACCAAGCCCATGCGTTCTCCGGCGAGCAGTCGCTCGATTAGCCTGTCTGTTTGCTGATGCTCGTTGTGCTGGTGAAAAGCTAACATTGGTTTTGAAATTCCCAGATGCTTGAGCAAAATGCCTGTTTTGCGGGTATCCTCTGCCAAAACCACATCTATTCCTTCCTTTAAGGTTCTAATAGCACGTAAGGTAATGTCTTCCAGATTACCAATGGGCGTGGGAATGAGAAATAGTTTTGACATATGTGCTGGTTTTTATTGATTAGGGTTTTATTTAATGTTCTAGGGGATAAAATGATAAAATAGATGAAGAAATTAACCAGATAACACCCTCTTAATATTATGATTTGCAAAAGAATACAAGCAAAAATAGCCAAGCCTTATGGTTACGGTTCATGCTTCCATTTTGCAGCTAAATTTAATCCCCAGCAATTCGATCAATTGAAAATCGTTGATCCATGGTACATTCATTTTGTCACATACATTAGGAATTTTTATTTTCTTAGAATTTAGTGCGGTTACTTTTTCTTCTTTAGTCACAACGACTGCATTTTCTCTTAATGCATGAGCAATAACCCAAGGATCTGCCAACGACCTTGCTTTGGTATTATCAACTAAAAATTTATGCTTTGGGTCTGATGAATATATATCTTTTAAGCATTTTGTAGTTTGCTCATCGATTTTTCTTATTGGGATTTTACTTGTTTTCAACCATTTTGACAAATCATCATCCGTTCTAACAATTTCATCATACACCATCTCAGGAATGAAAACTATATTCTGAGTTCCTAAATAATCGAGTACATCCCAATAATTAGGGCATATTTTAGGTGAATAATATTTTTGCCAAGCTTGAATCAAGACATTTGCATCTAAACAAAATATTTTGTCAGTCATGTTCATCTATACATTTGAGATTCAAGTTTGGGAAAATTGTTAACTTTAACATTTAGTAAGTTACTTGCTAATGATGGTTCAATCATACCCCCACGAAAAGAATCTATTACTGTTTGTGTAAATAATCGACTATTTTTATTTAATTGTAACAGATAATAATTTGGCCCACCTGATTTTTTATTCTGTTTTTGCTCTAGTTTTTTATTTTCCTCTTTCTTTAAAAATTCGTTGTACTCAATGTCTAATTGATGCTTTAATTTTTTAAAGTCCGTTAAAGAAATAATATTTAGATTTAAAGCCCTTACCAAAAAAGCAAAAGAGCTAACTCCAATTGATTTTGCGTTTTTGAAAACTTCTTTGGCATTATCAAAGGCATCTTTATCAAGGTTGTTAATAAAATCAATTGGAATTAAAGCATTTGCAGCAACTTCATTGCAAAATAATTCTATAGGATTATAATCGTTGGAGTTTTTTATAGCGGGTTCAATATCATTTGAGATACCAGATTCAGAAATCCAAAGATGTGCAAGCTCGTGAACAAGTGTAAATAGCTGAGGGGCATTCCAATCCTCTGAATTTATAAACACAAAAGGTGCATACCCATCAGCGATTGCAAAACCCTGAATTTCATTTGAATCTAATTTTAGTCTTGAATGAATAAAACTAGTCCTTGAAATGAAAACTCCCTTGGATTCCGCTTTCTCAATCCATTCTAAAATTGGATTGTTCGATTTATAATATAAAGGATTAATATTTAACTCATTTAATATGTCTTGTGCAACAATTTTGGGATTATCTTTTATGGAATATTTACCAATAAATGGCACCTTATTTTCATCGTTTTCTTCATTAACCTCTCTTATCCATGCTTGTTTTTGCTGAATTTCGCGGATAATAAAAATAGAGGACGTACCTAATTCTTTTGAGCCTGTTTTTCTAAAATCTTGTAATGGTTGAAAGTCGGTTGGTACATCTGGAAGAAAAAATAAAGCAAATGGCCTTTTATATACTTTAGCAAGTTTTTGCGCCTGTTTTATTGTAGGATAAGCATTCCCAGTTTCCCATTCTCTAAATTTTTCAATGGGAACAGCAGCTTTAGAAGCAGCAATTTCCTCAGTTATTTTGGCTGATTCTCTTGCCCATTTAAAAACTTTTGCGGTTATGTAAGCTTTTTCTGCCATACCTTACAAAAATATAACATTTTATCTCAAATTGAAAATGTTGTTTTGAAATAAGCAAATTATTAGGCTTTTAATCAACGATCTCAGTTGAGTCAATCCGGTTTATCTAATTTTAAATGATACCAAATAAGCTAAGAAAGTTTATCAGGCATGAGATATGCAAGCGAGGGGAAGCTCGTTGTGATCATTAACCATGACATGTATATTTCTTTTGAGGTGTTTAGTTAATTACTTATTTTAATTTGCTGATAAGTAATGGGATTATGCATCAACATCCTTAAAATTAACGAGTGAAAGATAGTTTGCTTGAAGATTGACCTATTAATCCGAAAACTGAA
>Ga0210036_1000730_pt1 | contig 38463 bp, 34 predicted proteins | sample CryGeymeta201515_FD_185469 | JGI IMG/M metagenome (GOLD analysis project Ga0210036, IMG submission 185469) | Groundwater microbial communities from Crystal Geyser aquifers in Utah, USA - Crystal Geyser metaG 2015-15 (SPAdes) (version 2) | ecosystem: Environmental > Aquatic > Deep subsurface >...
GGGTGCGGGAGCCTTCGGCGAGGATATTTTTGGCCAAAAGATGGGGCGGTCCCGCGTCAGCCTGAACGGTCGCGCAGGGCTTTCAGGCCGGCATTGACCGGCGTGACGCCCGCATAGAGGTCTTTCCACAGCGCATAGCGCCGGGCGGCGAGACGGGCGGCGGCGGGCCGGGGGGTGAAGCGGCGGTCGGGCAGGACGAGGGCGCGGGCGGCGCTTGCGAGGTCGGGCATCAGCCCTGCCCCCGCGCCCGCCATCACCAGCGCGCCGATCGCGCCGGCGTCGGGTGCCTGCATCCGCAACAGGTCGCGCCCCAGCGCATCGGCACGGATCTGGCACCAGATGTCGGCGCGGGTGCCGCCGCCGCCGGCGCGCAGCTCGCCCGGGTGCCGGCCTGCGGCCTGTTCAAGCGCTTCGAGCGCGAGGCGGGAGGAAAAGGCCACGCCCTCCATCACTGCAAGCACCATGTCGGCCGGCCCGGTCGCCCCTGCGAGCCCCGCAAACACGCCGCGCGCGGAGCTGTCCCAGAGCGGCGCGCGTTCGCCTTCGAGATGGGGCAGGAAGAGCGGCGTGTCGGGGCGGATCCGTGCCGCGGCGACGCTGGCCGCGAGCGTTGCGGGCGACTGCCCCAGCAGGGTGCCCAGCCAGTCGAGCGCGGCCCCCCCCGACTGGGTGGGTGCCGCATGGAGCGTGATGCCGCGCCATGGGGCAAAGGTGATGACGCCGGCCGTGGGGGTATGATGTGCCGCGATCAGGCCCATGACCTCTGACGTGCCGGAGAGCGCCATCGCCTGCCCGTCCTGCGCGACGCCGACGCCGAACATGGCGGCCCAGGCGTCCATCGTGCCCGCGACCACGGCGACACCTGCAAAAGGTCCGGCGCGCATCTGGCCCACCACGGCGAGCGGGTCATGCAGCGCCGGCAGGCGGTCGGCGGCCCCGTCGAGGAGCGCGAGGATCGCGGGGGCGTAGCGGTGGTCAGGCCCGGTGAGCCCCACGGCCGAGAGCGGATCGCCCGCCACGACCCCGGTCAGTTGCGCGATGGCATAGTCCTTGGGCAGGAGCACATGGGCGGTGGCGGCCCAGAGCACCGGATGGGTCTGCGCCATCCAGGCCATGCGGGCGAGCGCATGGCTTGCGTCGATCGGGATCGGCGCGCCGAGGGCGGCGGTCTTGGCGGCGGGCGAGATGCGCGCGTCGAGTGCCGCACCGGCCCCGGCGGCGCGGCCGTCCTGCCAGACCAGCGCCGGGGCGAGCGGGGCCAGCGCGCTGTCGCAGAACACATGGGTGTTGACCTGCGAGGTGATACCGATGGCAGCAACCCTGCCGGCCGCCGGGTGCTGCGCGAACTGCGCGAGCGCCGCCATCACATGCGCCATCCAGTCGGCGGGGTCTTGTTCCACATGGCCGGGCGCGGGGCGCGCGGTCGGGTAAGGCGCCGCGTAACCTGCCAGCCGCTGCCCCGCGAGACCGGTCAGCGCGGCCTTGACCGCGGTGGTGCCGATGTCGATGCCGATCAGGCAGGCTGGGATGGCGGGCATGAAACTCTCCGTCAGGGCTGGACGCCTGCAACCTCGCCTGACAAAGATGCGCTGCCAAGAAAAATCTGGCCGCCATGTTCCTGACCGGGGAGGGTCTCATGTCTCATCTCTTCACGCGGCTTGCCGCTGCGTCCTTTGTCCTTGCCACTGCCGCGCAGGCCGAGACGGTGGCGGTGATCACGCCCTATCTCGCGCAGCCGGGCACGCAATTCTATGTCGAGGCGTTCCAGGCCCGTGCGCGCGAGCGCGGCTGGGAGGTCAACGTGATCGACACCGCAGGCGATGTGGCCGCTGTCATCAGCCGGATCGAGGATATGGTGACGGCGAATGTCGATGCGATCGTCATCAACGTGGACCCTGCGCAGGTGGGTGCGGGGCTGCAGACCGCCGCAGAGGCGGGCATCCCCGTGGTGGGGATGGATGCGGGCAATGACCCGCTGGTGGCCGCCAACATCACCTCGAACGGCTATGCGATGGCGACCGAGACCGCCGTCTATGTCGCCAACCGGATCGGCGGTGCGGGCAATGTCGTCATGTTCACCTTTGACCCCTTTCCGCCGGTGCAGGTGCGCGGGGTGATGGCGGATGCGGTGTTCGGCAACTATCCCGACATCACCGTCCTTGACCGGATCACGCCCGACGTGAGCGATGGCGGCATCGCCGACAGCCGCGCACGGATGGAGGCGATCCTGGCCGCCAATCCCGAACCCGGCGCCATTTCCGCAGTCTGGGCCGCATGGGACCAGCCGGCGCTGGGCGCGCTGCAGGCGATCGAGGCTGCGGGCCGCACCGGCGAGGGCATCGTCATCACCGGCATCGACGCGAACCCGCAGGCGCGCGAGGCCATCGCGGCCGGCGGCAATTTCGAAGCCTCGGTTGCGCAGGATTTTGCCGGGATCGGCACCGCCGCCGCCGATACGGTGGCGCGCCTGCTCGCCGGCGAAACGCTGGTCAACCGGGTGATCTATGTGCCAACCGTGCTGGTCACCGCCGCCAACGCGGCCGAATGAGATGACAGGCAGGGGGCGGGGCGACTGCCCCCTGCACGGCCGCGCATGACAGAGCTGACACTCGAAAACGTCACCCGCCGCTATGGGACGGTTGCGGCGCTCGATGGCGTGTCGCTCAGGCTGCGCGCGGGCGAGGTCCATGCGCTGATGGGCGAAAACGGCGCGGGCAAATCGACGCTGATCCGTCTGCTCGCGGGGCTCGAGGCGCCCGATGCGGGCGGGTTCCGGCGCAACGGCGGCGCCTTGCAGACCGATGCCGGCCCCGGGCTGCGCGTGCTGCATCAGGAACTGACGGTGGTGCCGGCCCTTTCGGTGGCCGAGAACATGCATCTGGGCGCGCCGTTTCCGACGCGGCTGGGGCTGATCGACTGGCGCAGGCTCAACGCGCGGGCCGCGGGCGCGCTCTTGCGGCTGGGGCCGGCGCATATCGACCCGGCCGTCCCGATATCGCGGCTCAGCCCGGGCGACCGGATGCTGGCCCGGATCGCGGCGACGCTGCTGGCCGAGGGGCCGCCGCCGTGGCTCTATGTCCTCGACGAACCCACCGCCGCACTGACCGCGGCCGAGGTTGACCGGCTGATGGCGGTGATCGCAGAACTGCGCGCGGCGGGCGCGGGCATCCTCTATGTCTCGCACCGCATGGACGAGGTGATGCGCATCGCCTCCCATGTCACGGTGCTGCGCGACGGGCGGCTGATCTCGTCGCAGCCGCTGGCGGCGACGAATGAGGCGGGCATCATCCGCGACATGACCGGCCGCGACCTGAGCGAGCTGTTTCCGCCGCGCGAACCGCCGCCGGCCGCGCCGGCCATATTGCAGGTCGAGCGGTTGGCCGCGGGCGCAGTGCGCGACATCAACATCAACCTGCAACCTGGCGAAATCCTTGGCCTTGCCGGCCTTTCCGGATCCGGGCGCGGGGTGCTTTTGCAGGCCATCCTCGGGGCCGTGCCGCTGCAGGCCGGACGGGTGCGCCTTGCCGGACAGCCGCGCGCGCGCAGCATCGCCGGGGCCTGGGCGCAGGGCCTGGCCTATGTCCCGCGCGAGCGGCGCAGCGAAGGGTTGATGCTCTTGCAGGCCATCGCCGACAACATCGCCCTGCCCCACCTTGGCCGCCTGGCGCGCCTGCCCGGCCTCGCCGACAGGCCCGCAGCCGCCCGGCTCGTGGAGCGCGAGAGTGCCCGCGTCCGGCTCAGGGCGCGCGGGCCGGCGCAGGCGGTGGGCGAATTGTCGGGCGGCAACCAGCAAAAGGTGCTCTTTGCCCGCGCGCTCGGAGGCGCGCCACGTGTCCTGCTGCTCGACGAGCCGACGCGCGGAGTCGATGTGGGGGCGCGGTTCGACATCTACCGCCTGATCCACGCGCTGGCGCAGACGGGCACAGCGGTGCTGCTCGCCTCCTCCGACCTGCCCGAACTGCTGGGCCTGTCGCACCGTATCGCTGTCCTCCAGAATGGCCGCCTCGCCCACCAGCTTCCCAATGATGGGCTGACCGAGGCGCAACTGCTCACCCTGTGCTATGCAACAAAGGCCCCCGCATGACCCGCCTGCGCCGTTTCGCCAGCCTGCTCGGCATGGCTGCCATCATCGCCTTCTTCGCCTGGCAATTGCCGGATACCTTCCTGACCGCACGCAACTGGCTCAACATCAGCCAGCAGGTGAGCATGTTGGCCGTCGTCGCGGTCACGATGACGGTGGTGATGGCAATGGGCGATTTCGACCTGTCGGTGGGCGCCATGGCCTCGCTCAGCGGCGTGGTGGCGGCCACGCTCTTTGTTGCTGGCTGGCCTGTGCCGCAGGCGCTGGCGGCAGCGCTGGCCCTGGGGCTGCTGGGTGGGCTGGTCAATGGCCTGCTGGTGAGCGTGATCGGCATCCTGCCCTTTGTCGCGACACTGGCCACGCTCACGATCTATTCCGGCGCGGCCTTTCTGGTCAGCGGCGGGCGCACGATCTTTGGCCGCGACATCCCGCAGGCTTTTTCCGATTTTGCGCGTGGCGGGGTGCAGATCGGAGTCGCGAACGGCCGCCCGCTGCTGCTGCCTGCGCTCACGCTGGTGGCGCTGGCCGTGGCGGCGATGTGCTGGGTGGTGCTCGAGCAGACGAACTACGGCCGCCGCCTCTATGCGATCGGCGGCAACGCCCAGGCCGCGCGCCTCGCTGGCGTGCGCGTGACCCTGCTGCGGCTCTCGGCCTTCGGCTTTACCGGGCTGGGTGCGGCCATCGCCGGGCTGATGTATGCCGCGCGAGTCGCCTCCGCCAACCCCACCCAGGGCGACGGCGTGATGCTGACCGCCATCGCGGCCGTGTTCCTCGGCATGACCCTGACCGAGAACGGCCAGCCCCGCGTGCTCGCTACGCTGGCGGGCGTGATCGTGCTGGGCGTGCTCGACAACGGTCTGACGCAGATGAACGTGAACAGCTATCTGCGCGAGGTGATGATCGGCGCGATCATCCTTGCCGCCGTCACCCTCTCGGCGCTAAGCCGCCGCCGGCGCTGACCTTGTGGCTTCTCTGTGCCAAAAATACTCACGCCGTAGGCTCCTCCCCCGCCACGGCCACACCATCAACAACGGCGCGCAACCCTTTGCGATAAAAATAAAATGGGGCACCCAAAGGTGCCCCAGTCTCGCGGATCAGGCTCATTCGATTGACCGCCCGGTTTCTGCCTGCGGCCTGATCCGCGCCAGGGGCGAGCGCACCCGCCCCGGAACCATTTTCCCTCAGCTGCAGCCGCTCGTGCCGCCGCAGGTGTTGCACTTCATGCAGGTGCCGTTGCGCACCAGCGTGTAGTTGCCGCATTCGCCGCAGGCTTCGCCCTCATAGCCCTGCATCCGCGCCTTGTTGCGTGCGGTCAGACCGCCGGCGCTGTTCATCGTGCCGCTGGCGAGCGCCGTCGCCCCGCCACCCGCGCCCCCGCCACTCGCGCCCCCGCCACCCGTGACTGGCACCAGCGTCTGCAACGCGGTCATCGGATCAGCCGCCTGGTCAAAGGCCGTGGCGCCCAGGCCGCCTTGCAGCAGCATCAGGTCGGTCGGCACGCGGTTGCGCAGGTAGCCGGTGGAGCTGAGCTGCCTGAGCACCTCGAGCGAGCGGCTCGCCGCCGCATCGCCCACCGGGCTGATGTTGCGGATGCCGTCCTCTTCCCCACGGCCGAGGTCGTCAAAGGAATGCCCCTCGGGCTTCACATGGGCCAGATCGGTGCGGTCGAGGTAGCTCACCGCCAGTTCCCGGAAGATATAGTCGAGGATCGAGGTCGCCGATTTGATCGAATCGTTGCCCTGCACCATCCCCGCCGGTTCGAACTTGGTGAAGGTAAAGGCATCGACGAATTCCTCGAGCGGCACGCCATATTGCAGCCCGACCGACACCGCGATGGCAAAGTTGTTCATCATCGCGCGGAAACCGGCACCTTCCTTGTGCATGTCGATGAAGATTTCGCCCAGCGACCCGTCGGCATATTCGCCGGTCCGCAGATAGACCTTGTGCCCGCCGACGATGGCCTTTTGCGTATAGCCCTTGCGCCGTTGCGGCATCTTTTCGCGCTCGCGGTTGCGGATTTCGCGGATGATGATCTTTTCCACGATCTTTTCCGCCAGCACCGCCGCCTTTTCCTGCTGCGACCCGGTGGCCAGCACCTCGGCCGCCTCTTCGTCGTCGTCGATCAGGGCAGAGGCCAGCGGTTGCGACAGTTTCGACCCGTCGCGGTAAAGCGCATTGGCCTTGACGCCGAGGCTCCAGGACAGCTCATAGGCCTTCTGGCAATCCTCGATCGTCGCGTCATTGGGCATGTTGATCGTCTTGCTGATCGCGCCCGAGATGAAGGACTGCGCCGCCGCCATCATGGTGATGTGGCTCTGCACCGACAGGAACCGCTTGCCGGTCTTGCCGCAGGGGTTGGCGCAGTCGAACACATGGTAGTGCTCACGCGACAGGTGCGGCGCCCCTTCGAGGGTCATGGTGCCGCAGACATGGTCATTGGCCGCGTCGATCTGCGCCTTGGTGAAACCGAGGTGGCGCAGCAGGTCAAAGGTCGGATCGTTCAGCCGTTCGGCCGGAATGCCGAGCGTGCGCGTGCAGAACTCCTCGCCGAGCGTCCATTGGTTGAACACAAAGCGGATGTCGAATGCACTGGGCAGCGCCGCCTCGATCTTGGCGATCTCGGCCGCGCCAAAGCCGTGGCCGATCAGCGCGGTGTGGTTGATGCCCGGCGCATTGCCGATGGTGCCATGGCCCACGGCATGGGAGACGATCTCTTCGATCTGGCCGGTGGGATAGCCCAGTTTGACCAGAGCGGCGGGCACGGACTGGTTGATGATCTTGAAATAGCCGCCCCCGGCGAGCTTCTTGAACTTTACCAGCGCGAAATCGGGCTCGATCCCGGTGGTGTCGCAATCCATCACCAGCCCGATGGTGCCGGTGGGGGCGATCACGCTGGTCTGCGCGTTGCGAAAGCCATGCGCCTCGCCCAGCCGCAGCGCCTCGTCCCAGGCCTGCATCGCCAGCGCGGGGAGGCGGCTGTCAGGGCAGTTGCCATGGTCGAGCGGCACCGGCGCGATGTTGAGCGCTTCGTAGCCCGTGGTCTTGCCATGCGCGGCGCTGCGGTGGTTGCGGATCACGCGCAGCATGTGGTCGCGGTTGCGCGCATAGCCGGCAAAGGCGCCAAGCTCACCGGCGATTTCGGCGCTGGTGGCATAGGCGACCCCGGTCATGATCGCGGTCAGCGCACCGCACATCGCGCGGCCCTCGTCGCTGTCGTATCCCAGCCCCATGTTCATCAACAGCCCGCCGATATTGGCATAGCCCAGTCCCAGCGTGCGGAAATCATAGGAGAGTTGCGCGATTTCCCTGGACGGGAACTGCGCCATCATCACCGAGATTTCCAGCGTCAGCGTCCACAGGCGCGTGGCGTGGATGTAATCCTCGACCTGGAAAACGCCGTCCTTGTAGAAGGTCAGCAGGTTCATCGAGGCGAGGTTGCAGGCCGTGTCGTCGAGGAACATGTATTCCGAGCACGGGTTCGACCCGCGGATCGCGCCGTCTTCGGGGCAGGTATGCCAGGCGTTGACGGTGTCGTGATACTGGATGCCCGGATCGGCACAGGCCCAGGCGGCGTGACCGACCTGATCCCACAGGTCGCGCGCCCTGATCGTCTTGGCGACCGACCCGTCCTTGCGGTTGGTGAGCTGCCAGTCGCCATCCGTCTCGACCGCGCGCAGGAAAGCGTCGGTCACGCGGATGGAGTTGTTGGAGTTCTGGCCCGAGACGCTCGAATAGGCCTCGCTATCCCAGTCGGTGTCATAGGTCGGAAACTCGATGCTGGTGTGGCCCTGACGGGCATAGTCGAGCACGCGCTTGGTGTAGGTATCGGGGATGGCGACCTTTTTCGCCTCGCGGATGGCGGCGGCGAGGGCGGTGTTGACCTTGGGGTCATAGGCGTCCTGCGCGCGGCCGTCCCAGGCCTTGATCGCGGCGAACAGCGCGTTGAGCTTCTGGCTGTGCATCTTTGAGCCGGCGACGATGCTCGCGACCTTCTGCTCTTCGATCACCTTCCAGTTGATGAAATCCTCGATATCGGGGTGGTCGGCATCGACGATGACCATCTTGGCCGCGCGCCGCGTGGTGCCGCCCGACTTGATCGCGCCGGCGGCGCGGTCGCCGATCTTGAGGAACCCCATGAGGCCCGAGGACCGCCCGCCGCCCGACAGCTTTTCCCCCTCGCCGCGCAGCGACGAGAAATTGGTGCCGGTGCCAGAGCCGTATTTGAACAGCCGCGCCTCGCGCACCCACAGGTCCATGATGCCGCCGTCATTGACCAGATCGTCGGCGACGGACTGGATGAAACAGGCATGCGGCTGCGGATGCTCGTAGGACGAGGTCGATTTGGTCAGCACGCCCGATTGGTAATCGACATAGTAATGCCCCTGCGCCGGGCCGTCGATGCCATAGGCCCAGTGCAGCCCGGTGTTGAACCATTGCGGGCTGTTCGGCGCGGCGCGCTGCGTGGCGAGCATGTGGCGCATTTCGTCGAAATAGGCGCGCGCATCGGCCTCGGTGGTGAAATAGCCGCCCTTCCAGCCCCAGTAGGTCCAGGCGCCGGCCAGACGGTCGAACACCTGCTTGGCGCTGGTCTCGCCGCCCATCTCGGCGCCGGTGTCGGGCACGCCGCGCCACAGGAATTCGGGCACGCCCTTTTCCTTCACGCGCTTGATCTTTGACGGCACGCCGGCCTTGCGGAAGTATTTCTGGGCGATCACGTCGGACGCGACCTGGCTCCAGCCGCCGGGCACTTCGCACTGGTCGAGCTTGAACACCACGGTGCCGTCGGGGTTGCGGATTTCCGAGGTCGTCAGGCGGAAATCGAGCCCCGCATAGGCATCCTGTCCGGCCGTGGTGAAATTGCGTTCGATCTTCATGATAACCTTGCCCCTCTTGGTGCCGACTTTTCGCCGGCTTGTGTCATGCTGCGGGGTGCTGCACCCCATGTTCCCACGCCAGACAGACATACGGCCACCTGCCGCGCGGAATGCCCCTGCGGCTCTGGCACAGCGCAGATCCCTGCGCGTCGCCTGTCGGGTTGATGTCCGTCCCCTTGCCCTGCCGCCACTATATCTTGTGGCTTACTGACCGGCTCGCACAAACTGGCGCATCTAGAGGTAGGGGGTCAACGCCAATTTTGCGCAATATGCAGGATTTTTCTGTTGACGATGTCGCCTTGCCATTTGCCTGACAGGCTGGCCCGATTCATCCCCCGACTTGTCCACAAAAGATGAACGCGGCAGGGTCCGGTGCGGCCGGACGGCCGAAATCCGCGCCGCGTGGCGGGGTTAAGCCTGCGAGTTCACCTGTCACGTGAACGGGTCCGCCGCTGGCGACGCCGCCACCGCCAGACCGCTGGCCGCCGCGATCCCGGCTTTCCCCCGCCCCGCCGCTGTGCCACCCTTGCCACAGCCAAGAGGAGCGTCCCGATGCGTTACACCGCCCTGCCCCTCGTGGCGCTCTTGTGGGCCTGTGCGCCAGCCGCGCACCAGCCGCTTGCGCCGCTCACCGGCACACCGGGCAAGGAACAGGCCTTTTTCGCGCAATATCCGGCCCGTCTGCTCGATGCGGCGGCGGCGGCCTGCAACAATCCGGGGCAGACCATGACCCGCCCGCGGCCCGATGAAGTGCTGTGCGAGACACTGCCCACGCCGGATGCTGCAGCGGCGCTGATTCTGTCCTATGACGGCATGATCGAGAACCTGCCGCGCTTTGTGACCGGCTTTGCAGCGGCGCCGACCGATGGCGGATTTCTGGTGACCGCGCAGAACTATATCCGCGTGCCGCGCCGGGCGCTGCCAGAGGTCGAGATCCGGCTGCAGGACGCCATCTTGCGCGACACGATGCAGGGCCTGCTGCGGGCGGCAGGCGGCACGCTCGTCGCCGCGCCGGATATGTGAGGGATGTGGTCGGGGCGATAGGATTCGAACCTACGACCCTCTGTTCCCAAAACAGATGCGCTACCAGACTGCGCTACGCCCCGATCCGGGGTTCTCATATGCGCCGGCGGCGGCTTTGGAAAGCCTTTTCGCGTCAGCCGGCGCAGGGCAGCGCGGCGGCGGGCCCGATCGCGGGGTGCTGCATCAGATCACCGGGCGCGATGCCCAGACGCGCGGCAAGCCCGCCGTTGATCTCGAGCACGAACTGGATCCCGTCGCCCCCGGGGATCGGTGTCTCGTCCAGCGGCGCGGCATTGGCATGGACCGTGACGATGGTGCCGGTGGCATCGGCAAACAGCATGTCGAGCGGGATCAGCGTGTTGCGCATCCAGAACGCCGCGCGCTGCGGGCGTTCATAGACAAAGAGCATGCCCTCCATGCGCGGCATCTCTTCGACGAACATCAGGCCTTGCGCGCGTTCCGCATTGTCATCGGCCACCTGCACGGTGAAATTGGCACGCCCCCAGTCACCCTGGACGGTGACCCGCGTGTCGCTGCATTGCGCGCGCAGCGTCCCCGCCATCATGCCCCCCACCCCGAGGGCAAGGGCCAGCGCAAACATCGCCCGCCTGCCGGGCCGCGTCATTGCGCCATCTCAGGGTCAAAATCCGCATCCCCGCCGGATGACGCCGGCGCGGGCCCTGGCCCTGGCCCGTGCGCTGGCCCGTGCGCTGGCCCGTGCGCTGGCGCGTCTCGCACCGCCATGTCCCAGGGCAGCACATCGGTGGCCATCCGGCCGCGCTTGCCCTCGATCACGCGCAGGCACACGGCCTCGCCCGGTTGCAGATCGGCAAGGCCGGATTTGCGCAGCACCTCGATATGCACGAACACATCCTCCTGCAGGCCAAACACATTGGCAAAACCAAAGCCCTTGCCCTTGTCAAACCACTTTACCCGCGCCGGTTCAAGCGGACGCGCGGCAAGAACGGCGGGATCGACGTCGGCCAGATCGCTCAGCCCCGCGCCCATGGCGACCTCGGGCGCGCGAATCGAAAGCACCGCGATGGCCTGCATGCCGCGTTCGGTCTGCTGCACGGTCACTTCGATCGCAGAGCCGTCAGCAACGGAGCCCTGGCCGAAATTGCGCAGCACATTCGCGTGGAGCAAGATATCCGGCCCGCCTTCGTCGGACACGATGAACCCGAAACCCTTTGCAGGATCAAACCATTTCACGTGCCCGCTCAGGGTGCGCCCCTGATCGTGTTCTTCATTGTTCATTGCTTTGTCCCAGGATCGAAGCCCCCCATCGGACCGCGACCATGTCAAGTGTCAGCAGAACGCGTCTGGACCATAAAAACAAGCGACCTTCAACCCTCGGGCTTCACGAAGCGTGAAATTATGGGTTCAATCTCGTGATGGTCCAGGGTGCGTCTACACTCTTGCGCGACCACCGAAAGCGGTCGTGCAACCGGAACGCGCCATCTGCCCAGAATTCGATCTCGAGCGGCGTGATCCGGTAGCCCCCCCAATGGGGCGGGCGGTCAGGGTTGACGCCATGCAGCGCCGTCATGCGGGCCACTTCGGCCATCAGGTCCGCGCGCGAGGCGAGCGGCCGCGACTGGCGCGACGCCCAGGCGCCGAGCCGGCTCTTGAGAGACCGGGACCGGTAATAGGCATCGGCCAGCGGCCCATCCTCGCGCGCCACCAGCCCACGGACGCGGATCTGACGCGCCAGGGACTTCCAGTGCAGCACAAAGGCGGCCTTGCCGGCGCCATCGATCTCGGCCGCCTTGCGGCTTTCGTAGTTTGTGTAAAAGACAAAGGCTGCCGCCTCGATCTCCTTCAACAGCACCATGCGCACATTGGGCAGCCCGTCGTCATCGACCGTGGCGAGCGCAATTGCATTGGGATCGGAGGGTTCCTTTTGCGCAGCCTCGACCATCCAGGCCCGTGCCAGCGCAAACGGGTCATCACCCGCAAAGAGTCCGCTCCGGATCGTCACGACACTTATCCTTCCATTTAGCCCCTACGCACCGGGACCGGCAGACACAACTGTGACCTCGCGTCGCGGGGCCTGCGTGGCCGCACTTGAAGCGCTGTGGGCAATCGCCTACACCGAAACGATAGCGCGCTGGAAAGGCAAGAGGAACAGTGATGACGTCAAATCTCATGGCCGGAAAGCGTGGCCTCATCATGGGTCTGGCAAATGACAAGTCGATCGCCTGGGGCATCGCGCAGGCGCTTGCGGGGGCCGGGGCCGAACTGGCCTTTTCCTACCAGGGCGACGCCCTTCTCAAACGCGTGACGCCGCTCGCGGCCGAGGTCGGGTCGGATATCGTTCTGCCCTGCGACGTGACCGACATGGACTCTGTCGATGCGCTCTTTGCCGATCTGGCGGCGCGCTGGGGGCAGATCGACTTTGTCGTCCACGCCATCGGCTTTTCCGACAAGAACGAATTGCGCGGCCGTTATGTCGATACATCGCGCGACAACTTCCTGATGTCGATGGATATTTCCGTCTATTCCTTTACCGCCGTGGTCAAGCGGGCGGCGGCGATGATGCCGGCGGGGGGGTCATGCCTGACGCTCACCTATTATGGCGCCGAAAAGGTGATGCCGCATTACAACGTCATGGGGGTGGCCAAGGCCGCGCTCGAGGCGTCGGTGAAATACATGGCCGAGGATCTGGGCCGTGACGGGATCCGCGTCAACGCGATCAGCGCCGGCCCGATCAAGACGCTCGCGGCCTCGGGCATCGGAGATTTCCGCTATATCCTGCGGTGGAACGAGCTCAACTCGCCCCTGCGCCGCAACGTGTCGATTGCCGATGTGGGCAAGGCCGCGCTGTTCCTGCTCTCCGACCTCGGGTCGGGCACCACGGGGGAAAACCTGCATGTGGATGCCGGCTATCACGTCGTGGGGATGAAGGCGGTGGACGCGCCCGATATCGACGTCGTGACAGGCCGCAAGGAATGACGCTCGCGGCGTTTCTGGCGGTATCACTGCTGCATCTGATGGCGGCGATCAGCCCCGGCCCCGCCGTTTTGATGGCGGCGCGCACCGGGGTTGCGGACGGCATGCGGGCCGGCGTCTTTCTTGCGATGGGGATCGGTCTTGGGGCCGTGGTCTGGGCGGCGGCGGCGCTGTTCGGGCTCAATCTGGTGTTTCAGGCGGCGCCGGCGCTGCTCTGGGCGCTGAAAATCCTGGGCGGAGCCTTTCTGATCCATCTTGGGGTCAAGATGTGGCGCCACGCCGATGCGCCGATCGACATGACGCAAGGCGCCGCGCAGGCCGGCGGCCTCACGGCCCGCTCGGCGCTGCGGCTGGGCCTTGTGACACAACTCGCCAACCCCAAGCCCGCGATCCTGTTCTCGGCCATCTTCGTCGGCACCGTGCCGCAGGGAACCGCGCCCTGGGTCTATGCCGCGCTGCTGTGCGTTGTGTTTGCCAACGAGGCGCTGTGGAACAGTTTCGTGGCGCGGGTTTTCTCCTTTCCGGCGACCAAACGTCGGTATATCAGCCTGAAATCCATGATCGACCGCAGCTTTGGCGGGCTACTCGCCCTGCTGGGGGTCAAGATCGCAGCCACCTGAGGGATCCTCCATGACCGACCGCCTGCCGCATGAAAAGGGCTTTCACATCAGCTGGGACCAGATCCACCGCGACAGCCGCGCGCTCGCCTGGCGGCTCGACGGGCGCGGGCCCGACAACGGGTCCTGGCGCGCGGTGGTCGCGATCACCCGCGGCGGCATGGCCCCCGCGATGATCGTCGCGCGCGAGCTCGACATCCGCACCGTCGATACCATCAGCGTGAAAAGCTACGACAACCAGACCCAGGCCGAGGCGAAAGTGCTCAAGTCCCCCGACACCGACCTGATGGGCGACGGGCACGGTATCCTGATCGTCGACGACTTGGTGGACAGCGGCAAGACGCTGGAACTCGTCCGCGCGATGTATCCCCGCGCGCATTTCGCCACCGTCTATGCCAAGCCCAAAGGCCGCGAGCAGGTCGATACCTTCATCACCGAGGTGAGCCAGGACACCTGGATCTTCTTTCCCTGGGACATGGCGCTCCAATATGTGCAGCCGTATCGCGGCGCGGAGTGACCGGGGCCTGTCCGGATGGCTGGGTCAGAATGAGTATTTGGGGCACAGAGAAGCCGGGGCACGGCGCCTGGCTTCTCTGTGCCACAAATACTCCCGCCGGAGGCAACCCTCTTCAAAAAGGGTGCGCCGCAGGCGCTCAATATGGAACCCGCCGACATGACCCTGCCCCGCACCGCGACGACCTTTGCCCCGCCGGTGATGGAGGCGCGGCGCTGGCTTGATGGCGTTACCTTTGCGCCGGACTGTCCGCTGATCAATGTAAGCCAGGCCGCGCCCGTCGATCCGCCGCCGCCGCAGATGCGCGAGGCGATGGCGCGGATCGTGCTGACGGATCCAGGCGCGCATCTCTACGGACCGGTGCTGGGCCTGCCGGAGTTGCGCGCCGAAGTGGCCGCGCGCTGGACGGCGGAATATGGCGGCTCGGTTGCGCCGGCGCAGGTCGCGATTACCTCAGGCTGCAACCAGGCCTATGCGGCGGCGCTGATGACGCTGTGCGGCGAGGGCGATGAGGTCATTCTGCCGGTGCCATATTACTTCAACCACCGGATGTGGAACGACATGGCGGGCATCCGCACGGTGGCCTTGCCCACCGGACCGGGGTTGGTGCCGGAGGTTGCGGATGCCGCCTCCATGATCACATCAAGAACGCGCGCCATCATTCTGGTATCGCCAAACAATCCCGGCGGGGTCGAGTATCCGGCCGCAACTCTGCGGGCCTTTCTGGAGCTCTGCCGCGCGCGCGGGATCGCGCTGGTGCTGGACGAGACCTACCGCGATTTCGACAGCCGCGAGGGGGCGGCGCATGACCTTTTCACCGACCCTGACTGGGCCGATACGCTGATCCAGCTCTATTCCTTTTCCAAGGCCTACCGCCTGACCGGGCACAGGGTCGGCGCGATGGTGGCGTCTGCCGCGCGGCTGGCGGAGGTCGAGAAGTTTCTCGATACCGTCACGATCTGCCCCAATCAGCTGGGCCAGCGTGCGGCGCTCTGGGGGATGCGCAACCTTGGTCAGTGGCTGGCCGGTGAACGAGCGGAGATCCTTGACCGGCGCGCGGCGATCGGCGCGCATTTTCCGCGACTGGCGGCGCAGGGCTGGCAGTTGCTGGGCTGTGGGGCCTATTTCGCCTATGTCGCGCATCCTTTCGTGATGTCCTCGGACCTGTTGGCCCGGCAGGTGGTGCGCGATGCGGGAGTGTTGCTGCTGCCGGGGACGATGTTCATGCCGCCCGATGTGCCGGGGGGCGAGCGGCAATTGCGTATCGCATTCGCCAATATCGACCGGGCCGGGGTCGGCGCCCTGTTCGACCGGCTGGAGCGGCTGGGATATCCCGCGCGCTGAGCCTTGCACGCCTGCGTCGCACCGCCTATTCAGTTGCGACATCCACGGACACCTCAGCAGACGGGCGGAACAATGGCGGCACGAAAAGGCAGCAGGATCTTTGTCTGGATCATCCTCGGCTTTCTCTTCGTGGGCCTTGTGGGCTTTGGCGCGACGGGCATTTCCGGCAATATCCGCACCATCGGCACGGTCGGCAGCAAAGCCGTGTCGGTGCAGCACTATTCCAACGCGCTCACCGAGCAGATCCGCGCCTTCGAGGCGCAGATCGGCCAGCCGCTGAGCTTTCCTCTGGCGCAATCGCTGGGTCTTGACCGGTCGGTGCGCGCGCAGGTGATCCAGACGCGGGCGCTCGACAACGAAGTCGCGGCGCTGGGGATTTCGGTGGGCGACGCGAGGGTGCGCGACCAGATCGTGCAGATCGGCGCGTTCCGGGGGCTCGACGGGGCCTTCAGCCGCGACGCCTATCGCGAGACGTTGCGCCGCAACGGGCTGAGCGAGGGCGAGTTCGAGACCGGATTGCGCGAGGATACCGCGCGCAGCCTGTTGCAGGCGGCGGTGCTGGGCGGCGTTCCGGCGCCGGACGCCTATGTCGATGCGCTGATTGGCTATATCGGAGAGCGGCGCAGCCTTGTCTGGGCCGCGCTCGGCTCCGACGCCCTCGCAGAGCCGCTTCCGGCGCCCAGTGACGAGGATCTGCTGGCCCATTACCTGGCCAACCCCGAAGCCTTTACCGCGCCGGAGACCCGCGCGATCACCTATGCCTGGCTGCGTCCCGAGATGATCCAGGATCAGTTGCCGGTCGATGAAGAGGCGGTCGCGGCGCTCTATCAGGAGCGGATCAGCGACTATGTGCAGCCGGAACGGCGGCTGGTGGAGCGGCTGGTCTATCTCGACGATGCCGCCGCCACGGCGGCGCGGGCGCGGCTCGATGCCGGCGAGATCGACTTTGACGGGCTGGTGGCAGAGCGCGGGCTCGACCTCTCGGCGGTCGATCTGGGCGATGTGGCGCTGGCGGATCTGGGTGCGGCGGGCGAGGCTGTCTTTGCCGCGGTGCCGGGTAATGTGCTGGGGCCCTTGCCATCGGCGCTGGGGCCGGCGCTGTTCCGGATGAATGCGATCCTGGGGGCCGAAGAGATCACCTTTGAGGAGGCGGCGCCCGACCTGCGCGGCGAACTCGCGGCGGCGCGGGCGCGGCGCGTGATCGAAGACCAGTCCGAGACGATGATCGACCTGATCGCGGGTGGCGCCTCGCTCGAGGATCTGGCCGCGAATACCGATTTGGAGCTGGGGCGCATCGACTGGCAGGTCGGGCAATCCGACGGGATCGCTGCCTATGAGACCTTCCGCGAGGCTGCGGCGGCGGTGCAGGCCGGCGCCACGCTGCAACTCACCCCGCTGTCGGACGGGGGGGTGTTTGCGCTCAGGCTGGATGCGCTGGTGCCGCCGACGCTGCGCCCGATCGAAGAGGTCGGCGATGACCTGCGCGCCGGCTGGACCCGCAGCGCGACGCAGGCCGCGATCATGGCGCAGGCCGAGGCCCTGCGCGCGCAGATCGCGGAGGGGGCGGAACCGGCCACGCTGGGGTTGACCGCGCTGAGCGAAGTGAACCTGACCCGGCGCGATTTCGTCAACGGCACGCCGCCGAGCTTCATGACCGAGGTCTTCACGATGGCCGAAGGCGAGACGCGGGTGATCGCGGGCGATGGCAGCGCGCTGATCGTGCGGCTTGACGCCATCGCGCCGCCCGACCCCACCGACCCTGCCATTGTCGCACAGCGCGCCATGCTGGCGGAACAGGTGGCGTCGGGGATCGGGCAGGATGTCTATGGCATCTTTGCGCGTGACATTCTCGACCGCACCGAGATCAAGATCAACGAAGCCGCCGTGGCCGCCGTGCACGCCCAGTTCCAGTAAGGTCAGCCATGGCGCTTGCCCCCGATTACGACAGCTTCCGGCAGGGATATGAGGCCGGAGAAAATCAGGTCGTCTATACGCGGCTCGCCGCCGACCTCGACACGCCGGTGTCGCTGATGCTCAAGCTCGCGGGCGCGGGGCGCAATGCCTTCATGCTCGAAAGCGTGACCGGCGGCGAGGTGCGCGGGCGCTATTCGATGATCGGGATGAACCCTGATCTGATCTGGGAATGTCGCGGCACCACCGCGCGGATCAACCGTGCCGCGCGCTATGACGACGAGGCGTTCGAGGTGCAGGTGGCGGACCCTCTCACCTCGCTGCGCGCGCTGCTGGCGGAATCGCGCATCACCCTGCCCGACGGTCTGCCTGCGGCGGCGGCGGGGCTTTATGGCTACCTCGGCTATGACATGATCCGGCTGGTCGAACACCTGCCCGATGTGAACCCCGACCCGCTGGGCCTGCCCGATGCCATGTTCCTGCGCCCCTCGGTGATGGCGGTGCTCGACGGGGTCAAGGGCGATGTGATCCTGGTGGCGCCCGCCTGGGTCGGGTCCGGCCTGTCGGCCAAGGCCGCCTATGCGCAGGCGGCAGAGCGGGTGATGGACGCGCAGCGCGCGCTCGACCGCGCGGTGCCGCAAGAGGCCCGCGCTTTGGGCGAGACGCGTGCGCCGGGCGCGCCTGTGTCGAACTTTTCCCATGACGGCTATCTCGCCGCCGTGCGCAAGGCGCAGGAGTATATCCGCGCCGGTGACATCTTTCAGGTGGTGCCTGCGCAGCGCTGGACGCAGGATTTTCACGAGCCGCCCTTTGCGCTTTACCGATCGCTGCGGCGCACGAACCCCTCGCCCTTCATGTTCTACTTCAACTTTGGCGGTTTTCAGGTGATCGGCGCCAGCCCCGAGATCCTGGTGCGGGTCTTTGGCCGCGAGATCACCATCCGCCCGATCGCCGGCACCCGGCCGCGTGGTGCCACGCCCGAGGCGGACAAGGCCTATGAGGCAGAGCTGCTTGCGGATCGCAAGGAGCTGGCCGAGCATCTGATGCTGCTCGACCTCGGCCGCAACGATGTGGGCCGGGTGGCGCGGATCGGCACGGTGCGCCCGACCGAACAGTTCATCATCGAACGCTACAGCCATGTGATGCATATCGTCTCGAACGTGGTGGGTGAACTGGCCGAGGGCGAGGATGCGCTGTCGGCGTTCTTTGCCGGGATGCCCGCCGGCACGGTCAGCGGCGCACCCAAAGTGCGCGCGATGCAGATCATCGACGAGCTGGAACCCGAAAAGCGCGGCGTCTATGGCGGCGGCGTGGGCTATTTCAGCGCGGGCGGCGACATGGACATGTGCATCGCGCTGCGCACGGCCGTGCTCAAGGATGAAAAGCTCTATATCCAGGCGGGCGGCGGGGTCGTGTTCGACAGCGACCCCGAGGCGGAATATCAGGAAACCGTCCACAAATCGAACGCGATCCGCCGCGCGGCCGAGGATGCGACCAAGTTCCGCCGGGACGGCAACTAGCCGTCAGGGCTTCTCTTGCAGGATCGCTGAGACGGGTGCGAGGGCCACCTGCCCTGCCCGGTTCGCCGTGCCCCAGAGGATCAGCGCCGACACCGTATCGGGCCGCAACCGGGCCAGCAGGATCACGCCGCTTTCCTGCCGCGCGCGAAAGGCCGCCTGATCGAGAAAACGGCGGACGACGGTGGCATCCTGTCCCTCGCCATCGAGGTCGCGGTAGATCGTGCGCACCGGCACGCCCGCGCCTTCGGCGGCGCGCAGTGCCATGTTGAGCCCCTGCGTCACGGTGACAAAGCCGCGCCCGTCCCCTGCGAGCCGCGCCATGGCCTGATCGGCCACGGCCGATGTGGCCTGCAACCCACCCTCGCCCGCATCGAGCAGCGCGACGGTTTCGGGCAGCGCGGCAAAGACCGATTCATACGTGACCTCGACATCGCTGGGCTGTGCGCCAATGGGCAGGCGCGCGATGGCCAGCACTTCGTACCCGGCGGCGCGGTAGGCGGCCATGCGGGCGGTGGCATTGGCATCCGAAGGGTCGATGGCGATGCTGACCGGAAAGGGGATGGCCGGCACGGCCTCGGCCAGACCGTCGATGGACCCGTCATCCATCAGGACGATGGCCATCAGCGGGCGGTCATCGGCCCGCTCGAACGGCGCGGCAAAGGCTTGCAGGGCAGGCCCGGAAAGGTCGGTCGCCGGATCGGCGTCAGGTGCTGCGGCATCGGGCGCGGCGGCGGGCGTGGCGGCGGCGGGCGTGGCGGGACGGTTGACCCGGACGCCGGTCTCGACAGAGGGCAGGCTTGCCGCATCACCACGCAGAGCAATGCGCGGTTGGGCGGCCAGTGCAGGTTCTGGTGCAGGTTCTGGTGCAGGTTCTGGTGCATGTTCTGGTGCAGGTTCGGGTTCGGGCAAAGGCGCGGGTTCGGGCGCAGGCGCGGGTTCGGGCGCAGGCGCGGGTTCAGGCGCAGGTTCGGGCGCAGGTTCGGGCGCAGGTTCGGGCGCAGGTTCGGGCGCAGGTTCGGCAGCCTGTTGCGGCGCAGGCTCGGCGTCTGTGACCGGTTCCGTGGCTGGCGCCGGTGTCGCCGCGGCGACGGGGGCAGTGGCCGGGTCCGCCGCGCCTTCGGAGGTTGGGTCTGGCACCGCGGCTGTCGTGATATCGGTCTCGGGCGCCCCGTTTGCGCCAACCGTCTCTGCGCCAACCGTCTCTGCGCCAACCGTGTCATCGACGATCACGGGTTGCGGCACGGCCTCTGTCGCAATGTCAGGCGCGGCGACGGTGACCGGTGGCGGCGCCGGCGTGGCGGGTGCGGTGGACAGCACGACATCCTCTTCAAAGCCGGGAACCTGCGGCGCCTGCGCCTGCGGGTTTGGCAGCACCGGACTGTCGGGCGATGCAGAGACGCTGGGCTCTGCCGGCGGACGGGGCAGGTCCAGCCCGGTGTCGATCTCGGGTGTTTGCGGCACAGCGGCGGGCGTGGTGTCGGCCACAGTCCCGAAGGGATCGGGCACGGGGGCCGCCACCTGCGGCGCGCTGGCGATGTCGGGCGTCCCCGAGGACTCGGGCGGCGCGATCGGGCCTGTCGTGATCGCGGCGGACGGGCCTTGCGGCTCCTCGACCCGGGGGGCGTCCTGCTGGGGCATCTGCGGCGGCCGGGTCCCGGCGGGCTGCGGCGCCAGAAGCGAGGCGGTTGTCAGACCGAGGCCCGCCACAACGAGGCCGAACAGCCCACCCGACACAAATCCTCTCGCCATGCACACGCCTCTTGCCTTTGTGGCGGCCGTGATCCGGCCACCGTTCCCCATGGTCGCCGACGCCAAAGCATCTTGCGGCCCATGACCTTGCGCAACTATACCGTCATCAGCCCTTCCATAGGTAGCCCCCAGTTGGGCACAAGGCGTAAACATGCTGCTTCTGATCGACAACTACGACAGCTTTACCTACAACCTCGTCCACTATCTGGGCGAGCTTGGGGCCGATGTGGTGGTGCGCCGCAACGATGCGCTCGATGTGCAGCAGGCGATGGCGTTGCGCCCCTCGGGCATCGTTCTGTCGCCCGGCCCCTGCGACCCCGCGCAGGCCGGGATCTGTCTGGCGCTCACCGCGGCCGCCGCCGAGACGCGCACGCCGCTGCTGGGCGTCTGCCTGGGCCACCAGACCATCGGCGAAGCCTTTGGCGGCAAGGTGGTGCGCTGCCACGAGATCGTGCATGGCAAGATGGGGCTGATGCATCACGCGGGCGCCAGCGTCTTTGCCGGCCTGCCCTCGCCTTTCGAGGCGACGCGCTACCACTCGCTGGTGGTCGAACGCCAAAGCCTGCCGGACTGTCTCGAGGTGACGGCCTGGCTCGAGGATGGCACGATCATGGGGCTGCAACACCGCGACCTGCCGATCCATGGCGTGCAGTTCCACCCTGAAAGCATCGCCTCGCAGCACGGCCATGCGCTGTTGCGCAATTTCCTCGACATGGTTCCGGTCGCGGCATGAGTGACGCGCTCAAGCCCCTGATCCATGCCGCAGCAGAGGGCCCGCTGACCCGCGCGCAGGCCGAGACGGCGTTTACCATCCTCTTTGAGGGCGACGCGACGCCGAGCCAGATCGGCGGCTTTCTGATGGCGCTGCGCACGCGGGGCGAAACGGTGCAGGAATATGCCGCCGCCGCCGCCGTGATGCGCGCCAAATGCCTGCCCGTGCGCGCGCCCGACGGCGCGATGGACATCGTGGGCACTGGCGGCGACGGCAAGGGCACGCTCAACATCTCGACCGCGACGGCCTTTGTGGTGGCGGGCGCGGGTGTGCCGGTGGCCAAGCATGGCAACCGCAACCTGTCGTCAAAATCCGGCGCGGCGGATGCGCTGGGGCAGCTTGGCATCAATGTCATGGTCGGGGCGGAGGTGGTGGAGCGCGGACTGCGCGAGGCCGGCATCGGCTTCATGATGGCGCCGATGCACCATCCGGCGATCAAGCATGTGATGCCGACGCGCGCCGAGCTTGGAACAAGAACGATCTTCAACATATTGGGACCGCTCACAAATCCGGCCGGGGTGAAACGCCAGCTCACCGGAGCCTTTTCGCGTGCGCTGATCCGGCCGATGGCCGAGACGCTGGCGGCGCTGGGATCAGACGCCGCCTGGCTGGTGCATGGCAGCGACGGCACGGATGAGCTGAGCATCTCGGGCGTCTCCTGGGTCGCCGCGCTGGACGCCGGCGCGATCACCGAGTTCGAGGTCCACCCCGAGGAGGCCGGGCTGCCGGTCCATCCGTTCGCGGCGATCCTGGGCGGCACTCCGGCCGAGAACGGGCAGGCGTTCCGCGCGCTGCTGGATGGGGCGCCCGGTGCCTATCGCGATGCGGTCCTGCTCAATTCCGCCGCGGCGCTGCTTGTCGCGGGAAAGGTCAACGATCTGCCGCAAGGCGTTGAAAAGGCACGCGAAAGCATCGACAGTGGCGCCGCGCGGCGGGCCGTCGAGACGCTCGCCCGGGTGACACAGGGGTAAATGCGGGCGGCGGCGCTTTTCTTCCCTGACCTTGCCCGCTAGAACATGGCCATGGATATTCTGGACAAGATCAAGGCCTACAAGCTCGAAGAGGTCGCCGCCCGCAAGGCCGCGACGCCCTTGAGCGAGATCGAGGCCCGCGCCACCGCCGCGCCGCCGCCGCGCGGCTTTGCCGAGACGCTCGCCGACGCGACCCGCGAAGGGTATGGGCTCATTGCCGAGATCAAGAAGGCAAGCCCGTCCAAGGGCCTGATCCGCGCCGATTTCGACCCGCCCGCGCTGGCCCGTGCCTATGCCGAGGGCGGCGCCACCTGCCTGTCGGTGCTGACCGACGGGCCGTCCTTCGAGGGCGACGACAGCTATCTGACCGCCGCGCGCGAGGCGGCGAGCCTGCCCGCATTGCGCAAGGATTTCATGTATGACACCTGGCAGGTGGCCGAGGCGCGCGCGCTGCAGGCCGATTGCATCCTGATCATCATGGCGAGCGTGAGCGACGCGCAGGCGGCCGAGCTTGAGGCGGCGGCGACGCAGTGGGGCATGGATGCGCTGATCGAGGTGCATGACGCGGCCGAGCTCGAGCGTGCGACGCTGCTCCGCTCGCCGCTGATCGGCATCAACAACCGCAACCTGCAGAGCTTTGACGTGACGCTCGACACCACGCGGCAGCTTGCGCGCCGCGTCCCCGCCGACCGGCTGATCGTGTCGGAAAGCGGGCTGAACACGCCCGAGGACCTCGCCGACCTCGCCCGCTACGGCGCGCGCGCCTTTCTCATCGGCGAAAGCCTGATGCGGCAGGAGGATGTCGCCGCGGCCACGCGCCGGCTGCTGGCCAATCCTCTCACAGCGGGGGGCGGGATGTGAGCCTGACGCATTTCGACGCGGCCGGTCACGCCCATATGGTCGATGTGACCGACAAGGGCGCGACAGACCGGCTCGCCGTCGCCGAAGGGCATGTGGTGATGACGGCCGCGACACTGGCGCTGGTGGCGCAGGGCACGGCGGCCAAGGGCGACGTGCTGGGCATCGCGCGCATCGCCGGCATCATGGCGGCCAAGCGCACGTCCGATCTGATCCCGCTCTGCCATCCGCTGCCGCTGACGCGCGTGGCGCTCGACCTTGTCTGCGACGATGCGCTGCCCGGTGTGCGCATCACCGCCACTGTGCGCACCGCCGGCGTGACCGGGGTCGAGATGGAGGCGCTGACCGCCGTCTCGGTCGCGGCACTCACGGTCTATGACATGCTCAAGGCCGCGGAAAAGGGAATGCAGATCGGCGGCATCCGGCTGCGGCTCAAGGAAGGCGGCAAATCCGGCCGGTTCGAGGCGCCATGATTTCGGTCACAGCCGCGCTCGAGCAGATCTTTGCGCTGGTAACCCCGCTGCCGACAGAGATGGTGCCGTTGCGCATGGCGGCCGGGCGCGTCCTGTCGCAAAGCGTGGCGGCACGGCGCGACCAGCCGCCCTTTGCGGCCTCGGCCATGGATGGCTATGCGATCCGCAAGGCTGACCTGCACGCCGGAGCAAGCCTGCGCGTGATCGGGGAAAGTGCGGCCGGACGGGGCTTTGGCGGTCGGGTGACGGCCGGCACCGCGGTGCGCATCCTCACCGGCGCGCCGCTGCCAGATGGCGCAGATTTCGTTGTGATTCAAGAGGATGTCACGCGAAGCGAAAGTAACATACTGCTTGGCCCCGACATCGCGGCCGGCAGCAATATCCGCCCTGCGGGCAATGATTTCCGGCGTGGCGACAGCGTTGCAGCGCCGCGCAGGCTCTCGCCATCCGATATCGCCCTTCTCGCCGCGATGAACATCGCCGAGGTGCCGGTGACCCGAAAGCCCGTCATCGCCATCATCGCGACCGGCGATGAACTTGTGCAGCCGGGCGAGACGCCGGGGCCCGACCAGATCATCGCGTCCAACAGCTATGGCCTGCACGCGCTGTGCACGGCGCTGGGCGCAGCGCCGCGCCTGCTGCCGATCGCACGCGATGACATGGCCGCGCTGGACCTCGTGTTCGACCTCGCGTCTGGTGCCGATCTCGTGCTGACAATCGGCGGCGCCTCGGTCGGCGATCACGACCTGGTGGCGCAGGCGGTGCAGGCGCGCGGCCATGACCTCGCCTTTCACAAGGTCGCGCTGCGCCCGGGCAAGCCGCTGATGGCGGGGCGGATCGATGAGGCCCTGCTTCTGGGCCTGCCGGGCAACCCTGTCTCGGCCATGGTCTGCGGCACCGTGTTTCTGGGTCCGGTCATTCTGACGATGCTGGGCCTGCCCGCGCAGCCGGCACCGCGCCTTTGCGGACCACTGGCAGAGACTTTGCCGCCCAACGGCCCGCGCGAGCATTACCTGCGGGCCACGCGCACAGAGGCCGGTCTGCGCGCCTGCGGCAAGCAAGACAGCGCGCTTCTCTCGGTGCTGGCGCAGGCCGACTGCCTGATCGTGCAACCCCCCCACGATCCCGGCCGGCCGGCAGGGGCGATGGTCGAGTATATCGCGCTCTGAGCCCGGAGCCGATAGCCGCCGCACCGGTTGACACAAACCGGGAACAAGGGTAGAACATAGGAGAAACGACCCGCCTTTGTTCCCATCTTCGTTCCTGTCCGGAAAGGGATTTTCGATGCTGACGAAAAAGCAGCTCGACCTGCTCGACTTCATCAACAAGCGTGTGCAGCGCGATGGCGTTTCCCCCTCCTTTGACGAGATGAAAGAGGCACTCGACCTGCGGTCGAAATCCGGCATCCACAGGCTGATCACCGCGTTGGAGGAACGGGGTTTCATCCGGCGGCTGGCGCATCGCGCCCGCGCGCTCGAGATCGTCAAGCTGCCCGATGCGATGATCGACGGCGCGGCGCGCAAGGCAGGCTTCACCCCCCGGGTGATCGCCGGCGACCGCCCCGCCACGACCCCGCGCGCGGCGCTGACGGTCGAGGCGACCGGCGCGGTCGAACTGCCGGTGATGGGGCGCATCGCGGCCGGTGTCCCGATCGAGGCGATCAGCGAGGTGTCGCATTCCGTCGCCGTGCCACAGTCGATGCTGGGCGCGGGCGAGCATTACGCGCTCGAGGTCAAGGGCGATTCGATGATCGAGGCCGGGATCAACGACGGCGATATCGTCGTGATCCGCGAAACGAATACCGCCAGCAACGGCGATATCGTGGTGGCGCTGGTCGAGGATCTCGAGGCGACGCTCAAGCGTTTTCGCCGCCAGAACGGCATGATCGCGCTCGAGGCGGCCAATCCGCTCTACGAAACCCGCCTGCTGCGCGACGATCAGGTCAAGGTGCAAGGCCGTCTGGTCGGGCTGATCCGGACCTATTAGCGCGCAACTGCCCGCATCTTTTGGCCGGAAATATCCCCGCCGGAGGCTCCGACAGGGTCGCAGGGGCTGACGTGCGGGATCCGGGCGGGATCCGGGCGGGATCCGTGCGGGATCCGGGCGGGATCCGCGCGGGATCCGGGCGGGATCGGGGCGGGATCGGGGCGTCAGCCGTCGTTGGCCGCCACAGCGATATCCGCCGGGCCTCGCCGGCCTGACCAGATCCTGTCGCCCGTCACCTCGCGCGCCGACACGATGCGCAGGCCATCCCCCCCCGTCCATCCCGCCAGCGCACCCGTCTGCCGCAGCCGGTCGATGTCATAGACCTCGCAAGGGCGCGTGACCGGGTCGGCCACGGTCACGATCAGGATATCGGCGCCATCGCACCCTTTGATCGCGGCCAGCGCGCGGTCCCCCGCTATCTGGACAATCCGCAATCCGCCGACCACGGCCTCGGTGCGACGGTCGCCGCGCAGCAGGCCGTCACGCTGCGCGGCGGTCTCCTGTCCGACCGGGGCGCCGCGGCTTGTTCAGCGCCCGGCCCTGCGGCCCCATCACGCCGATCAACGCGCCGCTGTCGGCCACCAGCAGCGCCGGACGCCCTGCCCCGGACCACAGCACAAGGGCCAGCGCGACCGGGACCACCCCCACGAGGCGCGCCCGCCCCTGCCACAGCACCAGCCAGAGCGCCCCGAGGGCCAGCAGTGGCAGGACCCAGTTGCCCGGCGTCACCACATGGCCGACGGCGCCATCGAGCCCCGCAACCCCATGCGCGACCCAGAGGATCCAGCGCAGACCGATCTCCATGATCCAGAGCCCGACCCAGGCCAGACCGAAAGGCGCGAGGCACGCGGCAATGACCGCCGCCGGCATCACCAGCACCCCCATCAGCGGCACGCTCAGAAGGTTGGCGATCAGCCCATAATGGGAAATCTGGTTGAAATGCGCCGCCGCAAAGGGCGCGGTCGCCAGCCCTGCGACCAGCGACGACAGCACCACACCGAGCGTCGGGCGCAGCCAGCGAGGCACACGGTCGCGCGCGACCCCGGTGATCCAGCCAAAGACCGCAACCAGCGCAGTCGTGGCGGCAAAGGACATCTGGAACCCCGGCCCCATCAGCGCCTCGGGCCGCATGAGCAGCACGATCAGCGCCGCGATGGCCACCGCCCGCAGCGTCAGGGCCCGCCGGTCGAGCATGACCGCGACCAGCATCACCGCCACCTGCACAAAGGCCCGCTCGGTCGCCACGTTGCCACCCGACAGCGCCAGATAGGCGGCGGCGACCAGCAGCGCAGGGCCCGCCGGTCGAGCATGACCGCGACCAGCATCACCGCCACCTGCACAAAGGCCCGCTCGGTCGCCACGTTGCCACCCGACAGCGCCAGATAGGCGGCGGCGACCAGCAGCGCCGCAAAGGCCGCGAACTTCTTGACCGGCAGCCGCAGCGCGAAGGGCGGGATCAGGGCCAGCCCATAGCGCAGCACCCCGAACACAAAGGCGGTGAGCAGCCCCATGTGCAGGCCCGATATCGCGAGCAGATGTGCGAGGTTGCTCGCGCGCAGAGCGGCCAGCGTCGCCTGCCCCATGCCCGACCGGTCCCCGGTCATCAGCGCGGCGGCAAAGGCGCCGGTCTCACCGGGCAACAGCGCCTGCACCCCGGCCGAGATCGCGGCCCTTTGCCGATCGACCCAGAGCCCCGCAGCACCCTCCTGCGCCGGCGCCAGCACGAGAACGGGGGTGCGGGTATAGCCGACCGCGCCGAGCCTCTCAAACCAGGCATTGCGCTGAAAATCGAACCCGCCCGGTTCGACCGGCCCCGAGGGCGGGCCAAGATGCCCGGTCAGGATCACCACGGTGCCGGGCTCTGGCAGAGCCAGCGGCCCATCCGCATGCACCGAGACGCGGACCCTCGCGGGCGTGCACGCGGGTGACATGCGTTCGAGCACGACCCGGTCGAGCGTGAGCCGTGGTGCGTCGCTGACCGAGCGGTCGATGGACACGACCCGCCCCTCGATCGCGCCGTAATAGCGGTAGCCCAGCACCGGCTCTGCCACGTAATGACTGCGCGCCCCGGCGAGGAGGGCGCCGCCGGCGACCAGCGCGAGCGCGACCATGAGCGGGCTGGCGGCCGGCCCGATCCGCCGCGCGATGACCAGCGCAAGAACCGCGATGGCCACCAGCCCCGCATAGGCCAAAGGCCCCGGTTCGACCGGCACAAGGAAATAGAGGCCGATGCCGGTGCCAAGGCAGACCGGCACCCATCCCATCAGATGGCCGCGCTGCCGCAGGGCCGCATCCTGCAGCGCCAAAAGCCCTTGCACTTGTCCTCCGACCTCGTCCTGAGTATCCCCTGACACTAGCGCCGTCATGGTGAACGAAAGGTTAATTTCCCGATGCCCCGCACACCCGACACCAGCACGGCCCAGCCCCCCGTTGTCACCCGCTTTGCCCCTTCACCCACCGGTGCGCTGCATATCGGCGGTGCGCGCACGGCCCTGTTCAACTGGCTTTTCGCGCGCGGCCGTGGCGGCAAGTTCCTGTTGCGCATCGAGGATACTGACCGGGCCCGTTCGACCGACGAGAACCGGCAGGCGATCCTTGACGGGCTGACCTGGCTGGGGCTCGACTGGGATGGCGCGCCGATCAGCCAGTTCGCCCGCGCCGCCCGCCATGCCGAGGTGGCGCGCGCGATGCTCGATGCCGGCACCGCCTACAAATGCTTTGCGACGCAGGAAGAGATCGAGGCCTTCCGCGAGGCCGCGCGCGCGGCGAATGCCTCCACGCTCTTTCGCTCGCCCTGGCGCGACGTGCCTGCCGACCAGCACCCCGACGCGCCCCATGTGATCCGCATCAAGGCCCCGCGCGAAGGGGCAGCGACGATCCATGACGAAGTGCAGGGCGATGTGACCATCGGCCATGACCAGATGGACGACATGGTGCTGCTGCGCTCTGACGGCACGCCGGTCTATATGCTCGCCGTGGTGGTCGATGACCATGACATGGGCGTGACCCATGTGATCCGCGGCGATGACCACCTCACCAATGCCTTCCGGCAAAAGATGATCTATGACGCGATGGGCTGGCCGGTGCCGGTGATGGCGCATATCCCGCTGATCTTTGGTCCCGACGGCAAGAAGCTGTCGAAACGCCATGGCGCCACCGGGGCGGCGGAATATCAGGCGATGGGCTATCCGGCGGCGGGGATGCGCAACTATCTCACCCGTCTCGGATGGAGCCATGGCGACGCAGAGTTCTTTACCGATGCGCAGGCGCGCGACTGGTTCGACCTTGCGGGAATCGGGCGGTCGCCGGCGCGGTTCGACACCAAAAAGCTCGAAAATCTCTGCGGCCAGCACATCGCCGCGAGCGAGGATACTGCGCTGCTGCATGAAATCCATGCTTTCCTGGCCGCAACCGGGGCGCCAGCCCTGTCAAAGGCGCAGAGCGACGGGCTGTTGCGGAGCCTCTACTGCCTCAAGGAACGCGCAAAGACCTTGCCAGAACTCATTGAAAAGGCACATTTTATACTGGCAACCCGACCGCTGGAGCCGGATGCGCAGAGCGCGGCCACGCTCGATGCGGTATCCCGTCGTATACTGCACGAATTGACGCCGCATCTGCAAAATGCTAGCTGGGACCGCGAAACTCTCGAAGCGAAAGCGGCTGAACTGGCCGAGCGTCATGGGATCAAGCTGGGCAAACTCGCCGGCCCGCTGCGTGCGGCGCTGGCAGGACGCTCGGTCTCGCCCAGCGTGTTCGACATGATGCTCGTGCTCGGCCGGGAAGAAACGCTCGCCCGCCTCGAAGAGGCCGCGGCCTGAAACCATTTCGTCACCTTTCGCGGTTAGCTGCAGGTGACAGAACCTAGCGCATATGCCCTGGAACCGCCGGGCATCGACCTCAGAAGGGGAATGACCCAATGGCCGACAAGACCGCAACGCTGACGATTAACGGCACATCCTATGATATCCCGGTGCTCAGCCCGACGGCGGGGCCCGATGTCATCGACATCCGCAAGCTTTATGCGCAGGCCGATGTCTTTACCTATGACCCCGGATTCACCTCCACCGCCGCCTGTGACAGTGCGATCACCTTCATCGACGGGGATGAGGGCGTGCTGCTGCATCGCGGCTATCCCATCGACCAGCTTGCCGCCAAATCGCATTTCCTCGAAGTGGCCTTCCTGCTGCTTTACGGCAACCTGCCCACGGCAGACGAGCTCGAGGGGTTCGAGCGGTTGATCACACGGCACACGATGATCCACGAGCAGATGCACTATTTCTTCCGCGGGTTCCGCCGCGATGCGCATCCGATGGCCACGATGGTCGGCGTGGTCGGCGCGATGAGCGCGTTCTACCATGACAGCACCGACATCAACGACGAACGCCAGCGCGAGATCGCGTCGCACCGGCTGGTCGCCAAGATGCCGACGATCGCCGCGATGGCCTACAAATACTCCATCGGCCAGCCGTTCGTCTATCCGCGCAACGAACTCGATTATGCGTCCAATTTCCTGCACATGTGCTTTGCCGTGCCTTGCGAGGAATACCGCGTGAACCCGATCCTCGCGCGCGCGATGGACCGGATCTTTACCTTGCATGCCGATCACGAACAGAACGCGTCAACCTCGACGGTGCGGCTCGCCTCCTCCTCTGGGGCCAACCCCTTTGCCTGTATCGCGGCCGGCATCGCCTGCCTCTGGGGGCCTGCGCATGGCGGGGCCAATCAGGCCTGCCTCGAAATGCTGCGCGAGATCGGGACGGTGGACCGCATCCCCGAATACATCGCACGCGCCAAGGACAAGAACGACCCGTTCCGCCTGATGGGCTTCGGCCACCGCGTCTACAAGAACTTTGACCCGCGCGCGACGGTGATGAAACAATCGGCGGATGAGGTGCTGGAGCTTCTGGGTGTGCACAACAACCCGACGCTGCAGGTCGCCAAGGAGCTTGAGCGGATCGCGCTCGAAGACCCGTATTTCATCGAGAAAAAGCTCTATCCGAATGTCGATTTCTATTCGGGCATCATCCTTGATGCGATGGGCTTTCCCACCTCGATGTTCACGCCGATCTTTGCCGTGGCCCGCACGGTCGGCTGGATTTCGCAGTGGAAAGAACAGCTTGCCGATCCGCAGCTCAAGATCGGCCGGCCGCGTCAGCTCTACAAGGGTGAGACGCGGCGCGATTATGTCGATATCGAAAAGCGCTGATCTGCCCGGCGCGGTCGCATGACCGTGCTGCACAGCGCGCGGCTGACCCTGCGTCCGCCGCGCGCGGGCGACCTGATGGCGTTTCACGCGATCATGCGGGACGCCCGGGCCATGCGCTACTGGTCCACCCTGCCCCATGCCACGCCCGAGGTGACAGAGGCGTGGATGGCAGGGATGCTCGCCGGCGGGCCCGCCTGCCTGGATCTGGTCATCGAAAAGGACGGCGCCCTGATCGGCAAGGCGGGCAGCACCCGCTTGCCCGAAATCGGCTATATCCTGCACCCCGACCATTGGGGGCATGGCTATGCGACCGAGGCCATGCAGACGCTGATCGCGCATCTCTGGGCCAACACGGACTGGCCCGCGCTCACCGCCGATATCGACCCGCAGAACCTCGCCTCGCTGCGGGTGCTGCAAAAACTGGGCTTTGTCGAAACCGGACGCGCGGCGCGGACGTTTTGTCTGGGCGGTGTCTGGACTGACAGCCTCTATCTCTCGCTTCAGCGCCCCTCGTAGCGCGGTGCGCGTTTCTGCAGAAAGGCCACCACGCCTTCGCGAAAGTCGCGGGTCTGGCCACAGGCGCCCTGCAGCTGCGCCTCGAGCGAGAGTTGTTCGTCGAGCGTATTGCCAAAGGAGGCACGCATCGCGGTCTTGACGTGGCGATAGGCCTCGGTCGGCCCCTTGGCCAGATGCGCGGCCCGCGCCATCCAATGCGCCTCGAATGCCGGCGCGGGGGCGGTTTCATAGATCATGCCCCAGTCGGCGGCCTGTTTCGCCATGATCTTGTCCGCGAAGAGCGCCGCCCCCATCGCCCGCGCCGCGCCGATCTGGCGGGGCAGCCAATAGGTGCCGGCCGCGTCAGGGATCAGCCCGATGCGGGTAAAGGCCTGCACGAAATAGGCATCCTCGGACGCGATCACCACATCCGCGGCGAGCGCAAGGTTCGCCCCCGCACCGGCGGCCGCGCCGTTGACCGCGGCGATCGTGGGGATCGTGCAATCGAAAATCGCCTTGAGCATCGGCACATATTCGTCGCGCAGCGTGCGTTCGAGGTCGAGGTTCGCGGCATTGCCCCCATCGCCCAGATCCTGCCCCGAGCAAAAGGCCCGCCCGATGCCGGTGATCACCAGCACCCGCGCCGCCGTCTGTGCGGATTTGACGGCATGGGTGATTTCTGCCCGCATCTGGGCGTTGAGCGCATTCATCACCTCGGGTCGGTTCAGGCTCAGCACCGCGATATCGTCGCGCGTCACCAGCCGGATTGCCTGATAGTCCATCGTCTGCCTGCCTTTCGGGAATGTCTTTGGCGGAAATCTAGTGAAACGCCGGGGCGGGAAAAGAACAACCCGGCGTCACGACCGCATGATTTCCTCGAGCCGCGCCTTTTCCGCAGCGCTCAGCGTCTCGGGCGCCGGGGCGGTGCGGCGGCGGATCGTCATGATGCCGATGCCAAGCGCACCCAGCAGCATGGCAGGCCCCGCCAGCCAGAGCGCCAGGTTGACACCCCGCGTATCCGGACGCAGCAGGACGAATTCGCCATAGCGGGCCACAATGGCCGCGACGACCTCGCTGTCGCTGTCGCCGGCGAGCAGCCTTTCGCGCACCATCAGCCGCAGGTCGCGGGCGACGATGGCCTCACTCTCATCAATGCTCTCGTTGCGGCACACCGGGCAGCGCAGCCCGGCGCTGATCTCGCGCGCGCGGGCCTCAAGCGCGGGATCGTCGAGCATTTCAGCCGGTTGAACAGCCCAGGCCGGCGCCGCCCAGAGCAGACAGGCCAGCACCACAGCCCTCATTCGGCAGGCACCCCGCCGGTGCGGCTGTCGGTCTTGGCCGCACCCGCCGCAACGCGCAGGCGGCGGTCAGACAGCGAGATCAGCCCGCCGAACGCCATCAGGATGGCGCCGCCCCAGATCCAGTTGGCGAAGGGCTTGATATAGGTCCGCACGGCATAGCCTCCGCCCTGTTGCGGATCGCCGATCACGACATAGAGGTCGCGCAGCACGCCATTCTTGATCGCGGCCTCGGTCGTGGGCATCGCCGCCACCGGATAGAAACGTTTCTCGGGGAAAAGCACGGCCACGTCCCGGCCATCGCGCCGCACCACGATTTCGGCCATCTGGGTGCGGTAGTTCGGCCCTTCGCCCTCGGTCACGCCCCGCAGTTCGACCTCGTAGGCGCCGACGGCATAGGGTGCGCCGATCTGGGCCACGCGGATATCCTCCTGCTGCCAGGCGAGCACGGCCGCGATGCCGAACACGGTCACGCCCATGCCGGCATGGGCGACCGACTTGCCCCAGTCGGCGCGCGGCAGGCGGGTGAGACGCGCCAGCCGCCCGGCCAACGGGCCCCGCCCGGTTCGCATCCACAGATCGACGGCACTGCCCGCGATGACCCAGACCCCCAGCGCCACGCCGACCGGCCCCAACGCCGACCGCCCGGTCTGAACCGCAAAGGCCAGCGCGCCCAGGGCCACCGCAAGCATCGCGACCGGCGCCAGCGGCCGCAGGGCACGCGCCATCGACCCGCGCTTCCATGCGAGCATCGCGCCGACCGGCATCGCCACCGCAATCGCCACCATGAAGGGGGAAAAGGCCGCGTCAAAGAAAGGCGGTCCGACCGACAACGTCCGGCCGAACACCATTTCGGCAAAAAGCGGCCAGATCGTGCCGACAAACACCACCAGCGCCGAGACCGCGAGCAAGATGTTGTTGAGCACCAGCCCGCTTTCGCGACTGACCGCGCCAAAGGCGCCCTTGGCCTCCATCGCGCCGGCCCGCAGCGCATAGAGCGTCAGCGCCCCCCCGACAAAGACCGCGAGGATCATCAGGATGAACACACCACGCTCGGGATCATTGGCAAAAGCATGGACCGAGGTCAGGACGCCCGACCGCACGATGAACGTGCCCAGCAGCGAAAAGCCGAAGGCGAGGATTGCGAGCAGGATGGTCCAGCTTTTCAGCGCCTCGCGCTTTTCCACCACGATCGAGGAATGCAGAAGAGCCGCCGCGATCAGCCAGGGCATGAACGATGCGTTCTCGACCGGGTCCCAGAACCAGAAACCGCCCCAGCCCAGTTCGTAATAGGCCCACCACGACCCCAGGGAGATGCCCACGGTCAGGAAAAGCCAGGCGGCCAGCGTCCAGGGCCGCACCCAGCGACCCCAGGCGGCATCGACCCGGCCTTCGATCAGGGCGGCGACAGCAAAGGAGAACGCCATGCTCAGGCCGACATAGCCGAGGTAGAGGAACGGCGGGTGAAAGGCGAGGCCGGGGTCCTGCAACAGCGGGTTGAGGTCGCGCCCGTCGAACGGCGGCACGTCAAGGCGCAGGAACGGGTTCGAGGTGAACAGGATGAAGGCAAAGAAGGCCACACCGATCGAGGCCTGCACCGCCAGCACCCGCGCGCGCAGCGTCGCGGGCAGATTGCCGCCGAACCAGGCCGCACAGGCGCCGAACAGCGTCAGGATCAGCAGCCAGAGCAGCATCGAGCCTTCGTGATTGCCCCAGACGCCGCTGACCTTGTAGAGCATCGGCTTGGCGCTGTGCGAATTGGCATAGACCAGTTGCAGCGAGAAATCCGAGGTCACGAAGGCCCAGGTCAGCGTCGCAAAGGCAAAACCCACCAGCAGAAATTGCGTCACCGCAGCCGGTTCGGCAAAGGCCATCCAGCCCCGCCATCCCTTGTGGGCGCCCACCAGTGGCACCACCATCTGCAGGATGGCGATGCCAAAGGCCAGAATCAGTGCGAAATGTCCAAGCTCTGCTGTCATGCATCCGGTTTAGGCGATATTCCGGCGCTCGCCAACAGGGCTGGGGCGGGGCATCATGTCACGTCTGCGTGCCGCCCCAGTCAGTCAGCCAGTCAGTCAGCGCGCCATTTTCCCCGGGCGACACCGCATGCTGCGTGAGCGCCGCATCCGGCCCCGCATCGGCCGCTTGCGGCGAGCTTGCCTCCACCGCTGGCCCGACGGCCGCGACGCTCGCCACAAGCTCGCGCTGGAACGCCTGTTCGTGGCTCTGGTGGCGGGCGCCGAAATAGAGGCTGATGATCGCTCCGATCAGCCACCACAGCGCCTCGGGCACGGCCGCAAGCGCCTCCATCCGCGCGGCGAACCAGTCGGGCGCGACCAGCGCGGCACCCAGAAGAATGACCGTGCCGAGCGCCATGAGCGGGCGCGGCAGCCGGTTGACGGCATCCATCAGCCGGTCAAAACCGGTGCGCCCCTGCGGCGAGGTTGGCAGCACGATGGCACCCTGCGCCGCACCCTCGCGCAAGAGCGCGGCCAGGTCCGCGGCAGAGCCGCGACCCGACCCCAGCAGCATGGCAAGCAGTCCCCGGATCATCCCCATGATGCAGTCCTTTCGCGATGTTGGGCCTCGGTGAGGTGAAAACGCGGCGCCATGAAGGCCTCGGCCCGGGTGATCCAGCCGCCCTTGCCGCCGTCCCGCCGGCGGGCAAATCTGCGACTGGCCGGGCGCGCATCGGCGAGCGCGTAATAGTAGTTGCGCCGCGCGATGGCATAGGCATCGGCGATATGGCCCGGTGCGGCCGCCACCCCGGCGCGGGCGGCGGCGATGGTGCGCGGCCCGATCACGCCATCGACCGCCACCTCGATGCGCATGTCGCGCAGCAGGCGTTGCAGGATGCGCACCGCATTGGCGCCGGCATTGACATACATGTCAAAGACCGACGCCTGCAGCACCTCGGGCAGATCCGCGATGCGGGGCGCCACGAAATAGTGGTTGATGAAGATCTCGACCGCCTGTGCCCGCGTCAGCGCGCGCACATCGGCGACCGTCACCTGCCCGTCCCCCGTCAGGTCGAGCCGCAGCCGGCGCATCGTGCCGATGGTGACGCCGTGGTTGGTGGCACCGCCGGGATCGGCGGGATCGTTCACATAGCCGCCTTCGCGGGCGACGATTTCTTCGGCAATCTGCCGGACGCTTGGCATGGTCTGACCCCCATCTGGAACGGGGGCAAAGGTGCCGCGAAAGGGTTAATTCGTCGTAGGGGCAGCGTTCGGATCGACGTAGATGCCTTGCGCCTTGAGCGCGTCGATCACTTCGCGCGGCATATAGCTTTCATCATGTTTCGCCAGGATTTCAACGGCTTCAAAGGTGCCGTTGATGTAACGGCCCTGCCCGATCATGCCTTGTCCCTCGGCAAAGAGGTCAGGCAGCAGGCCGGTGTAGGTCACGGGGATCGACGCGCCACCATCGGTGACATTGAAGCGGATCGTGTCGCCCTGGCCACGGCTCAGCGTGCCCTGCTCGACCAGACCGCCGATGCGGAACACCTCGGTCTCGTGCGGCGGCATGTCGGCGACCTGGCTGGGCGAGCGGAAGAAATTGATCCCGTCGCGCATGGCATAGCCGATCAGCCCCGTCGCGACCGTCAGCGCGACAAAGGCCAGCACGATCACCTGGATACGGCGTTTCTTGCGCAGACCTCTCATGCGATATCCTTTCTCACGGGAATACCGGGGCCAGCATCAGCCCCGTGGTCTCGTCCAGCCCGAGCATCAGATTGGCGTTCTGCAATGCCTGCCCGGACGAGCCCTTGTTGAGGTTGTCGAGCGTGCTGACCACCAGCGCGCGCCCGCTGATGCGGTCGGCCACCACGCCGATATGGCAGAAGTTGGACCCTTGCACATGGCTCATCGCGGGAAGCTGGCCAAACGGCAGCACGACGATAAACGGCTCGTCTGCATAGCGGGAAAGCAGCGTCTCATGAATGGCTTGCGCGTCGCCCTTCACGTAACAGCTCGCCAGGATCCCGCGGTTGACGGGCACTAGATGCGGGGTAAAGACGATCTCGACCTTGCGGCCGGCCAGGGCGGAAAACTCCTGGTCGAACTCGGCCAGATGGCGGTGCTTGCCGCCTTGGCTGTAGCCTGCCACATCCTCGGACCGTTCGGCAAAGAGCATGTTCTCCTTGAGGCTGCGGCCCGCGCCCGACAGACCGTTCTTGAGGTCGCAGATGATATTGTCGAGGTCGATCACCCCGGCCGCGATCAAGGGGCGCAGCGCGAACTGGACGGTCGCGGCATTGCAGCCGGTGCCCGCCACCAGCCGCGCGCCGGCGATGGCGTCGCGGTAGAACTCGGTCAGGCCATAGACAGCCTCTGCCTGAAGCGCCATCGCGACATGCGGCGCGCCATACCATTTTTCATAGGCGGCCGCGTCGCGCAGTCGGAAATCGGCGCCGAGGTCCACCACCTTGACCTGGCGCGGCAGGTCGCGGACCAGCGCCTGGCTAAGCCCGTGCGGCAGCGCGCAGAACACCAGGTCGATGCCGGCAAAGTCGATCGCGTCGATGGTGCAGAGCGGCGGCAGCGCGAGGTGGCGCAGGTGGGGAAAGACATCGCCCATCGCCTGACCCGCCTTGCGGTCTGCCGACAGCGCGGCAATGCGAAGGGCCGGATGCGTGGCGATGAGGCGCACCAGTTCCGCGCCGGTATAGCCCGAGGCGCCAAGGATCGCGACGTTGAAACTCATGGTAAATCTTCCCCTTGCGTCCCATTTAGGCACCCGGCCCGTCCGGCGCAACCGGACGCGGCGCCGCAGCCTGTCAGGCTGCCTGAAACGTGATCCTGCGACGCAGGAACTGCGTGGCGCGGTTCGACACCGTGGCGGGGTTGCCCGAGGTGAGAAACAGGCTCTCGGTCCCCGGCCCGATCATGCCGGGCCGTCGGGTCAGGTAATCGGCGAGGCTTTCGGCCACGAGGTTCGCCTGCGAAAACACCTTGACCTGCGGGCCAAGCGCATCCTGGAACACCGCCTCCATCAGCGGATAATGGGTGCAGCCCAGCACGGCTGCGTCGGGTTCGGGCATCTTGCGGCGCAGCGCATCGACATGGCTGCGCACCAGCGCCTCGGCGAGGATCAGGTCGCCCTCCTCGATCGCATCGACGACACCGCCGCAGGCCTGCCCTTCGACATCGACGCCGATCGCGCGGAAGGCCAGTTCGCGCTGAAAGGCGCGGCTCGCCACCGTGGCGGGCGTGGCAAAGAGCGCGACATGCTTGACCGCGACCTCGCGCGGGGGCGAATTGTCGCCCCATTGCCGTTCGGTCAGCGCCTCGATCAGCGGCACGAACACGCCCAGCACGCGCTTGCCCTCTGGCACCCAGCTTTCCTGCATCCGGCGCAGGGCGGCCGCACTCGCCGTGTTGCAGGCAAGGATCACCAGATCGCACCCCGCATCGAACAGGCGCTGCGTTGCTGCGGTGGTCAGGTTGAAGATATCATCGGCGGTGCGCACGCCATAGGGCGCATGGGCATTGTCACCGAAATAGACCAGCGGCACCTCGGGCAGCCTGCGGGCCACAGCATCCAGAACGGTCAGCCCCCCCAGCCCGCTATCGAATATCCCGACTGCCATCTGCGCGACCCCTGTATTTCGCCTCGAATTCATGCCCCAGCCGATGCGTGTCAACGGGGCTTGGCGACAGGTCATACGTCGCCTTGCGCAGGAAATCCATCATCGCTTTGGGGTCGGAGCGATATCGCGCGAGCGTCTCTGCCGGAATCGGCTGGCCGATCACCACGCGCACCGGCGTGCCCACGCGGGCGCGAAACTCGCGCAGCAGCATGCCCAGGCGCAGGGT
>Ga0210036_1000741_pt1 | contig 38105 bp, 31 predicted proteins | sample CryGeymeta201515_FD_185469 | JGI IMG/M metagenome (GOLD analysis project Ga0210036, IMG submission 185469) | Groundwater microbial communities from Crystal Geyser aquifers in Utah, USA - Crystal Geyser metaG 2015-15 (SPAdes) (version 2) | ecosystem: Environmental > Aquatic > Deep subsurface >...
GTCAGGATCAGATCGGCGCTCGCCGCGATAGCCGCCGCCAGCACATGCACATCGCCCGCATCGGGCAGCCACAGCCGCGCGGCGAGCCCCTCGGGCACCGCGACCTCGGCCTGCGGAAACCGCGCGCGCAGCGCCGCCACCTCGCCGCGCGCATAGACCTCGGCCGCCGGGCCGAGCTTGCCTGCCGCGCGCGCCCATTCCTCCAGGATCCGCGCCGACCACAGCGGCCGGAACAGACCGGCCTGCGCCGCCCCCAGCACCACCTCGCGCATCACGGTGGGAAACAGCACGCAGGCGTCGATCACGACACGCGGCGGTGTCATCCGTCGAGCCGGAAGGTCAGCGCCTTGAGGTAGCCGCTCTCGGCCAGTTGCGGCAGCACCGGATGATCCGGCCCGGCAAAGCCGGTCTGGATGATCGGCCCGCGCCGCCCCGCACGCCCGATGCCGCGGGCACTCGCATTGCGGAATTTCGCCAGATCGGCGGCGTGCGAACAGGAACACAGCACCAGATACCCCCCCGGCGCCACCAACGGGGCCGCCAGCCGCGCCACCCGCTCATAGGCGCGCAACCCCGCCTCGAGCGCCTGTTTCGACGGCGCAAAGGCGGGCGGATCACAGACCACGACCTCGAATTGCGCGCCCTCGGCCCCCAGCGCGGCGAGCACGTCAAAGGCGTCGCCCTGTCGGGTCGCAAACCGCTCCGCCACCCCCATCGCGGCCGCCCCGGCCCCGGCCAGTGCCAGCGCCGGCGCCGAACCATCGACCGCAACCACTGACGCCGCCCCCGCCGCCAGCGCGGCGAGACCGAAGCCGCCGACATGGGCGAACACATCGAGCATCCGCCCCCCCTGCGCGAGCCGCGCGGCAAAGGCATGGTTGGGCCGCTGGTCGAAATAGAGCCCGGTCTTTTGCCCGCCCAGCAGATCGGCCATATAGACCGCGCCATTCATCGGCACCGCCACCGGCCCCGCAGGCGCCACGCCGCGCAGCACCGCCATCTCTTCGCTCAATCCCTCGAGCACGCGCGCCCGACCGCTGCCGTTCTTGATGATCGTCGTGACCCCCGTCACCGCCGCGAGCGCCGCCGCCAGCGGGCCGATCAGCGCCTCGGCCCAGGCCGCATTGGGCTGGATCACCGCAACATCGCCGAACCGGTCGATGATGACCCCGGGCAGGCCGTCGCTCTCGGCATGGACCAGCCGGTAGAACGGCGCGTCATAAAGCCGGTCGCGATGCGCCAGCGCCCGCGCGATCCGCGCCGCGATCCAGGCCGCGTCGATCACCGCGCCCGGGTCGCTGTCGAGCATCCGGCACAGGATCCGCGAGGCCGGATTGACCGTGACCACCCCCATCGGGTGCCGCTCGGCATCCTCGAGAAGCGCCAGCGTGCCGGGCGCCATCGCCTTGGTCCGCCGGTCGAGCACGAGCTCGCCCGCATAGACCCAGGGAAAGCCATGGCGGATCGCGCGCGCCTCGGCCTTTGGCGTGAGGCGGACTGTGGGATAAAGAGCGGGGGGTGCGGAAATCTCTGTCATGACCGCCCTCCTAGCGCTTGGATGGCCCCAGCGAAAGAGAGCAGCCGCATATCGCCGCCCGCGGATCGCACAGGTCAGAGGTTGTTAGCGCTAACGCGATTTGCTACGCTGCGCCCAACCCAGCGCGAAGGAGCCGCCATGCCACTTCACCCCCAGATCGCCGCCGTCACCGACCGCATCCGCGCCCGCAGCGAAGGCCCGCGCGCGCGCTATCTCGACCTGATGGCGCGCGCCGCCAGCGACGGCCCCCGGCGCGCCCATACGACCTGCGCCAATCAGGCCCATGCCTATGCGGCCATGGGCCAGGACAAGGATGCGCTGGCGGCAGGCCGCACGCCCAATATCGGGATCGTGACCGCCTATAACGACATGCTCTCGGCGCATCAGCCGTTCGAGCGCTACCCTGACCTGATCCGCGCCGCCGCCCGCGCGGCCGGTGCCACGGCCCAGGTCGCCGGAGGCGTGCCCGCGATGTGCGACGGTGTCACCCAGGGCCAGCCGGGGATGGAGCTGTCGCTGTTTTCGCGCGACGTGATCGCGCTCGCGGCCGGGGTCGCGCTGTCGCACAACGTGTTCGACGCGGCGCTCTATCTCGGCGTCTGCGACAAGATCGTGCCGGGCCTCGTCATCGCGGCGGCAACCTTCGGGCATATCCCGGCGGTATTCCTGCCCGCCGGCCCGATGCCCTCGGGCCTGCCCAATGACGAAAAGGCCAAGGTGCGCATGCAGTTCGCCACCGGCGAGGTCGGCCGCGAGGCACTGATGGCGGCCGAGATGGCGAGCTATCACGGGCCGGGCACCTGCACCTTCTACGGCACCGCCAACACCAACCAGATGCTGATGGAGTTCATGGGCCTGCACCTGCCCGGCGCCTCCTTCGTCAACCCGGGCACGCCGCTGCGCGACGCGCTGACCGTCGCGGGCACTGAGCGCGCGCTGGAGATCACCGCGCTCGGCAACGACTACCGCCCGGTGAGCGACATCCTCGATGAAAAGGCCTTCGTGAACGGCCTCGTCGGGCTGATGGCGACGGGCGGATCGACCAACCTCGTGCTGCACCTGCCCGCGATGGCGCGCGCGGCCGGCGTGATCCTCGATCTTGAGGATTTCTCGGACATCTCGGCCGTTGTGCCGCTGATGGCCAAGGTCTATCCCAACGGCCTCGCCGATGTGAACCATTTCCATGCGGCGGGCGGGCTCGGCTACATGATCGGCGAGTTGTTGCGCGCCGGGCTGATGCATGAGGATGTCAAGACCATCGCCGGCGACGGCCTCTCACTCTACACGCAGGAACCCAGGCTCACCGATGGCCGCGTCACCTATGGCCCCGGCGCGGGGCAGACGCTCAATGACCGCATCCTGCGCCCGGTCAGCGCCCCCTTCTCGCCCAGCGGCGGGCTGATGCAGCTCACCGGCAACCTCGGGCGCGGGGTGATAAAATCCTCCGCCGTGGCGCCGGATCGGCATGTGATCGAGGCCCCCGCCCGGGTGTTCCACGATCAGGACAGCGTCAAGGCCGCGTTTAAGGCGGGAGAGTTCACGACCGATACGGTCGTCGTTGTGCGCTTCCAGGGGCCACGCGCCAACGGGATGCCAGAGCTGCACAACCTCACCCCCACCCTCGCCGTGCTGCAGGACCGCGGCCTGCGCGTGGCGCTGGTGACCGACGGGCGGATGTCGGGCGCCTCGGGCAAAGTGCCGGCCGCGATCCATGTGTCGCCAGAGGCGATGGATGGCGGGCCGATCTCGCTGATCCGCGACGGCGACATGATCCGGCTCGACGCCGATGCAGGCACCCTCGACGTGTTGGCCGACCTCACCGGCCGCACCCCCGCCACCGCCGACCTTTCGGCCAACAGCCAGGGCATCGGGCGCGAGCTGTTCGAGGTGTTCCGCCGCAATGTGGGCGCGAGCGCCGAAGGCGCGGGCGTGGTCGTCTGAGATCAGGACTATTTTTCGCCTCCGGCGGGAGTATTTCTGGCACAGAGAAGCCTGGGCGCAGCACCCGACTTCTTTGTGCGTCAAATACTCCCGCCGGAGGCTCCCAAAGCGGCCAGAGGCCCCAACCACAAGGACAGATGCCATGACCCCGCAACACGCCTCCGAGCTTTCAGCCAAGGTCTGCGCGCTTGCACCGGTGATCCCGGTGCTGGTGATCGACGACGCGGCGACCGCCGCCGACCTCGCTCTTGCCCTTGTGGCGGGCGGTCTGCCCGCGCTCGAGGTCACGCTGCGGACGCCCGCGGCCCTCGATGCGATCCGCGAGATGGCGGCGGTGCCGGGCGGTGTGGTCGGCGCGGGGACCTTGCTTACGCCGCACGACGTGGAGGCAGCCAAGAGCGCGGGGGCCACATTCGGTGTCGCGCCGGGCGCGACCGATCTGTTGCTCGAGGCCTGCGAGGCCAACGACCTGCCGTTGCTCGCCGGCGCCGCCACCGCGACGGAGGCGATGCGCCTGCTCGAGCGGGGTTATTCGGTGCAGAAGTTCTTTCCCGCCGAGGTGAATGGCGGCGTCCCCGCGCTCAAGGCGATCGGCGCGCCGATCCCGCAGGTGGGTTTTTGCCCGACGGGTGGCGTGAGCCTCGCCAATGCGCCGGCCTATCTGGCTCTGCCCAATGTGCTCTGCGTGGGCGGGTCCTGGGTGGCGCCGGCCGCACTGGTGGCCGCGCGCGACTGGGCCGCGATCAGGGCGCTCGCCGCAGAGGCCGCGGCTCTGCCACGGCGACCCCGCCCCTAGCTATCCACTCAGCCGCGCAGAGCCGCGATGATGGAGCGCAGCCGGGTCCGGCACAGGATGCCGGCCACCAGCAAATAAACCGCAACACCGGTCAGGATCTCGAGCCCGAGGCCCCATCCCGGGGCCCATGATACCGCAAGCGGCCGCAGTGCGAGCACGGCCGCCACCATCGCCACGGTGCCGGCCGCAGGGCAGGCCAGATTGCGCAGATAGGGCGTCAGGGTCAGGTGGGTCAGGCGCAGGGTCATCCAGACCGAAATCGGCCACAAAAGGATGCGGTGCGCCACCATCCCGGCGATCATCGTGGCAAGCCCCTCGTCGATCAGCACGGCTAACAGCGGCAACAGGCTGAACTGCACCAGCGCCTGATAGCGGAACCACCAATCCGCCCGCCCCATGCCGAGGATCAGCGCCGCCTGCACGATGCTCACCCCGGCCAGCAGGCCGATGACCGCAAGCCCCTGCACTGCCGGGACCGCATCGGCCCAATGCGGGCCAAAGACCAGCGGCACGGCGCTGTCCGCGACGACGATCAGCCCGGCAAAGATCGGAAAGGCCATCGCGGCGGCCACGAAACTCGCCACCAGAAAGGCCTCGCGCCGCTTGGCCGGATCGTCGTGCAGCGACGCCATCAGAACGTGGGAGACCGGCGACAGGACGCCAGCGGTCAGGTCCGTCAGGATCTGGAACAGCCGGAACGCAAAGAAATAGGCGCCCAGCACCGCCGGTCCGGCGAGCAGGCCGATCAGCAACTGGTCGAGCCGCATCATCTGCAGCAGCCTGTTGCCCGAAGCAAAGACGCCGTAGTGCCACAGATCCGCGACAGCCTGCCTGCGCACCCTTCGCCCGGGGCGCCATCCGGCGGCAGGGATCAGCACCAGCAGCGCGGCGAGCGGAATGATCACCTGGCTGGCCGCCAGCGCCCAGAGGCCGAAGCCCTGCCAGACCATCGCAAGGCAGATGGCACCCCCCGCGAGATTTGCGACCGCCGTGCGCAAGGCGATCAGGCGGAACTTCATCGCGCGCACGATCAGGGCGTTGGGCACGGTGGCCAGAACCTCGAACACCAGCCGCAGGCCGATGAAGGGCAAGAGCAGCGCCAGGACCGGCGTCCGGGTTGCCACGGCAATCGCGGGGGCGGCCAGCGCGATGAGGACATAGACCAGCGCCCCGATCCCGAAGGTGATCCAGAACACGGTATCGAGATGGTCATCGGTGACATCGGCGCGCTGGATCAGCGCTTCGCCAAAGGCTATCGGGGCCACGACCCCGGCCAGCGACACGAGGGCCACCGCCATCGCCACAACGCCGAAATCGACCGGCGCGAGAAAGCGGGATGTTACCAGAAACACGACCGCCGTCGTGAGGGTCGCGGTCAGCATGTTGACCAGTGACCACAGCACACCGCGCGCCGCCGCGCGCCGCCGGCCACTCCGCAAATGGCCGCGCGCGGCGACAGCGGGGCGGTCCTGCACCTGCTCTGGCGGCCCGGGGATGTCCTTGCCGTCCTTCACCGGGACCGCTCCGCTGCGTCACGCAGGGCCGGGACACGGCCAGGTTTCACGGCAGCACGCATGTCAATGACCCTTCAAAGGCGCAATGGCTCCCCGGCGCCGTATAGGCGAGCCAGTCGATCTCCATCTCGAGCGGGCCATCGGGCGGGGCGAAAGGCCCCATCCAGTCCGTCAGGGTGTCGGTGCCCCAATGGCTCAGATAGATCTTTTGCGGCGTGGCGGGGACAGCCGCGCCAGTCAGTTCGTGCAGCAGAGCGCCGTTCTGATACCAGCGAAGGCGCGCGGGCTCCCAGACAAAGGCATAGGTGGAAAAGCCGTCATTGCTGCGCTGCGGCAAAGGGACGCGCAAGCCCGGCATGTCAATCCCGCCGACAAAGGCATTGACGCTGAGCCTGGCCGTGTCGCGGGTCAGGATCTCGACGTCGATCTCGTCATGGGCAAAGCCGTGGACCGGGCCGATATAGGTAAAGAAGGCAGCGTTCAGGCCCGACGCCGCGCCGGTGCGGATCCGCGCCTCGTATGTCCCATAGCCAAAGACCGCCCGGGTCTGGACCTCGCCGCAATGCGCGGCGCCGGCCTCGGTCTGGCCGGCCTCGGTCTGGCCGGCCTCGGTCTGGCCGGCCTCGGTCTGGCCGGCCTCGGTCTGGCCGGCCTCGGTCTGGCCGGCCTCGGTCTGGGACGGCAGCCAGGACAGGACCAGATGTCCGTCGCGCAAGGACACGGCCCGCGCGTTCCACTCGCAGTTCTGGTGGGGGCCATTGCGCCATCCGTCCGAGACATACCAGCGGGCGCGGTCAAAGCTGTCAAAACCGTCGCGGAAGCTCTCGCCCGGCGTTGCGGCCGCTTGCCCCGACGCAAGCGTCGGCGCCAGCAGGATCACGGCGCAGGCCGCGCCGACCGTCGCAAGACCAGAGCGCCCGCGCGGACCGCCGGTTGTGATCCTGCCTGCCCCCTGCGCCACCATGACCTGTCCTCGCCTGCAACCCTGTCGCGGCCCGCTTGCCGCGCCAGACAAGCGTGGCACAGATTGCCGGAGGCAGGCGCGGCTCTCTGCATCGCAGCATCGCGGCGCGGCACCGTCTGCCGCATTTTTCGGCACCGCGGACGCCAAGGACCAGCATTTCGGCAGCGCGGCGACGGACCCGGTCCGCATGGTCGAACGCCGGGATGCCGGCCCCCGATGCCGATCGTGACCCCAGCGCGTCAAGACGCGGGCCGTTTGCCCAATCCGCGGGCAAAAGCATCCGCAGGGGCGCATGCGGGGCGGCCCGGGGCCCCGTCCCCCGATTTTTCTTTGTGCCGCCGCCGCAGCGCTGGGTAGCCTTGACGCGGGAAAAGGGTAATTCACCGGCCCCGTCGAGGTTTTGACCGGACCCGGACATCGGTAACGGGAAGATTTTTGAAATGACCAAACTGACACTGTCGTCCCCGCTTGCGGGGGTCAGGCAGCGGGTGCGCATCCTGCCTGACTTCATCATCATCGGTGCCATGAAGGCTGGCACCACGACGCTTTACGACCATCTCGCGGGGCATCCCGACGTGGGTATGTCGCGTGAAAAGGAGACCGACTTCTTTGTGGCCGAAAAGAACTGGTCGCGCGGTCTGGACTGGTATCAAAGCCAGTTTGAACCCGGCTATGCCTGCTATGGCGAGGCCTCCCCGAATTATACCAAGGCCCCGACGTTCGATGGCGTGGCCAGTCGGATCAAGGCTCTTGTGCCGGACTGCCGCTTCATCTTCATCTGCCGTGACCCGGTCGAGCGGGCCGTGTCGCAATACCGCCATGCGGTGCTGAGCGGCCAACCGATCCCCGCGCCCGAGGGGCTGCCAGGCACTGCGGATCTGGATCATCTGATCGAGACGAGCGCCTATGGTGCCCAGATCGCGGCCTATCTGGCCCATTTCGACCTTGACCGGTTCCTGTTCCTCGAATTCGAGTCGCTGGTCAGCGACCCGTCGCGCGTCCTGTCCGACGTGGCGCAGTTTTTGGGCATCCGCGACGACTGGCCCAAACTGCGCAAGGTCGCGGCCAATTCGTCGGACAATATCGCCAGGTTGCCACTGTGGGTGTTCCGGTTGCGCAGCAATCCCGCCTTCGCGCGGCTCACGGAGGCGCTCCCCCGCGGTGCGCGCAGCCGGGTCAAGGCGCTTTTGCGACGCAAGCAGGCCCGCACGGTCGCGCCCATCGGCCCGGACTTGCGCGATGCCATCGCCGCGCAATTGCGCGATGACATCGCGCGGTTCCGCGACGTGACAGGCATGCCGTTTTCGCATTGGTCGATCTGATATCGGCACTTTGACCGATTCCTTGCGCCCCCCGGCGATGCTGCGGCGCGGCGACAATCGCGCGCCGGGAAGCTGGGCAACTCCCGCCTCGCTGCCCAAAAAATCGCCGAACCGCCACAATCGGCACGCCGCGCCCCCTGCCGCCAGCACAAAATCCATAGGGACCACGCGCAGGACAGCACAGGCTTGACCCAAGTCGGAAGCGATCCTCGGTTCGGGTCGGCAACATCTTCAGGTTCGAGGTCACACGATGGGTTTGAAAGTCACGACAGCCATTTTTCCCGTAGCCGGCATGGGCACCCGCTTTCTTCCGGCGACCAAGGCGATCCCCAAGGAAATCCTGACGCTCGTGGACAAGCCGCTCATCGAATACGCGATGGACGAGGCGCGCGCCGCTGGCATCCGGCAATTCGTCTTTGTCACGGCCAAGGGCAAAGGCGCGCTCGAGGATTACTTTGATGTCAATTCCCACCTCGAGTCAGCCCTGCGGCGCGCCCGCAAGACCGAACTTCTGGCGACCCTGCGCAGCACCAATGTGGACAGCGGAAACATCGCCTATGTGCGCCAGAACAGCGCGCGCGGGCTCGGCCATGCCGTCTGGTGTGCGCGGCGGCTGATCAACGACAGCCCCTTTGCCGTCATCCTGCCCGACGATCTCATCATCGGGGACAAGCCCTGCCTGCGCGAGATGCTTGATGCCTATGCGGGCCTTGGTGGCAATATGGTGGCCACGATGGAGGTGGCGGCCGAGCGTGCGTCATCCTACGGCATGCTCGAATTGCACAGCGAGGCGGCACAAAACCAGGGCGCGGATGTCCTGCGGGCCCGTGGCATGGTGGAAAAGCCCGCCCCCGGCACCGCGCCGTCGTCGCTCGCGGTGATCGGTCGCTATATCCTGATGCCCAGCGTGATGACCCAGCTTGGCCGCAAGATCACCGGCGCGGGCGGCGAGATCCAGTTGACCGACGCGATCGTGCGCGATCTGGGCAACGCGCCGCTGCACGGGTTCCGGTTTACCGGCACGCGTTATGACTGCGGCAGCAAGGCCGGATTTCTTCAGGCGACGGTCGCCCTCGCGCTGGCGCGCGGTGATCTGCGCGGAGAGTTCCTCGACTTCCTGCAGGCGGTTGTCGGTGCTGGCGTCGGGGCTGGCGTCGGGGCTGGCGTCGGGGCTGGCGTCGGGGCTGGCGTCGGGGCGAGCGTGGATGCGGGCCAGGATGCGGGCCAGGATGCGGGCCGGGACAAAGTCACGCCCTTGCGCCAGGTCGCCGGCGCCGCATGATGATGGAAAAGCCGATGGCTCTGGACAGGTGCGAGGGCGGGCAGTGAGACTGCTCTATCTGGTGCATGACCTCTCGGACAGTGCCGTCTGGCGACGCGTTGCCATGCTCGAACGCGCCGGGGCGACGGTCAGCGTCGCGGGGTTCGACCGGGGCAAGGGCACGCCGGGCGGCCCCGCGATCAGGCTTGGCCTGACCCGGGACGGGAAGATGCGCCAGCGGGTCATGGCAGTTGCGCGGGCGATGACGGCCCTGGGCCCTGCATTGCGGCATCAGACTGCTCCGGACGCGATCATCGCGCGCAACCTCGAGATGCTGGCGCTGGCGCGGCGGGCGCGGATGCTCTGGCGCGGCCCGCGTCCCCGGCTGGTGTATGAGGTGCTCGATATTCACCGCATGATGCTGGGCGAAGGCCGCCGTGCGCGGACCTTGCGCAGGGTCGAACGGTGGCTTGCGCAACCGGTCGATCTGGTGCTGACCTCGTCTCCGGCCTTTGTCAGACATTATTTTGACCGCTACAGGCCCTGCGCGGCTCCGGTGCGCGTGGTCGAGAACAAATCCTTTGGCGCGGACCTCCCGCGCGCACAGCTGAAGGAGGCATCCACGCCTCCTCCTCTGGTGATCGGCTGGTTCGGCATCCTGCGCTGTGCTGTGTCCCTGGATGTGCTCGACAGGCTGACGCGCCACATGCCGGGCCGCCTGCGCGTCGATCTGCGCGGCCGCCCCGCCTATGATGCGATCCCCGATTTCGATGGACGGGTGGCGGCGAACCCTGACCTTGTCTTTCACGGTCCCTTCAGGAACCCCGAAGATCTGGGCGCGATCTATGGCGCGGTGCATCTCGCCTGGGCGGTGGACAGGTTCGATGCGGGCGAGAATTCGGACTGGCTCCTGCCGAACCGCCTCTATGAGGGCTGTCTGCATGGCGCCGTGCCGATCGCGCTCGCGGGGACCGAACTGGCCCGCCTGCTGGCAGCCGAGGGCATCGGCATCGTGCTGCCCGACCTCGCGCCCGAGACAGTCGCCGCATCGCTCGCGCTTGACGATCCGGATCGCCTGGCCAGGCTGCGCGGCGCTGTGGCGAACAGCCCGGCAGAGCGCTGGGCCATCACCCGGCAGGATTGCGATGATCTCCTCTGCGCGATTGTTCAACGCCCCCCTGCCCGCCCGCGGCAGATGGCCGATACGCAGGAGGTGTTGTCATGAAGGTGCCAGATCAGCCTCCTGCCATGACCCAGGGATCCGAGGCAGGGCCAGAGACAGGGCCAGAGACAGGGCCAGAGACAGGAAACGGCGCGGGCCTGATCGTGATCCCGACATTCAACGAGGCGCATCACATCGGCGGGTTGCTGGACAGCCTGCTGCCTTTTGCGCGCCGCAGCGGCACGCCGATCATCGTGGCGGATGGCGGGTCCGGGGACGCCACCCGCGCCATTGTTGCGGCCAGGGCGCAGGCCGAGCCGCTGATCCGGCTGCTTGACAACCCCGCGCGGCTCCAGTCGGCGGGGATCAACCGGGCCGTGGCCCTCGCCGCGCCCGAGACGCGCTGGCTGATCCGGGTCGATGCCCATGCGGCCTATCGGGCCGATTTTTGCGATGTCCTGTTGGCCGAGGCCGCTGAAACCGGCGCGGATAGCGTTGTCGTGGGAATGCATGCGGTCGGTGAAGGCGTGCTGCAACGCGCCATCGCCGCCGCCCAGAACAGCCGCTTTGGCAATGGCGGTGCGGCCCACCGGATGGCCCCGCAGGGCCGGCTCGTCGATCATGGCCACCATGCGCTGATGCTACTCGCGGCCTTTCGCGCGGTCGGCGGCTATGACGAAAGCTTCAGCCATAACGAGGATGCAGAGCTTGACCTGCGGCTCGCGCAGGCGGGTGCGCGGATCTGGCTCACGGCCCGCACCGTGGTCACCTATTATCCGCGCCGCAGCCTTGGCGCTCTCGCCCGGCAATACATGAACTTTGGCCGCGGTCGCGCGGCGACCTTGCGCAAGCATCGGCAGCGCCCACGCTTGCGCCAGTGGGTGGTGGCCGGCCTCGCGCCTGCGCTCAGTCTGGCGATACTCGGCCCGCTGCATCCGGCCTTTGTGGCGCCTCTCGCGCTGTGGGTTCTGGGCTGCGGCGCGGCGGGGACAAGCCTTGCCGTTGCAGGGCGCGATCCCCGCCTCGCGCTGGGCGGGCCGGCGGCCGGGCTCATGCATCTCGCATGGAGCCTGGGGTTCTGGTCGGGCCTGTTGCGCCGGGGGCCGGCGCGCGCCACGGCCGCGCAGGGCCCGGTGGCGCGGGGCCCGGCGGCGCGGGGCCCGGTGGCGCGGGGCCCGGCGGCGCAGGGATCGGCGGCAGAGGGCCAGGACGGGCAGGTCGGCCAGGACGGCCAGAGGGTCGCATCATGACCGGGCATGTCGCCATCTGCCTTGCAACTTTCCGCCGGCCGCAGGTGGTCGCAACCCTGGCCAGTCTCGACCGGCTGGACTGGCCCACAGGCGTCACCGGCGAGGTGATCGTCGTGGACAATGACGACACCCCGAGCGCGCAGATCCGCATCGCCGCCTTTGCGGCCCGCGCGACGATCGTGGTGCGCTATGCCCATGCCCCGGCGCGCAATATCTCCGTGGCCCGGAATGCCGCGCTCCACCTCGCGCAAGACGCTGATTTCATAGCGTTTCTTGATGATGACGAAGTCGCCTCCCCCGGCTGGATCGCGGCGCTTCTGGCGCGGATGCATGAGACGGGCGCGGATGCGGTCCTGGGCCCGGTGCAGGCGGTCTATGACAGCGCGGCACCGGCATGGATGCGGCGCGGCCGGGTCCATGACACCCGGCCCACGACGCTGGGCAACGGTGATATCGTGACCGGCTATACCTGCAACGCGCTGCTGCGGCAGAGCTCGGAGGCAGTCCGTGGCCTGCGCTTTGATCCGGCACGCGGCCGGTCTGGCGGGGAGGATACGGCCTTTTTCGCGGCACTCCATGCCGCCGGTGGCCGGATCGTCGCCGCGCCCCAAGCGGTTCTGAGCGAAGAGGTGCCACCCGCACGCGCCCGGCTTGGCTGGCTCTTGCGACGGCGTTTCCGGATGGGGCAGACGCATGGCTCGCTGATCGGCGCGGGCGCGCGTCCGATCCGGCGCGGCCTCCTCGGCCTCGCCGCGCTGGGCAAGGTCGCGGCCTGCGGCGGGCTGGCCCTGCTGGGGCTGCCGGATGCCTTGCGGCGCAACCGCGCGCTGATGCGGGCTGTGCTGCATTGCGGCACGCTGGCCGGGCTTTGCGGCCTCGCGCCGCTGCAACTCTACGGCGGGGCAACCGCAACGCCGGCGAAACTCTCCATGATCCAGCAGGCAGGGCGCAGATTTTGACGCAGATCGGTTTTCGGCTGTCCGACAGTTCCAATCAGATCGACATGCCCCAGGCGCCCCTGCCGGATGGGGTTGACCTGGGCCAGATCGCCGCCGCCCTGCGGCGCCAGCGCTGGGTGATCGTGCTGTCGGTCGCCGTTGCGGTGCTGTTCGGGATGGTGTTCATGGCGACCACGCCCAAGCTCTACCTCGCGGGAAGCACGGTTCTGGTCGGATCTTCGGTCAACCGGGCGGTCGCCGAGGTCACGACGCTCAATGACGGCACCCGCTCGGAGGCGGTGCTCGAAAGCGAGGTGCAGGTGATCCGGTCGCAGCGCATCGCGCTGGCGGTGGTGGACGCGCTGGCCCTGCACCAGAGCGAGCGGTTTCTGTCGCGGCCGACCTCGCTGCTGGGGCGGAGCATGGGCGCGTTTCGCCAGGCTATCCTGTTTCCGATCAAAGCATTGCAAGACATGGTCAGCGGCGCAGAGGTCGCGCAGACCGCCCCCGCCACCCCGTCCCAGCAGGACATCGACGCGGCAATGCGCCTTCAGGCGGCAGAGCTTTTGCAATCCGGGCTGCATGTCAGCCGATCCGGACGCAGCACGGTGTTCTCGATCAACTTCATCTCGCATGATGCGGGGTTGTCGGCGCTGATCGCGAATGCCTATGCCGAGGCCTATGTCGCTGACCTGCTCAACGCCAATTTCGAAGCGACCGAGCTTGCCACGCAGTGGCTCCAGACCCGGCTAGACGAATTGCAGGCCGCATCGGAACAGGCGGCGCGCGATGCCGAACAGTTTCGCGCCGAAAACGGGCTGCTCACCGCCGGGCGGGCGCTGCTGTCGGAATCGAGCGTTGTGCAGCTCAATGCCGAGCTTTCGGTCGCGCTGGCTGAAACTGCGCGGATTTCGGGGCTGCTCGCCAGTTATGACAGGCTGGTCGCGCGCGGGCCCGAGGCGTTTGTCGCAAGCGGCGCGGCCGGTTTCAGCGCCAGCGACGACCCCCGCATCGCCGCCGTGCGCGACCTTCTCGCGGCGCTGACACAGCGGCTGGCTCAGATCGAGCAGAGCTTTGGCCCCGATCATGCGCAGGCGGGGCTGGTCCGCGACCAGATTGCGGTGCAGACGGATGCGCTCTTTGGCGAATTGCTGCGGCTGCAGGGCATCGCGCAGAGCGACCTCGCCGTATCCGAGAGCCGCGTGGCCGCCTTGCGCGACAGCATCGCTCTGGCGCAGGACGAAAACTCGGTCGAAGGCGAGGCGCTGGTGCAGTTGCGCGCGCTTGAACAGCGCGAGGCGACGATGACCGCGCTCTACCAGACCTTTCTGGCCCGGTTTCAGGAGATCAACCAGCAAAAGACCTTTCCGGTCTCGAATGTCCGTATCCTGTCGCGCGCCTCGCCGCCCGGCGGTGCCTTTTCACCACGCACAAGCCGGGTTTTGGCGATGATGATCGTGCTGGGGCTGATCATCGGCGCCTGCATCGGGGTGGTGCGGGAATACCGTGACCGGTTCCTGCGCACCGGCGAGGACGTGCAGCGCTATCTGGGCGCGCAGTTTCTGGGCTATCTGCCCCGCTTTACGGTGCAAGAGAGCCCGCCCACCCCCGCCACGATCGTGTTTCGCGCCCGCGATGCGGAACGGCCGCGCCCTGCCGGCGCGCCGCAGAGACTGGGGCAGGTCACGGCCACGCTACAGGCCGTCAGCTTTCCCCGGTCGCATTTCGCCGAGACCCTGCGCAACACCTGGCTGACGGCCGAGGTCGCGCTCGCGGGGCGCGATCGCCGGGTCATTGGCTTTACCTCGGTGCGCCCCGGCGAAGGCAAGACAACGGCCGCAGCCAATTTCGCGGCACTGCTTGCCACGTCGGGCCAGAAGGTCGTGCTGATCGACGCCGATCCGCGGCGCCCGGGCCTGACGCGGAGCCTCGGCATCCGGCGCGGTCCGGGGCTTGTCGAGGTCGTGCTGGGCAAATGCGACTGGCGCAAGGCGCTGCGCAATCACAAGGCTTCGGGGCTGCATATCCTGCCCTGCCTGAGCCCGCCGCAGATGGCCTTCAGCAGCGAATTGCTGGGCACCCAGTCGATGCGCGCGCTGGTGGATGATCTTGCGCTGCATTACGACGTTGTCGTGCTGGATCTGTCACCGCTGGGGCCGGTTGTGGATGCCAAGGCGGCGCTTCCCATGATCGACCGGGTGGTGCTGGTGGCCGAATGGGGCAAGACGCCGCGCGCGCTGCTGCGCGCGACGCTGGCGCTGGAGACAGCCGTGCAGGCGCGGCTGTTGGGTGTGTTGCTCAACCAGGTCGATATGCAGGCCTTGCCCGCCTACACGGTCACCGCCTCGGCAGAGCATTACCTTGAGGATTATGTTGACTATTTCGAGGGCAACCCCGATCAGCCCGCCCGCGGCGCCGCATGAACGGTGCCGCATGACCGGCGCAGCATGGCTCTTGTGCCGCAACGGCGCAGCATGGCTCTTGTGCCGCGACGGCGCAGCATGGCTCTTGTGCCGCAACGGCGCAGGCTCTGGCAGAATGTGAAAGACTTTCCAAACTGCCGCTGAAGTATTAACCTTCCCACTCATAGATTGTCTTGTGGCAATCTGGAGGGACGGGAATGGACAACTGCCGGGTTGGTGGCATCCATGTGGCGGGGGGGCCCGTCATGTGCGGGGCCGGACATAGATGCATCTTCTAGCCTTTCTGGTCGGCAGCCTCGTGGTGGCCGGCATCGTTCTGGTTGTCGCCCTCTGGGCCGGCTTTGGCGGCTGGGCCGCGGTGGGCATGTGCGTGGGGGCGCTTGTTCTCGCGCAGGGGCTTTATGTGATCACAGTCGCCCTGCTGGCGCGCGCTGAGGGGCGGGCCGGTCCTGCCCCGGACACCACAGGGGAAAACGGACGCTCCCGCCCCACCAAGACGACGGCATCCGGCAGCCCCCACTGAACCTGACCGGCCGCTGCGCCCACAGCCCTGCCCCTCAGTGTGATGCCTGCAATTCGTGGCGCAGCATGCGCGACAGGTGGCTTCGGCTGTCATTGACGAGGTCGGCCGTGCGCCCCTGTTCGACCACCCGGCCTGCCTGCATCGCATAGACGGTATCGGCAAATGCGACCATCGACGGGCGGTGCGCGATGGTCAGCACGGTGATCCGCCCTGCCATGGCGGCAAGCGCGCTGGCCACGCGGGCCTGCGACTGCCAGTCGAGTGCGCTGGTGGCTTCGTCGAGGATCAGCAAGGCGGGCTTGGCCAGAAACGCCCGTGCCAGCGCGATCCGTTGGCGTTCTCCCCCCGACAGGAGCGTGCCGCGGTCACCCACGACCGTGTCGAGCCCCTGTGGCAAGGCCTGCACAAAGTCCAGCGCCGCCGCCTGTGACAGCGCCGCGAAGATGTCCGGTTCGGGCACCGTCGAGGCGCCGGCGATGAGATTGTCACGGATCGTGCCATGCAGCAGAAACGTCTCTTGCGGCACATAGGCGATATGCTTGCGCCATTGCCGCAGGGCCGCGCCCGCAATGACGCGACCATCCACCGCCAGTTGGCCTGTCTCGGGCGAAATCAGCCCGGTGAGGATATCGGCGACGGTGCTCTTGCCCGATCCCGATGGCCCGATCAATGCCGTGACTTCGCCCACCTTGATCCGGATTGTGCAGTCCGCCAGCGCCGCTGCCGCATCGGGGGCGTCGCCGTAGCGGTATGTCACCCGGTCAAGCGTGATGGACATGCGCGGGCGGGCGAGCATGATGGCGATTTCGGGCGCGGCCTCTTCCGCGCTGGCAAGCAGCGTCATGTGCAGCGCCCGGACCCGCCGATAGGCCGGGAAATCCATCAGAAACTGCTGCGCCTGGCTTTGCAGCGCCAGAAACCTGGGGGCAACCCGCATCAGGACGAGCAGCAACACGATGATCTCGGTGACGCCCAGCCCCACGACCCGCAGCCCCAGATGCACGAAAAGCGCCGCCCCGGCCGCCAGCGCGATCTGGAACAGGCCCGCCCCCGTCGCATTGCGCCGCACATAGGCCGCCATATCGATCCGGTCAGTGGCGAGGTTCGCACCGAACTCGCGCAGGTAGCGGGGTTCCTGATTGAGGATCCGCGCTGTCTTGAGCCCGCCGAGGAACTGCGACACGATCGCGAACTGCTCGGCCCGGCGCGCCTGGATGCGTTCTCCGAACTGCCGGGCCAGCCGGCGATAGGGGTGCAACAGGAGCAGCGCCAGACAGCCAAAGCCGAAGGCAAAAGCGGTCATCGGGACCGAGATGAGCAGACTGAGCAGGAGAAAGATGACCATCCCGATCGCACCTTGCAGGATGCTGAGCGCCAGAAATCCGGCCTGCTGGATGCGCTCGATCTCGCCGGTGAGCATATGTTCGAGGTCCGACATCCGCAGCCGCACCAGCGCATCCCAGCGGGTCTGCGTCACCGCGCGGAACATCTCGGTGCGGGTCACATTGGCGAAATCGGTCAGCAGATCAGACAGATAAAGCGCCTTGCGCCGGTTGAATACGGCCTGGAGCGCAACCAGCACGACGACGCCGGCCAGCATCGGGCCCAGCCCCAGACTGATATCGGGCAAGGGTATGCCACCGATGCTTCGCCCTCCCAGCGCAATGGTATAATCCGGCGCGCCGGCGCCTGTGAGATGCAGGATCGGCAAGAGAAGCAGGATCGTCGCGCCTTCGGTCAGGCTGCCCAGCAGCAGGAACCCCAGCGCGATCCAGAGCCGCCGTCCCGCTGTCCTGCGCATCGCCTCCAGAAGGTCGAGGACGCCAGCCAACCCCCCTTGTCCGGCCGCAGGCACCGTCATGTCGTCACGTCCCGTTCGATCTCGGCGATCACGGCAGGCAACCGGTCGAGCCCGTCGGGCACGACAAGCCGCCGCAGCACGCCGCGCTGTGCAAGGCCCACCACCTGCCGGAAATGTCGCGCCGCGGCGTCGCCCGCCAGCGCGTCGCCGCCAAAGCGCGCGATATAGGCAAACCGCATCAGAAGCGAGATCGCCGCCGGGATCGGCACGGGCGACACCGACAGGGCGCGCCCCCGTTCGATCGCATAGATCCGCGCAAGCGGCGTCACCGGCGCGAGCTGGTCCGCGGGGATCAGCACGCGATGCTTGTCGATTGCCGCATGCACCTGCGGGCGCACCGTCACGCGTGGCGGGTCCAATTGCGCGAGAGCGGCCGATGACAGCTTTACCTGACCAAAGGCCGGCAGCAGACGCGCGCCCGCGGCGAGGTCGAAGGCCACGATATCGTCAGCGATGAGCCGGTGACCGGCGGCAAGCAAGCTGCTCGCCGTCGTCGATTTGCCTGCGCCCTTGTCGCCCATGATGATGACGCCCGCCCCCGCCACGCTGACGGCGCTGGCATGCAGCAGCAGATAGCCCGCCTGGAACAGCGCCACCGCCAGAACCGGCCCCAGCAAAGGGAAGGCCAGCAGGTCGTCCGTCACCCCGGGCACCGGATCGACAAGGATCTCGCGGCCGCCCGTGATGCGGAACGCGCCGATCTGCTGCCACCACATGCAGGCAGTCCCGGCGTCGAGGATCCGGTCATTTCCGCCGCCAGCCGACACGTCGATCCCGAGCGCCGCGCGGCGGATCGTCAGGTCGGCCGGTGCGGATGCGGCCTGTGCGGATGCGGCCTGTGCGGATGCGGCCTGTGCGGATGCGGCCTGTGCGGATGCGGCCTGTGCTGATCCCTCCGGGGCAAGCTCGGGCAGCGGCACCTCAGAGAGGATGTGCAACCCATAGGCCCTGTAGTGCCAGACCTGTCCGGCGGTGGCCCGCACGGGGCCGGCGGGGCGCGCCACGGCGATCACCGCGCAATCCTCGCCGCGACCGGCTCGCGCGATGCATGGCGCCGACGGTCATGCGCCAATGTGATGCCGGTCCGGTCGATGATCGTCAGATCGTCGGTCATGCCGGCCCCGGCCTGTTGCCCCCCCTCGACATCGCGCAACCACTGGTCCAGCCAGACCACACGCCAGACCTCGGCAAAATCCGCCAGCGCAACCGCCGCGCCGTCGCGTTCCAGCGCATCGAGGCTCTGACGCAGGGCCGCCATATCCACATAGGGCGCCACCGCATCAAGCCTGCCGGCCCGCAGCCGTGGCAGAGCCCCGGTCGTGTCCTGCGCCAGCCCGCGCAGCAGATTGGGCAGGAAATGCGCCTTGTCCCGGCGTTGGCGGATCGGGTCGGGCAGGATTCCGTCCATCGCATCGCGCAGCAACGACCGGGTCCATCCCCCCCTGATCTTGTCGGCCGACGGTGCGTTGACGCAGGTCTCGATCACGTGCCGGTCCAGAAAGGGGTAGCGCGCCTCGATGCCGTGCCACGCAGCCGACCGGTCCAGGATTTCGAGCGACTCCGCGATCCGCGGGTCGGTCACCAGGGCGATGTGGTGGCGCTGTTCCGGCGTATCGGCCGCGATCTCGCGGTCACTGATCGCCCGCACGCGGTCTGTGATGGCATCATTCGTGACAAGCTCGGCCGACAGGAGACGCCGCCAGCGGGTGGTGTCGGCCCGGTTCACCCGGCCACTGACCCGCCGGGCCAGCGCGCGCAAAAGCGGTTGGCGCAGGTGTTGGGCCAGAAGGGACGCAAACACCGGAAACGGATGATCTCCACTTGATGCACGCGCATGGCCGAGCGTCTGCCAGAGCTCGTTCCAGGCGCCTTGTCGGGCAAGCACATGGAGATGCATGAGCCCGGACGAGATGACCTCGTCCCCGCCGTGCCCATCCAGCAGAACCCGCACACCGCTCTGCGCCGCATGGGCATAGACGCGTCGGGTCGTCGCCAGCGCCAGACCCGAAAACGGCTGACCCTGCTCGGCCAGAAGCGGCGCCATATCCTCGAACAGCCCGCCCGTGTCCGCCTCGATCCGGACCGGGTCAAAGCCGCCTTCGGCCAGAACCGCCGCGATATAGCGGCTCTCGTCCATGGCGGGCAGCGACGGAAAGGTCATCGAAAAGACCGGCAAGGCATCATGCGGCGCGGCGCGGCGGGCCAGCATCGCGACCGAACTGCTGTCGAGCCCGCCGCTCAACATCGCGCCGACCGGGCCACCGCGCATCCGCGCCGCCACGGCCTCACCCAGGCGCTCGCGCAGGGCCGGTGCACCAGTGCCGGCGGCGGCTGGGTTCGTGGCCGCCTGCAAGTGCCAGTAGCGGCGGATCTCGACAGCGCCGAATTGCATCAGGAGCCTGTGCCCGGGTTCGAGCCGAAGGACATCCCGCAGCGCTGTCCGATCGGTCTGGGTCGTCTGGCCGGTCAGATAGCCCGCGATCCAGACCGGGTCCGCGACGTCCCCGTCAGATCGCAAGCAATTGATATCGCTTGCAAAGCAGAAACTATCGGGCCAGAGGCGGTAGACCAGCGGCTTGACCCCCAGCCTGTCGCGCGCGGCAAAGAGCCTGCGATGTTCGGGGTCCCAGATGGCAAAGGCGAAATCGCCCTCGAGATGGTCAACGCAGCCCTCCCCCCATCTGTCCCAGGCATGGAGGATCAGCGCAGGATCGGTTGTCGCGGGGTCGCAGCCCAGCCGCTGCGCGAGTGTGTCGCGCCGGTCCAGACGCGCATCACAGACCAGAACCGCGCCGCCTTCGGCGCCTTGCCAGGGGCCTGTCACGGTCTCGCCCGCGGGGTCGAGCAACGCCTGACCAAGGACCGCCTGCCCGCAATCATGCAGCCCGAACCCATCGGGCCCACGGTGGCGCATGCGCGCCAGCATCGCCGCAACCCCGTCGCGCAGCGCCGCGCGCCGCGCCGCGCCGTCGGGGTGAAACATCACTTGTCCCACGATCCCGCTCATCGGCGCAGCGCCGCGGCTGACGGCGCACTGTCGCGTGGCGCCCGCGCCGACCTGTCCTGGGCCAGATCCACCAGCGGCTGATGCACGGCATAGTCGGCCGCTGTGCCGCCCAGCACGATCACCGCATCCGGGCCGGCCTGCGCGATCAGCCAGGCATGCGGCCGAAACCCGGCTGTCGCATCTGCGGGGACCGACAGCCGCACAACAGACCCCATCCCTCGCCGCGCCAGAAGCAATTGCCCGGCATGGGCCTGCGTCAGGCAGGTCGCGCCGGGCACCAGCCGTGCGGCGGCGCGCACCGACCAGGCAACCTCGCGCAGCGCGCCGGGCGTGGGCGCGACCGATGCGCGATGCCGGGAATGGTGGCGGGAATGATGGCGGGCGATATCGGCCCGGACCGCGGCACCCGACCGCAGCCAGAGCCCGACCCGAACCCGCAGGACGGCCACCAGGGCACGCGCCAGCAAGAGCGGCTTGCGAAGGCGGCGGAAAGGCGGGCCAGACATCGGCACGGCGCTACACCACCTCGACCAGGCCACGGCGGGCAAGGTCAGCCAGAAGCGCCGCAACATCGCGCTGCGCCACCTGAGGCGGCACATCGTAGATGGCACAGATCCCTTCCACGATCTTGCCGCTGCTTTGCGGCGTCGCAAGCAGGTCCCAGACCGCGGCACCGACGGTGTTGACCGTGAAATAGACGTTCGTGCGCAGATCGAGCAGAGCCACCCCCGCGCCAAAGGGGCATGACATGCATTGCGGCGCCCGCTTCAGCAACACATCGACATCGGGCATGACCCGCATATCCTGCATCCTGTCCACCATTGACCCTGTTACATTGCCTCGGATACCGGGTGACTGAGGCAGGTCTCGCCGCCTCAGTCGGGCTGAACGTCACGCCGATCCTCAGGATCAGGAGAAGGTCAGTTCCCCGAGCGGGGTGCCACGCGGAAAGACCGCGTCAATCAGCGTGCCGGAGGAGGTGCCTTGGGTCAGCGTCTCCATCGACCCGTGGCATTCCAGGACCGGTGTTTCGTAGGCCAGTTTGGCCGTCGATTCAGATTTCATTGTCTCACCCTTTCGTTCGGTTTACACAATTCGGCTTTCGCCATAAGCAGTATCGGGCCGCCACCCCGATCCGTCAAAGATTGCAAACCGCCTCAGCGCCCTTGAACCGGTTGATTCGATCATTTTCGACCCTATGGCCGATTTGGTGACAACGCCTTTTGATTTGGTGCTGAATGACTGTGCAATGTCCCTCAAAGCTGCTGATCAATCGCCTTCGATAAAAACGGCATGAGACGGATTGCGTGTGGTAATGGAATTGAGAGCATGGCTATTGCGGCCATTTTCCACCTGTGGTTGTATAATCTGTTTGAGTGATTCCATTTGCATTCGCAACAGAAGTCCCCTTTTCCTTTCTGAAAAGGGTTGTCCCGATGTCCTTCAGCGCGGCTGATCTCGCACTTGTCGTTGACGCAGACTGCGCAGATGCCGCCGCAGTCCTGCTGGAAATCCTGCGACACCATTTCGCCGGGCGGTCCGAACCCATGATCTGGGACAGCCGGCCGCTGTGCGACCCGTTGCTGCTGCGCGAGGTTGCGCGCCTGAACAAGGTCGCGCTGTTCATGCTGCCCTGTCGCGACGCGCTTGTCGATCTCGACGCCGGGTTTGCGGGGTGGCTCGACCAGGTCCGACTGGTGACGATGGCGATGAACCGGCGAAACCTCTGGATCAGCGCACAGCTGTCCGACCGGCTGACGCAGGAGGGGCTCGCGCATGTCCAGTTCAAGGGGCCGATCCAGCAGATCCTGCTCTATGGCACGCCCGACATGAAACCTTCGGGCGATATCGACATCCTGCTGCACCGCCAGGATTTGCGTCTGGCGCGTCAGGTGCTGGAGGACATGGGCTATGCGGCACAACAGGACAGCACCGGAGACTGGTCGCTGCGGTTTCTGGGCGAACAGCATTTCCTGCGCGACGCTCGCGACCCGGTGATCGACCTGCACATCCGCCTGCAACAGCCCGGTTCACCCGCCCCGCGCGGGATCATGGCGGTGCTCGACAGGGCAGAGCGGATCGCGGTCGGCGAAACCACGGTGCCCGTGATGGGGCGGATCGACCGATGCCTGATCGCGGCGATCAGTCTGGTCAAGGCGATGTTCGGCCATGAGCCCTGCCTCGGCTATGTGATGGACATGCGCGCGGCACTCGACCTCCTGTTGCCGGGCGAGGCCGATGCGCTGATGCGGATCTCGCGCGACCATCGCCTTGCGGAAACACTCGCTGTGGCCTGCCGGGCGGTTGGCCTGCTCTTTCCCGGAGGGCGCCATGTGGGTGGGTCCGCCACAGTGCCGCTGCCGGCGGTCAGCGACGCTGACCTTGCGCGGATGCTGGTCACGCCCTGGGACCGGCACCTGCGATGGCCACGCCGGCGCGAGGTTCTGTGGTCGATGTGCGGCGGGCGCCCCTTGCGCTTTGCCGGAGAGGCGGTGCGAGCCCTGTCCTCGGAAGGGTATCGCCGCGCGTCAACCCGGCTCTCGTATCGCGGCGAGCCCGCGCGCTGAACACAAGACCCGCAGAAATTCGTGCAACCCGGCACGGGTGGCTCAGGCGACAGCCTCGGTCGTCTGACTGTCCGGCAGCGGCAGCTTCGGGTCAGTCATCGCGAGCGGCAAGAGGCTGATGCGCGCAGGGCAGGCCACCGACCATGCCGCATCGAGGCCGGCGGCATCGCCCGCCACAAGGTGCAGTGCCCGACGCCCCGCCAGCGCAGACAGGCGCATGGCCACGCCCGCCATGGCGCGCGGATCGTCCGGCGCGAGGACGATCACCTCGTCCACGACCACATCGGGCCGGGCCGTCTGCGGCCCCAGCAGCAGCAGCAAGCGGCGCATCTGTGCCTGCGGCAGCGGATCGCCCGGTTGCGCGGCCGCCCTGCGCCCCCTTTTGCGGCGCAGATGGGCGGCCGTGCTCTGGACGAGGTCGGACAGCAGGCCCGGCCGCCGCACGATTTGCCCCGCAGCCTGCGGCCAGCGCCGCGCCTTGATCGTGGCGACAAGCGTTTCATAGGCCAGCGTGCGCTGCAGCATCCGCGTGCGGCCGGCCAGATCGCCCGCAAACGGGACATCGGGCGCCAGCCCCTGCACCAACCGGCCATGGGCCGCCAGCATTGCCGAAGCCGCCGCAACGCCGAGCCTGTGGGAAATCGAACTGCCGTGGCGGCGATACTGATAGAGCGCCTCCGGGATCACGACAAACCGCACACCGGCGAGCAGCAGGCGCATGTAGAAATCATGGTCTTCGCCGATCCGCAATGCGGTGTCATAGCGTATGTCGCCGATCGCCGCATGCCGGATCAAGGGCTTGAGGTAGCCCAGCGGCGGCACGCCACGTCCCGGCATTCCCGCTTGCAGCATCATTGCCGGGCTGACCGTCATCGGCTCTTGCGGGGCCGCCGCGCCCAGCAGGCTGCGCCCTGCCGGGGGCAGGGATGCTCCGAAAAAGATCATGTCGTCGGCCACCATATCGGCACCGGTCCGGGCGGCCGCCCGCAGCATCCGCTCCAGTCGCGCCGGGTGCATGAGGTCGTCACTGTCCATCACCGCGACCCAGGTGCCGCGCGCCAGGGCGAGCCCGAGGTTGCGCGCGGCCGCGGGCCCGCCGTTGCGTTCCGTCTCGACCACCCTGACCCGCGCATCGCGGTCGGCAAAGGACTGCGCCAGCGCCACGCTGTCGTCCGCAGAGCCGTCATCGACCACAATCAGCTCGAGCGCCGCCATGCTCTGCCGCAGGACCGAGGCGATGGCGGCGCCGAGATATGCCGCACCGCGATAATTTGCCATGATCACCGAGACGCGGACATACCCGCCTGCACCGTCATTCCCTGTCGCCGGCGCAGCCAGGGGCGGGGACATCTTCATCCTTTGGCCTCATTCTTGGTGACCTCATCCTGCGTTACCATGGCCGATGCGGCGACGAACATGCCGCGCGCCCTGATCCCGCTGTCGCCCGGCAGAGCGCGCAAGAATTGCCCCTGGCCGGGCGCAGTGGCGCGCAGATGCCCGCAAAACGGGCAAGCCTGACAGGGCGCGCGCCTGCGCCGTGGTGCCGGGCAAACCGCTGTGGATGCCGGCGGCGCAGGGCGCTAGGACGACAGCGAGGGAGAGCCGTGACATGCAGCCCACGCAAGCGGTCGGTCGCAGCGAATGGCCCGGCACCGGTGCGCCGGGACCGGAGGCGCGGGTCGTGGCACTTTGTCCCAACAGCCTGCTGGCCTTGCTCGGCCTGACGTCCGTGACCTATGTGGCCTACCTTGGGTCGCTGTCCGCGCTGCTGTTTCTGGCTTGCGGGCTCTGGCTGATCCTGCGCCGGCCCCGCGCGGCCCTGTCCGAAACGCGCCGCTATTTCTGGGTGCAGGGGCTGGTTGGATGGTGCCTTCTGAGCGTCCTGTGGTCGGACTACCCTGCCCTAACGCTGCGCAGCGCGGTCCAGTTGGGGCTGACCTTTGCCATAGCGGTCGCAATGGCCACGCGCCTGTCGCCGCGCCGATTGCTTCTGGTCGTGTTCGTCGCGATCTCTCTGGCCGTGGTGGGCAGCCTGCTGTTCGGACGTGTGCGCATCGACGGGATCTGGTTTGGCGTTTTCGGCAGCAAGAACGCCTTTGCGCAGACCATGTCGATCTACATTCTGGCCGCTTTGGCGCTTCTGCTCGACCCGGCGATGCCCCGCCTCTGGCGCATGGCCGGTGCGGCGGGTCTGGTGCTTGGCGTGCCGATGCTGATGAATGCGCAGTCAGCCGGGGCGCTGCTGACCACTGTTGTTGTTTTCGTTCTGATGCTGGGCCTGATCGCGGTTCGTCGCATGCCGCCGATCGCGCGACTGGTCGCTGGCACGCTGGGCCTGCTGGTGGCGGTGCTGGTGGTGCTGCTGCTGGCGCAGTTCCAGTCGCAGCTCACCGCGCTCCTGCTCGAGACGACGGGCAAGGACATGACATTGACCGGCCGCACCGAGCTTTGGCAGGTCGCCCTGCAAGAGCTTGCCCGCGCGCCGCTGACCGGTCAGGGCTACCGCGCGGTCTGGGTGCAGGGCAATCCGCTGGCGGAAGAGATGTGGGCCCGGTTCGACATCGCGGCGCGGTCGGGGTTCCATTTTCACAACACATTCTTGTCAAACGCGGTCGAAATCGGGCTGATCGGCATCGCCATTCAGATCGGTCTGTTCCTGTCGGCGGTCTGGCTCACCCTGCGCTGGTCGCTGCGCGCGCCCGGAGGCGCCTCGCTGTTCTTTGCGGCATTCATGCTGCGCCAATTGATCCTCTGCATGGTCGAAGTCGTGGTCTATGCGCAGTTCGACCTCGCCTCGATCCTGTCCATCGCCGCACTGATCCTCGGCCTGCGCGCCCGCGATGCCGCACGCAGCAGCGCGGCCCGGCACCGGCCGAATGCAGAACCGGCGGTCATGACCTGAGGCAAGACCTGTGCGCGGGGGAGGATCAGACAGTTCCCCGGGCAGCCACTGCCGGATGGGCAGGCGCCCTGCCGCGGACAAAACGGTCAAGCGCGGTCAGCGACCTGTCCAGCGCGCGGTCAAACTGAGCGGCATCGCTGAGTTGCGGGTCTCCGGTCGTGGCGAGGTCTTGCAGGAACCGCGCCGCCCGGTGCGATACCCAAAGGCGTCCGGGGGCAGCGAGCGGCCCGTCGAGCACCAGACGGGTGCGCCGCCCCCGTGCATCCAGACCGGTATGCGCGGCCCAGACCTCGCGCAGGGAGGATGGCTGTGCCGGAACGGGCCGCAGGTCGATCGACAGCGATTGAGCCCAGTCGTGCCATTTGTCGCGATGCAGCGGCAGGACCGGACGGATCCCGATCCAGGGCACGCGCAGCGTGTCGGCCACGATCGCCCCATGCATCGCCTCGGTGATCACCAGGCGGGCTCCGGCGATCTGGCCGAGCAGGTCTTCGACCGGCGCGCGCGGATCGAGGAAAGTCACGCCGGCCAGCGCACAGGCATGCGGCCATGCCCCGCGTTGCAGGCTGTCGAGATGCGGCATGAACACCGTGCCGCCGGTGGCAACCGGCGCGGGCAGGTCCATCGCCGCGAGCAGGATGGCGCTGTCCGTAATCACCAGTTCCGGGTCGAGGCCAAAGCGCGCGGCGGTCCGCGGGCCGCGCACCCAATGCAGGACCCATGTGCCATCCGCGAGGTCTGGCGGACGGGTATAGCCGCCATAGCCCGACCCCAGCACATGCTTGCGCGCATGGGCGGGATGTTCGGTATTGATGATCGATCCGATCCCGACCAGCACTTCGCTGTCGTCGTCGTCGAGCAGCCCGGCCGGCAACAGGCTGCGCCAGACGATGTCATTGAGTTCATCGCCGAAATTGGGCTCTGCGCCGCGATGAAAGGACAGTTTCATGATCTCCAGCTCCCGGCCTGGCTGCCGCGTTTCACGGAACCGCTCCCTGTTGCAGGACCGTTGCCGCCACTTCGACCACGTCACCGGGCAGCAAGACCAGATCGGGCGTCGCCATGATGACCGCGAGGCCGGTGGCCGTCATCCGGGCCACCGTGATGACGGGCTCGCCCACCTGGCCCGCGCCAGAGACGGCGCTGCCTGACTGCGCCAGCGCCATCAGGCGCAACTGGGTCTCCCGGCGCAGCAACACGGCGGCAAGCTCGGCCTCGACCTGCTGGAGTTGCTGCCCGATCTCGGCCACCCGCCCGTCGATGAGCGCCATGCGGCTGCGGTCGGCCTCGGCCACGCCCTGCTGCGCGCGAAGCCGGGCCACCGCGACATCCAGAAGCTGGCTTTCGAGGGACGCGAGTGCGCGTGCCGACTCGACCATGCGCGCATTGACGACCAGTCCCCGCCCGGCAAGATCCTGTGTCGCCTCGGATTGCTGGCTGGCCAGATCGATCTGATCCTGAAGGCTCTGCGTCTTGGCTTCGAGCGAGGCGATCTCGGCCAGCAAGAGCGCCTTCTGGTCGTCGATTGCGGCGAGTTCCCGGTCGAGCCTGTCGCGCCGGGTCTGCATGATCTGCATTTCTTCGGCCATGAGCGCGTCGCCCTGTGGCGACTGTTCCGAAAGGTCGGACAGACCGGGGGCCCCGTCCCGTTCGGCGCGCAGCCGGGCGGCACGGGCGGTCAGCCGAAGGTGCTGATCGTCAAGCAGGTCCATCGCGCCATCCGCGAGCAGCAGGTCGCGCGCGACCTGATCCGGGCGCGCGCCCGACTGCACGCCGCCGGCGCGGGCCAGGACCTGCGCCACGGTGAGGCCGGGCCGGTAGCCGTATTCGCCCGCCGCAGCCACCGCGCCCATGATATAGACGGGAGCGGATGCGCTGATCTCGACCGTGGCGTCGGGCGCGACAGACAGGGCGAAACGCTGCTGGAACCGCAGCGAAAGATCGGCCCCGATCGCATCCAGCCCGACGCCCGCGACCGGCACCCGGCCCAGAAACGGCACCATGATCGCCCCATCCGCGCCAACGACATATTCACCCGACACGGCGGGCCAGTCCCGCACCACGCCTTCGATCGGCTGCCATTCAAGCACCCTGAGCCGCAAGGCGTCGTTCACCCGCGCCGCATCTGCCATTGCCGCGGCCGGGAGGAGTGCGACCGCCAGCACCACACCCCGCCACCGCGTCCGCTCGCCCGGCCGGATCACGACCTCAACACGCCCCGCGCGATGCGAGAACGGCCGGCACGGTGCGGATCACGATCCACAGGTCAAGCAGGAGCGTTTGGCGCGAGACATAAAAACGGTCGAGCACCGTGCGCAACCGGTAACTGGTGTCATTGCGCCCCGACACCTGCCAGAGGCCCGTCAGGCCCGGACGCGCCGCGATGTAATACCGCGCAACCGACCCGTAGCGCTGCAATTCGGCCCTCACCACCGGGCGCGGCCCGACCACGCTCATGTCGCCGATCAGGATGTTGTAGAGTTGCGGCAGTTCGTCGATGCTCAGCTTGCGCAGGACGCGCCCCAGCGGAAGCACGCGCGGATCGTCGCGCAATTTGAACGTCTCGTCCCATTCGCGCCGCGCCGCAGGGTCATCCCGCAAATGCCGCGCAAGCACGACATCGGAATTCACCACCATGGTCCGGAATTTCCAGCAGGTAAAGAGCCGCCCGTCAAATCCCACACGCGCATGTCCATAAAAGACCGGGCCGGGCGACGTTGCCCGGATGAGCAAGGCGATGCCCAGAAGAAGCGGCGCAAGAAGCACAATCGCAACGATTGAAAGCGCAATGTCGAATGCCCGTTTCGCAATTCCACCAACCGGCCTGACACGGCGCTCACCTGCAATTCCGTCCTCTGTTGTGCCGGGAATGGGATTTGCAATATAGGACCGACCGCTGTTGGTCTTTCCTGCCGCAATCAGGATAGCATCGGACTGGATCGTGACATTTTTCATGACTGGCTCCCGCAGTACCGCCGACTGACGCCCACAAAGCGCCACAACTATCTATGACCAGCCGGTGCGGCGCACCAAAGAGGCTTGCTGCAAGTGCGAAGAGTTTTGGGCTGCGCACGCGGCATAGGCGTCCAAAAACGCGCAGTTTTGCGGAGATGGGCCAAAATTTGTGCCGGATTTGAATCAAGGTCTGCAGGTTGCCGCCCACGCGGCCGAAGGCTGCAAGAGAATCAGCGCGATCTGCCCTCAGCCGTGGCTGCGGCGGCGTTTACCGGCAAAACGAGGTCAATGTCGGCGCGTCGGTCTCGGCGTCGAGCAGCAGGACACCTGCCCCATAGCCGGCCGGCCCGCCGGTCGGCGCGATATGCAACTCGACGATCCGGGCCCGGCGCAGGGCGGCCGCATCCTGCCAGATGGTGGCGCCAATCAGCATCTGGGGATTGTCGCAGGGCACCATTGTGCCCACCAGCGTCCCGGCCGGATGAGGCCCCTTGAACGACCGCACGATTGTCCCGGTCACGGTGCAGTTGCCCGCGGGGTCGGGACCGGTGACGTCGGTCGGCGCGATCTGCATGACCATCGTCGCCTCGGCGACCATCTCGTCATAGTGGTGGCATTGCAGCATTGCAGCCGCCGGCCCGGCAATCACCGCCAGCAAGGCCGCCACGCCCGGGACCATCCGTCTCAGTGCACCCCCCTCCCTGATCGTCCACCCCGCCGGCGCGGCGTCGGTTGCGGGCCCAACCCGGCCTGCAAGGTGACGGTCATCGGATGATTTGGGGCCGCCGCAGCATAGCGCGCGAGAAGGTCTGCGATGGCCGCAGGCGCCTGCCCCGCGTCCTCCAGCGACAGCGCCCAGTCCAGAAAGATCGACCGGCACTCGGGTGCGGTGATCGCATCGATCAGATAGGCCTCGCGGATCAGCCCTTTGGGATCGGCGGGGTCGGCGGGGGCCCGGGTCAACCTCGTGCCTCCCTTGCCTGCGCAACGCCCGGCGGTGTCGCAAGGATCCGGTCGATCACCCGGCCCGCGGCGGCGGCGGCGGCCCCCATCGCGGCCTGCAATCCCGCGATGTCGGGCGCACCGGTCTCGCGCAGAACAAAGCGGCGCCCACCCTCGCCCAGATCATCGGGCACCAGCACCCCGCCAGTCAACAGTCGCGCGGCCGCCTGAAGCTGCCAGAACAGGGCTGCCGCGTCACAGAGCGCCGCCTGTTCGGCGGTGTCAACCAGACCGGCCGCAGCCCCGGCCGCGATCTGCCCCGCCACATCACGCGCGGACGATCCGGCGCGCAGCGCGAGCATCTGGGCGATCAGCTCCACATCCTGCAACCGGCCCGGCCCGATCTTGGCGTCCCAGTCGCCCTGCGGCGGCTTCGCGGCGGCGATCCGGGCGCGCATCTCGGCCACATCGGACAGCACCGCCTCACCCGCCCCCTTGGCCCGCAGGATCGCGCCACGCAGCGCCTCGACACGGACCATCAGACCCGCATCGCCCGCGATCGGCCGGGCCCGGGTCAGCGCGAGATGCTCCCATGTCCAGGCCTCTGTCATCTGATAGTCCTCGAAACCCGCCAGCCCGGTCGCCACCGGTCCCTGCCGGCCCGAGGGGCGCAGCCGCATGTCCACCTCATAGAGCCGGCCCTGCGACATCGGCGCACTCAGCGCCGTGACCAACGCCTGCGTCAGCCGCGCATAATAGGCGCGCGTCGCCAGCGGGCGCGGCCCGTCCGACGCCTCCACGCCCGCCGCGTCATAGATCACGATGAGGTCGAGGTCGGACCCCGCATTGAGCCGCGCCGCGCCGAGCGACCCCATGCCGAGCACCACCGCCCCCTGCCCCGGCGCGGCGCCATGCTTGGCCGCGAATTGCGCAACGACCTGCGGCCAGAGCCCGGCCACAACCGCCCCGGCAAGGTCGGCATAGTGCTGCCCCGCCTCAGTCGCGTTGACCAGTCCGCGCAGGTGGTGCACGCCCACGCGGAAATGCCATTCCTTCATCCAGCGCCGCGCCGCATCGAGCCGCGCCTCGTAATCGGGCACCCCGGCCAGCGCCGCATCGAGCGAGGCCCGCAGCCCGTCCGGGCCGGGCCATGGCGCAAAGAACCCGCCACCGATCACCGCGTCGAACACGGCCGCATTGCGCGACAGATGCCGCGCCAGCGCCGGCGCGGTGGCCGCGATATCGACGATCAGCTGCGTGAGCTGCGGATTGGCCTCGAAGAGCGAGAAAAGCTGCACACCGGCCGGCAAACCCGCGAGAAACCCGTCGAACTGCAACAGCGCCTCGTCCGGCTTTGCGGCCTCCTGCAGGCGGCGCATGATCTCGGGGCGCAGCCGCTTGAAGATCTCGACCGCGCGCGAGGATCGCAACGCCGGATAGGTCAGCCAGCGCGCCGTGACCTCTGCGCCGAAACCGTCATCCATCGGCGCGGCCGCCTGACCGGGCGCAAAGAAATCCTCGGTCAGGGCATGGACCTCTTCGATCCGGGCGGTCAGATCGGCGCGCAGACGCGCGGCATCCGTCCCCATGAAGGCCGCGAGTCGGTCGAACCCCTCGTCCGTGGCGGGCAGCAGATGGGTCTGCGCGTCGTGGATCATCTGCAAGCGGTGCTCGACCTCGCGATGGGCCCGGTAATGGGCCTGCAGCGTGGCGGCAACCTCGGGCGCGACCCACCCGGCCTGGGCAAGCCGCGCCAGCCCCTCGCAGGTGCCGCGCACGCGCAGGCTGGTGTCTCGACCGCCCGCGATGAGCTGCCGCGTCTGGGTGAAGAATTCGATCTCGCGGATCCCGCCGCGCCCCAGCTTCATGTTGTGGCCGGGCAAGGACAGCGGCCCATGCAGCCCCTTGTGGTCGCGGATGCGCAGCCGCATGTCATGGGCATCCTGGATCGCGGCAAAATCGAGGTGCTTGCGCCAGACAAAGGGGCGCAGGGTGTCGAGAAACCGCTCTCCGGCCGCGATGTCGCCACCACAGGCGCGCGCCTTGATATAGGCCGCACGTTCCCAGGTCCGGCCCACGCTTTCATAATAGCTCTCGGCGCTGGCCATGCTGAGGCAGACCGGCGTGACTGCCGCATCGGGCCGCAGCCGCAGGTCGGTGCGAAAGACATAGCCATCCCCGGTCAGATCCGACAGGAGCGCCGCCAGCCGCCGCGTGACACGGATGAAGGCCGCCCGCGCATCGGCATAGTCGGCCGCATCGAACCGGGTTTCGTCAAACAGGCAGATGAGGTCGATATCCGAGGAATAGTTGAGCTCATGCGCACCCATCTTGCCCATGGCGAGCGCCACCATGCCACCGGCCTGCGCGGCATCCTCCTCAATCAGACCGGGAATGCGACCGCGCCCGATCTCGGCCGCCACGAGGCGGCGCAGGCAGACATCCACAGCGGTATCGGCCAGACGGGTCAATGTCCCGGTGACCGTCTCGAGTGGCCAGACACCGGCAAGATCGGCCAGCCCGGCAAGAGCCGCGATCCGTGCCTTGGCCCGGCGCAGCCCCGGCGCCAACTGGTCGAGCGGCAGCGCCGCGACAGTGGCGAATTCTGCGCCGGCAGCAGCCTCGGGGTCGTCAAAAGCATCGCGCAGCCACCCGGCCTCGCGCGCCATCAGCCCGGCCAGATAGGGACTGCATCCCGCCGCCCCGGCAATCAGGTCATGCAAGCCCGCCGCGAGGCCGGGAAAATGCGCCAGCCCGTCGGCGGCTCGGTCGGGATCATAAGGATGCGGGGCGCGGGTCTGGCGGGATTCAAAGCTCATGGCGGCACTTTGCGGCCCGCCGCAGCGATGGTCAATCACGACCGCGCTTTCGTCACACCCCTGCCGGGCAAAGGCGGGACGGCCTGCATCTTTTGGCCCCAAATATCCCCGCCGGAGGCCAAGAGTTTTCGTACGAAAACTCTTGCAAGAATTTTCGTACGAAAATTCTTCGCCCCACCCGACGCGCGCCGCGGTGGCCCAATGTAACTATCTTTAACATCGCCTCTTGAAGCCGATCCCGAGGCTTCACATATCGGGGATGTGAAAGCCATTCACATTGAACCGCCAACCGGACAGGAGATCATGATGACAACCACCGATATCTACCCCCCGACAGCCATCCCCCGTCACAACGGGGCGCAGGGCTGGTTCGCACGGGCCGAAGCCTGGCTCGACGCCCGCGGACGCGGCGCCTGGATCGCCGCGATGGTCCTCGGCTTCGTCTTTTTCTGGCCGGCTGGCCTCGCCCTTCTCGCCTATATGATCTGGAGCAAACGCATGTTCAGCAAATCCTGCACGACCCGCAGCATGGGCCGCGACCATTCCGCCTTCTCTGCCGCCCGCCACGCGATGCGGTCCTCGGGCAATGCCGCCTTTGACGCCTACAAGAGCGAAACCCTGCGCCGTCTCGAAGAGGAACAGGACAATTTCGAAGCCTTCCTGGCCCGCCTGCGCGAAGCAAAGGACAAGGCGGAGTTCGACCAGTTCATGGACGACCGTGCCCGCCGGGCGAGCCGCGCCGATCCTGACGCCGCCGCGCAGACCCAGGCCTGAGCATGCCCGCAGCCATCGGCGGCCCCCCCGAGGGGCCGCTGCCTTGCCCGATCACCCTGTTCAAACGGAGACCCTGACCATGTCCGCACAGCCTTTTGCCCATGGCCTGCCCGACCCCGTCGCACGGGCCGATTTCTATGACGGCGTTGCAACCAGGCGGTTGCTGGCCTGGCTGGCGGATGTGGTGCTGATCCTCGTGCTCTGCCTGCTGATCCTGCCATTCACCGCCTTTACCGGCATCTTCTTCTTTCCTGCGCTGATGCTGGTCACGGGGTTCCTCTATCGCTGGGCCACGCTCGCGGGGGGGTCTGCGACCTGGGGCATGCGCCTGATGGGGATCGAGTTGCGCGAGGGGGACGGCGGCCGCCTGCACGGCGCTACCGCGTTCTGGCACACGCTGGCCTATACCTTGGCTGTCGCCATGGCGCCCTTGCAACTGGTCTCGGTCCTGATGATGGCGCTGACCCCGCGTGGCCAGGGGCTTGGCGACAGCCTGCTTGGAACGGCCGCGATCAACCGGCCGCTGTGACAGCACCCGTTTGTCACATCCCGTTTACCCTTCGCTAACCATGGGCTTGGCGGATCGCCCGGGGGTTGCTAACGTCACCCCAAACAGACCTCTCGGGCATCCATGCGCCATACGCTCCCCCTCGCGCCGCAATTCTACGTCACCGCCCCGCAACCCTGCCCCTATCTCGAGGGCCGGATGGAAAGAAAGCTGTTCACCGCGCTGCAGGGCGACGCGGCAGAGCGGCTCAACGATGCGCTGTCGAAACAGGGGTTCCGTCGCTCGCAGAACGTGCTTTACCGGCCGTCCTGCGCGGAATGTTCGGCCTGCCTGTCGGCGCGCATCCGGGTGGCGGATTTCATGCCGACCCGCAGCCAGGCCCGCGCGGCCCGGCGCAACAGCTACCTGCAGCGGCGCGCGACGGCGCCCTGGGCCACCGAAGAGCAGTTCGCGCTCTTTCGCGACTATCTCGACAGCCGGCACGCGACGGGCGGCATGGCCGACATGGACCTCTTTGAATTCGCGGCCATGGTCGAGGAAACGCCCGTGCGCACCCGGCTGATCGAATATCACGACCCCGCGCTGCGCAACCGGCGCGGTGACGAGGCCGACCCGCGCGACGGTCTGCGCGCGGTCTGCCTGACCGACATCCTCGATGACGGGCTGAGCATGGTCTATTCCTTCTTTGACCCCGCCCGCGACAAGGACAGCCTCGGCACCCATATCATCCTCGACCATGTCGTCATCGCCCGCGAAATGGGCCTGCCCTATGTCTATCTGGGCTATTGGGTGCCGGGCAGCCCCAAGATGGGCTACAAGGCCAAGTTCGACGCGCTCGAGATCTTCAGAGGCGGCCGCTGGCAACCCCTCGGCAACCCCGCCGACCATGACGCCGCCACACATCCCCTGTCGGTCGATCCGATCGCCGAGCAGGTCGCGCGGATCAGCCTGCCCGATCTGAACCGCCCCCAGCGCGGCTGACGGCGCCGGTTGAGGGGCTGCCGACGGGGACTTGCAGGGGACTTGCAGGGGACTGACGGGGGACTGACGGGGGACTGACGGGGGACTGACGGGGGACTGACGGGGCGGCTGTTCCGCCCCGCCGCCGCGCAGCGGTCTAACGCGCCAGCAGGTTCGGCACGATCGTGACCACCCCGGGCACAAAGGCCAGAAGGCCCAGGGCCGCGATCTGGATCAGGACAAAGGGGATCACGCCGCGATAGATCTGGCCGGTCGTCACCTCCTTGGGCGCCACGCCGCGCAGATAGAACAGCGCAAAGCCGAACGGCGGCGTCAGGAACGAGGTCTGCAGGTTCACCGCGATCATGATCGTCACCCATTTCGGGTCCATCGTGCCGCCATAGATCACCGGGCCGACGATCGGCACGACGATGTAGATGATCTCGAGGAAATCGAGCACGAAGCCGAGGATGAACAGGATCACCATCACCAGCAGGAACACGGTCCATTCATTGTCGAAACTGCGCAGGAAGGCCTGGATGTAATGCTCTCCGCCAAAGGAGATCACCACGAGGTTCAGCAGTTGCGAGCCGATCAGGATGGCGAACACCATCGCCGTGACCTTGGCCGTCTCGCGCACCACGGGGGTGAGAACGCGCCCCGCATAGAGCACCCAGCAGGAATAGAAGATGCCGAACATCGCATAGAGAAATGCGGTGAAGGCGACGCCAAAGGCGATGTAGCGCTCGAAACCCACCACCTCCTGGTTCATCCGCAGGTCAAAGTTGACCCCGATCAGCAGCATCACCACGATGGCGCCCGTCGCCTGTAGCACGATCCGGCCCGAGCGCTTTTCTTCCTGCAACTTGCGGTAGGCCGCGAGCATCAGCGCGCCACCTGCCCCCAGCGCCGCGGCTGGCGTCGGATTGGTAATGCCGGCGAGGATCGAGCCCAGCACCGCCACGATCAGCACCAGCGGCGGAAAGATCACGCGCAGGATGTCGTTCTGCGCCAGATGTCCGGCGGCGGTGCGGCATCCCGACAGCACCATCAGGGCCGGGATGGCGAGCAGCAGCGTTGTGGTGCCAGGCGTGGTCAGCGGCGTGATGAACAGCGCATCCACCACCAGCATGAGCACGACGCCCAGCCCGCCGAGCCACAGCGCCCCCACCGGCCGCGACGGCGCGGAACCGCGCGCCGTGGTCAGCACCAGCGCCGCGAGCAGCGCCGCCAGCGCGATGCCGCTGCCGACCAGCGGTGCGGTTGCAACCCGTTCCGCCCGCAGCGTCGCGCGCTCTTCGTCGGACAGAAGGCGCGATTCCTCCACCCCACCCGAAGCGTCGATGGCCGCCTGCTGCGCCACGGCGGCATCCCATGCCGCCTGTCCGTGCAATGCGATCATCGATTCCGCACAGGCCGGGGCGACCTTGGTGCGCAGGGCAGCCCCCTGCCCGGCCGCCGAATAGCTGTCCACGATGACATCCTGGCTGCCGACAAACCCGATCTGGTTGAGCGCGATCAGCCCCCCGATCAGCACCACGGGCGCGGCCAGGAACCAGGTGAGCTTTTCATTGCGGGACGCGACCTCGCCCCGCGCGGAAGGGACCGAGACGGCCGGCGCCTTGGACGGGTTCAGGAGCGCGAACCCGAAGGCATAAAGCGCATAGAGCACCGCCAGCAGGATCCCCGGCAACAGCGCGGCCTGGAACAGCGTGCCGACCGAGACGACCGCAGGCGTGCCCAGATAGGTGAGCGCATCCGAGCAGCCCGCCGCCTGCGCGCGCGCCTCCTGCGCGGTGGCAAAGATGTCGCCGGCCAGCGTGCCCAGCAGCACGATCACGATCGAGGGCGGGATGATCTGCCCCAGCGTGCCCGAGGCCGCGATGACCCCGGTGGCAAGCTCTGGCGAATAGTTGTTCTTGAGCATCGTCGGCAGCGCCAGGAGCCCCATCGTGACCACTGTCGCCCCCACGATCCCGGTCGAGGCGGCCAGAAACGCGCCCACCACGACGATGGACACGGCAAGCCCGCCGGGCAGCGGGCCGAACACCCGTGCCATGGAGATCAGCAGGTCGTCCGCGATGCGCGAACGCTCCAGCGTGATGCCCATCATCACGAACATCAGCACCGCCAGCAGCGTCTCGATCGAGGCGCCGGCCAGCACACGCTCGTTGATCCGGTTGACGATGAAACCGAGGTTGCGGTCGAGCGCCGTCTCCCACCCCTGCGCGAACAGCGGTTCGGCCAGGCGCGGCAGGTCGGGATAGCGGAAGGTCGTCACGTCATCGGGCCGGATCCCCTGCGCGGTGAGCGCCGCGAAATCCGCACTGCCGCGGTCGATGGCCTGGTGGATCAGGTAGCCGCCGCTGTCGAGCGCCGCGATGATGAAGAAGGAGATAACCGCCGAGCCCGCGATGGCAAAGGCCACCGGAAAGCCCGACAGGATACCGGCAAAGAGGCAGAGGAACACGATCAGAAGCCCGATCTCGATCCCGTCCAGTCCGAAAAGCATGTGGTGTCCGCCTGTAAGTGTTGGGGCCGCGGGTCAGTGGATCTTGGCCACCAGTTCAGCCGTGGGATCGCCGATTTCATCCTTGTCGAGGAAATTGCCCTCGCTCAGCGGGCCTTCCTTCCACTCCAGATAAGAGCGGTAGAAGAACGTGACCGCCTGCAGCATCACCATCGCGGTGAAAGCCAGGAGCAGCACCTTGAACAGGAAATAGGCGTTGAAGCCGTTGGGCGAAAAGCCGATTGTCTCGATGTTCCAGCGCAGCGCGCGCGCCTTGGCCAGCATCCGGTCAAGCGGGTCCGAGGCCGAGACCGTCGGCACGACCATGTTGCGCCAGAAGAAAAACCAGGCGTAGAGCCAGATCAGCGTCACCGCGGGCAACATGAAAAACAGCGAGCCGAACATGTCGATCGCCTTTTTCACGCGGTAGCGGGCCGGGGCATAGACCAGGTCCACCCGCACATGGCCACCCTGCACAAAGGTGTAGGCCACGCAAAGAGTGACCACCATCGCATTGTAAAGCTTGAGTTCCTCGCTCCACCAGCTGATGTCGAAGGTCACCACCTTGCCAAAGCCGAACGACATCTGAGACACCGCAAAGACGCGCTGCATAAAGATGATGACGATCTGTTGCAGCACCATGGCGAGCCCGGCCCAGGCAGCGAACCGC
>Ga0210036_1000749_pt1 | contig 37856 bp, 54 predicted proteins | sample CryGeymeta201515_FD_185469 | JGI IMG/M metagenome (GOLD analysis project Ga0210036, IMG submission 185469) | Groundwater microbial communities from Crystal Geyser aquifers in Utah, USA - Crystal Geyser metaG 2015-15 (SPAdes) (version 2) | ecosystem: Environmental > Aquatic > Deep subsurface >...
ATTACCAGAGAAAAGGGCGATGCAAGATATTTACGAGAATCTTCGTTAGTTTATAATGGCACATCCGCTGACCAAATAACATATCCAGTTGGAACAACATTAATGTGGGGTGATCCGGGTGATAAAAACGGAATAACATTTAACAGAAATGTTCAAGTAACACTTAGATTGGGGGCTGCTGGTAAATTTTCAATAATTGGCACTGGGGCTATTTTGACGGGCGTTTGGCGTTGTCGGGGATTTACTAGTTTTTCGGGCGATCACGGCGTATTGGTCCAAAGAACTGCTTGAAAAGGAATATTATGAAATACAAAAATATAAGAAATGTACAAAAATTAAACGAAGAAGAAAATGCTTTTCTTGTTATGGTTGATATTGATTTTGATGGTACCGATTCATATGAAAGCGTTGAATATTGCGCCAGACAAAATGGCGGCGGATTATGTGACAACATTATTGCAGATATATTACAAAATAAAATTACTGGAAAAATAAGTAATTTTAAATACCCAACTAAAGATGAAATTAAAGAAGAAAAAATTCAATCAATAAAATATCAAAGAAACATGTTATTAACAACAAGTGATTGGACACAACTCCCTGATGTGCCCAAATCAACCAAATTAAAATGGGCTAGTTACAGGCAACAATTGAGAGATATTACCAATCAATTAGAATTTCCTGATAATGTTGTTTGGCCTACTCAACCAAAATAATTACACGTTTATAATTTTAGTTCTAGTTAATTCTTGAGCAAATAATTCATCCCATTTTGGTATTGTTATCTCAACCAATAAATTTATTGATTTGGATAATTGTTTGAGATTCTTTTTAGTGACATTAATGAATGTTATATTTTGATTAATAATCGTTTTGGCCACCGTTAGTGTATCTATATCATCATTTAGATTTTCCAAAAGTTCTATTTTCTTAAGCCCCAGTTCAAGAGCAATATTTTCTTCAACTTTGGTTATATCTAAAACTAAATCCTTTAATTCTTTTCCGTCTCTTGATAATTTAGCTAAATTTACTACTATAGACGTTAATTGCGCTTTATTAATTTCAAGTTCTTCATCTAATAACAAGTTAGTTTTTTCTATTTTTTTAGAAAGTAAAATTAAATCTGTTTTAATGTTTACTAAATTATTTTTTTTATTTAAGAAAAATTTATTAATATCTGATGAAGTAATTTTACTATTAAACACTCGCCTAAACCAAGAAATGCTTTTATATACGGCCATTAAATCGTAATTCTGTAATTCACATTCAAGTTTTTCATTTATCAATAAAAAATTAGTTGATCCCTCTTCTACTATAGATTCTATGATTTCTTTAGAGAAGTTCTTACTTGTTTTTAACTCTTCACTTATATATGTTTGTCCAAACATATTTAATTTTTTTACAAAGTTATCTGCATCAACGATCATTTAATCCTCCAGAATACGTTCATTCTTGCTGTTTGCTGCGTGTATTTAGTTTTTATGTTTTATTTTTTTATTTTTCCAGATTTATTGCCCGAAGTAGATTTATTAAAATAATCAGGTAATCCTTTATTCCGTAAATTAACACTAAATAATGTTTTTTGCAACACATTATTAGCGGTGCTCTTAACTTTGGCTCTAACTTTTGAGCAAAACCCACATTCTGCCATAATAACTCCTTTACACTAAATAATACATATTATTTATGCGAGATGATTATGTCTATAAAATTGAAATCTTTTTTACTTATATTGGGGATCATAGTATTGATCGGCATAAGTAGATTTACTCCCTTGGCCGATATTATTAAAGCTCAAGTTACAACATTTTTAACTCCGCCCGCCGCACAACCAACCATTATTACCGGATTTACTCCATATCTTAATAAAAGTAAAGAAATTAATAAGGAATTGAAAAAAGTCAGAGATTCAACAAATGCAAATGGTGTGGGGTTGGTTTTATTTCATGATAAAAAGAAAAATCTTACTGTTTACGGTAATTATTTTTTAACTATTTTATATGAAATAGCTGCGCCAGGAATGTCTAGTACTACTGATATTTTTGTTGAGGTACCAATAACAACCAATTTTTCATTTAATATACGAAATTTAAATGAATGTAGTGGTGGCGAATTTGGTAGCGAAGCAAGTGATGTTATGTTTAAAAATCTTCCGCCAAGGCCCGCAATCACATGCGCAATACGATATAAAAATGTAATAGTGGGGTTAGTATATATTGTTGATGCATATGACAAAAGAAGTTTGGGTGATTTGGTTGAATTAATACCAATTTTACAAGAATTAGCAAATAAAATTGATAAAATAGTTTCGCAAAATAAATAAATATTGGCAGCACTGACAACATAATAGGTAATCATGAAATATATAATAATACTTTTATCAATTTTTTTGACGGGGTTCGTCATTTCAAGTTATTGGTTGTATAAAGAAAAAAATTACTATCTATCCACTACATATGACCCGGAACGATTTGCCGAAAAAGCACCGATTATTAGAGAAAAATTAGACGAATTGGGCGATATTATTAATTTGGATTTAATTTATATTTCTCTTTTTCACAATGGATTAAGATGGCAAAATGACGAATTTCACCCGCCATTGGTTAATGAAGTATTCTTTTGGCGAAAGAATACAGATGACGACGCAATAAGAAAAGAATTTAATTCTCGTTTAGCAACTTATCAAAATATACCATTGGATAGTATCCCACGAATACATGAAACGCTGCAGGGCAAGTGTGTGGGAATACGTATAGAATTACCCGGAATAAATGATGGTGAATTTGATGTTGACTTACGTTGTCCGTTGGTAAACCAACGCAATGAAGTAGTTGGATATTTTGGGGCATTGACTAGAAATCCCACAGATGAAGATATATCAAAATATACCAATATTATGGCACTATACCAACCGGTATTCGCTGGGATATTATTCCAAAATTAAATAAGCAAGGGTTGTAAAAGGCTGTTTTAGACTTCTGCTCTACCCGCTGAGCTACTTCTGCGTATTAGTGCAGAAAGTGAGATTTGAACTCACGACCCGGAGTTTTACGATAATCCTAATACTTCGGCTTATTTAATTTTATTCCAATCCAATAAAGGTAAGTGTAAAACTTAATGCATCATTAGAATTCTCAAAGGAAATTATTTCAATATCATAAAGAGAATCTATGTCATCAAAATTAAAAGATGAATAAAATATGTCACTGTTTTGATAACACCACAACAACATATCGTATGCTATTTGCCTATGTGTGATTTTCAAAACAATTTTATGGCTTAATTGAAATCTTGTTTTTGTGCCCATTACTTTTTACTCCAGATGTGTTATTTCTAAAACATCGAGTAGAAAAAGAATTTAGGTATCTAAAATTAATCATTTTTATCTCTCGTTTAGCGTATTGGCGGAACGACTGGGAGTCGAACCCAGTACACCTTTCGGTGTTACAGATTAGCAATCTGCTGCATTACCATCCTGCCCCCGTTCCAATACAATGGTATTATTTTAAGTAGTTTAAGTAGTTTAAGTAGTTTAAGTAGTTTGGCGGATGGGGTGAGATTTGAACTCACGGAAGCTATTAACTTCGCCGGTTTTCAAGACCGGTGCAATAAGCCGGGCTCTGCCACCCATCCATTTTTTAGTATTTATATATTAGCACATACAGACTTAGTGTCAACTTAAATTCGTATTTCTTTGCCTTCTTTTTTCAGAAGTTTGATAATAAATTTTTCATGGTCCCATATATCGTTTTTTTGTCCATCGTATTCCAAAATATAACTTTTGATGCAACGGTGCATATTAATTCTATAGCGTAACTGTAACATCTGCATTACCTGCCCAGACGGCAGGCTTTGCTTATTTTTGTTTTCAAGGTCTGCGAGTTTTGCGGCCAAAAAATCATCATCCTGCGCTTTTAGCTCATCAAGATTTACAACCGTTTCAAGACCTTCGTTACCAAAACTTATCAAATATCTAGTCATTATACATTTCCCTATTTAATTGTTAATCACCACCAAAATCATCTATACAGATGGGTAACATGAATGAGTTACTTCTTTCTCTAGCGAATTCAATAAACCAGTTGATATTCGTAGCCAATGGATACATGTCTATATTATCCAACTTTACTATTTGAACTTGTTCTTCGGTAGTAGTTTTTGCTGTAAAAATTAAATCAGAAACGGTATAAAATATATCTAATGAATATTTTTTAGGCATATTTTCTAAATGAAATATGTGAGTCCAGTGGTCACTAAAAATTTTAACATCTGTTTCTTCGTAAACTTCTCGCACACAACAATCTAGTGCAGTTTCATTTTCTTCAATTTTACCTCCCGGCGCATTCCACTTACCTTTTAAAAAATCGGGTTTTGTTTTTTGAAGTAGCATAACATAGTTTTTACTAGTATCAAAAACTAACCCCATGGAATATTTGACATTAAAATCCATAAAATCCTCTTTTTTGTTATATTAAACATAGTATATTAATATAGTAAAATGAATTTAAAATCAAAATTTAAATTGGTGGAGCCTAAGGGACTCGAACCCTTTACCTTTTCACTGCCAGTGAAACGCTCTACCAGGTGAGCTAAGACCCCATTCTTTTTTATGATTTATGATATAAATATTAATTTGTAGATAAAATGGGCAAAATACTTTTTCAAGGTAGCATTAAATTTGACCCTAGAATTTCTATTATGCTATTATCGATGCATGGTATAATAGAGTAAATATAAATTATTGGTAATTTACATTCTTTCTAGTCTATAATATACCGCTAATTCGTTATATTCTTTAAGAGAAATTTCTTCATTGTTATAATAATATTTATTTGAAAAATAACCCTTAACTTCTTTTAGTATATCACCCCAAGTATATAAAAAGGTTTCATCGGTTTCTAACCAAAGGCCACAAGTGTTGCAATTTACTCGCCAAAATTTAGCCAAATCTCCGGTACTTTCGCACCTTGGGCATTTTACTATATTGGCTCCGTGTGTATTAGCAGTATAACGCTTGATATATGTTGATAGATAATACTTAGTATAGCCAATATAATTTTCTTTTAATTTATGGAATCTAATGGATTTTTTCTTAGACTTTGAATAAAAAAGTGTTGCATCATTATCAAAATATAATGTAAAACCGCCAACTATTCGAATAGGGTTTGTATTACAAATATATTCATAGGGTTCCATGTATTATATCCTTGCTATAAAACTATCTTATAGATACGATTTTTATTGATGGGTGTCAAGGTATTTTATTGGTGCGCGATGCTGGACTTGAACCAGCGACTCCAGTCTTATCAGGACTGTACTCTACCACTGAGTTAATCGCGCATAACATAAGCAAGTAGTTAAAAAAGATGTTTTTCTCCGTGTTACCGTTACACTATCACCCGATAATTTGGTGGGGTGACCAAGAATTGAACTTGGAATAGAGGCTTATAATGCGATAACCTTTTTTATTCGGCTTATGTATAGTTTAATACAAGCAAGGTGTTAGATTGGATGTTTTGTTATGCTATCATTACATCACAACAGTTTTTCAACTGCCGCCGAGATTCGAACTCGGACAAGGATTTTCACAGAATCGATAACCCGCTCTATTTGTCTTGTATTGGAGGTTAGAGAGGGATTTGCACCCGCGTTGACCAGTTTTGCAGACTGTCCCGTAACTACTCCGGCATCTAACCATTAAAAATCATATGTTACATTAAATATATTTATTCTGTCAAGCAATTCATCTAGTGTAATTAAACTATTTGAATATTTAGATTGATTTTCTTTGTGTAAAATTAATTTCAATAAGCCACTCTGCCACCTGACCAATTTAGTTAAATTGGAATATCAACATCTTCAGATGATTTGCAATTAATGTTTCCTTTAATTCTATATTTTGGGTTTTGCCCCACCCAACCTGCCAAAACCTGTTGAAACGCTAATTCACATCGTTCTACACTTACTTCTGCAGGATCAAATCTAATACTAACTGTTTCACAAACTGCAGGGTCAGTTCTTAAACATGCTAAAAAACTTAATATAGTTGCATTCATTATACAGTTCCTTTTCTAAGGACAACTACATGGTGCTCCAGGACAGAATCGAACTGTCGTCTAAGTTCTACCAAAACCTTGTAATAAGCCATTATACTACAGGAGCATTAAGTCACACATTAATTATTCACGTCTCATCTCATCTTAATATAAGTTGATTTTTTGAAATGTCTACCAAAATTTTTAAAAAATTATACGTTAAGCCTTCTAATTATACCTTTTTTATTATAATTATCAACGTTTTCAACTACTTCTTCTCTACTTAGGCCCCATTTGGCCCAGTCTAACCCAGCATGTCTTTCTTCTTGTTCTTTTCGTAAAATTGTTTTTATTGCTTTGAACTGTTTTTTGAAATTACGATTTTTCATAACAATACCTTTTTTTTGTTGGTGGACACACTAGGGATTGAACCTAGGACCTAAGCCGTGTTAAGACTCCGCTCTCCCGCTGAGCTATGCGTCCAATTAGAAAGCAAATGGTTGAAATAGACATTTGGGTTTGTTCAATAAACGATAACCTATTTCATTCGGCTTTCTTAGTAGAGGATCCGTGAATCGAACACGGTTAATGTCACGGTGTAAACGTGATGCCTTCCCATCTGGCGCATCCTCCATTTAGTATATTTATAATACGATAATTATATTCATTCGTCAACCTTATTTTTATAACGATGAGACACAAATTTCAACGATTTATTATCAGCTGATATCGTCGGGTTTTAATTTAAATTAACGGTTACTTCAATAACTTCAAAATTTCTTAACATATAGTTTTTGCCGTGTGCTATATATTCAGCATATCCCATATCACATGGCGTTAAATGGCTACCATGCCAATAATCGTATAATGATTGGATATTTCCCCTTGCAGATTTTGCTCCAGATAAAGAACTATATATTTTAGCATATTTTGAATCTGTTTTATTTTCTAGAGCAGCCTTGGATTGGGAATTAAGAATATATTCGCCGGTAATAGCGCAACGAACTACCCACATAAATAACTCCTTTGCCAATAAAAGTGAAGATCGGATAAATACTAACCCAATTTAGAGATTTTAGAATTAATTAATATAGAAAAACCATTAATTAATAGCCAAAATACACCACTGAATGACATACCATGTTTGTCTTCTACCATACTTTATATTATTATAAAATAATGTCAACCTACAGAAATAGTTTTAAATATTTTTTTATTACATCTTTCTGAATGGTGATTCCATTTAGCATCATATTCATTTTGTAGTATTTCTGCCATTTTTTTAGCTTCTGGCAGTTTGGAAAAAACTATCGCTTGGTTTAAATTGCCGGTTGTAATACAATAGTCACTAAAACATTTGTAAACATATTTGTTTGAAATTGTTTCTTTAATATACCACATAATTTCTCCAAAAAAAGAAGTATGTAGTATTTATGTCTTAATTGGTAGCCTGGATGGGAATCAAACCCATTTGCGAAGTCTTATGAGGACTTGCCCACTATCAAGTGTCCGGGCTATTAAAAATAGATTACTATTTTTTAAGTAGTTTGTCAATCGGTGAATCTCGTTTCATTTCCTCTAAAAATTTTGAGAGAACATCGGTTATTTCTTTTGGCGCTGATTTTTCATCTAAAATCCGTTGCATACCTTTTATTTATATTCACCAAATGTTTGTTTGGTACGTAAATTTAGTAAATTATCTTCATTTCAATCGACTTCTGCATCATATTCTTCGTCGTCGCCATCGCTACCATCAAGTAAGGAAGGGCTATAATTAAATCCCAATGCAGTTAAATTTTTGATAGCTTCACTCTTTGTTTTAACAGCTTTATCGGTTAGGGTAAAATGACATTCTGTAACTTCGCCGTCCGTCAATCCCCCAAAAAGTGGAGTAATATAATATATTTCTTGGTCATATCCTTTTACATGGATTGGTTGAACAAATATAGTTAGTTCATCTCCATCAACATGTAGAGCAAATTCAAATTCTTCCGGAAGCAGTCCTTCTGATAATTCATAAGCATCATCTAAATTATAATTTAATGAGATATCTTCTGCTATACAACCATTATGGTAATATTTTGATGAAAGTGTATCAGAAATCATTAATACTTCAAAGTCGTTAGCTAGTCTAATAAGAATATCAATCTCACCATTTTTTAATTCGTCAACATAAGCAATAAATGGTGTGTGCTCTTTTGTAAAAATTCGCCTAATACCTTTGGATGTATTGTATTTTCTAATTCTTTTCCAATCACCTATTTTAAAATTATATGAACTAGTTACTTTAGAAAAGGATTTAAATTCGGGTATACTTTTTAAGTTCAATAATATCTTAATATCTTTTGAAGAAAGTTTAGCCATCTACCGTATCCTTTTGTTATCTTAGTAGTGCCCCCGAGAGGAATCGAACCTCTAACTTCTCAAATTACTCTGAGCGCCTCTTACCAATTGAGCTACGGCAGCAAAAATAGACATTGCATACACGGCTCTTTACGCCTGCGGAGACCATCCTCGGGTGTTGGTGTCCCAGTCCTACGACTGGCATTGTGGTAAACAGCCACCGCCAACCGCTCAACAATATATCTATTGGTGTCCACAATGGGATTCGAACCCACACTATACACCGTCTCAGGATGCAGCCTCTACCAATTGGGCTACGTGGACATACTCTTTTTGGTCCTCCGCCCAGGAATCGAACCTGGATAGCTCAAAGGCACGGGTTTAGAAGACCCAGTTGCGTCCCAGCGCTCGAAGGAAATAACTATCGGGGTAACATATAATGCCCAAACAATTATGCGAATCATGTTAAGCAGTCAATAGTTATAGTATTTAGTTGAGTATTTCTACCATTTTTTCGCAAGCATCAATCATATCACCATTTGATAGTTTGACCATTAAGTCTCTACCACATTCTTCATCGCAATATTCTGCATCAATTTCGGTCACAACGCCGACCATATCCTGTGGTTCATCCGGAAAGATGGGCAATACATGAACTTTCTGTCCAAGTTTTACTGAATTTATTTCAGCCATTCCGTTATCTCCATTCTTTGTTGGTGGACCTAATGGGAATCGAACCCATTGACAACGATCTTGCAAGGATCATCCGCTACCCCATAGCCAAGCCCATCTTGTATCAACTTATGTTGTTAATATACACTCTATTAAACCAATGTCAACCAAGTTTTTTATTTTTAAAATCCCCTACAAGGGCATCTACAGCCCCGTCGAGATTCTACGTGTTTTATTATGTAAATAGTCACACAAGCTGCCAACGGGCGTCTCCGTGTGATCTATACACTCATAATTCACAGTGCTATCAGAGGATAAGAGAATCAACATCAAAAAGTTTTCCAAATCCGCGTTAGAATTAAAATAAAAATGATTATTGAAACTATTATTAATAGCAGGCGACTCAAAAACGGTAGTTCTAAACGAATTTTTTATAATATTATGAAGTGAAGATTGAAAAAAGTTAAGTATTTTAACATGGTAGGGGAATAATTTTATATCAGGGCCCGCTTTTTTCACTTCCGATACGTCATTAACTTCGGTAGTAAATACGTTATAACAATGGCCGTCAATACATTTTGCATTAATATTGGTATAGTCAAATTTACCAGTCTGAAGTATATTCAAATGAAGTTTAAATTTATCCCTAAATCTTCTCAATTTATTGTAGTTTTTACTTGTAAGATATATTCGAGTTTTTAATCTATCACCCATAAACCCATGATAAATTACCGCTTCCTCGAAATCAAAATAATTAGCGGCAGCAATATAATTGTATATTTTGGCAAAATTATGAGAAAACCAATCTTGCCAAAGTTCTTTTTTAATTTTATATGTATTATATGGAGATCCAGAATGATCTATTGTAAATAAAAATAACTTGTATGTGTCCTTTAATCTAGCCCTGCCATTTGGATAAGTGCGAGCCAAAGAATATTTACTAACCGTATCTCTAAAAATTTTTAATTTATTTGGTTTCATACAAATTATCCTTAATTATCTCAACAATCCTTTGGTTATGGTTGAAGCTAATCTACCATCATATTTGCCATCATGGGTTTGTTTGAGTTCTTTCATAACCATACCCATGTTATTTGCACCATTGGATATTAACTCCTTTATAATATCTGTCAACTGTTCTTCAGACATTTGAGCAGGAATATATTCGGATAATATTGCTTTTTCAAATATTGCTTTGGTGTTTTCATAGTTACCGGATATTAATTCATCTAGACCTTTTATGAACTTTTTAGCTAATTGAACAACTTCATCGTCTGTAACAGTTTTAACACCGTTTACAATTTTGGCATTAGCACTTAGTTCACCCAAAAAGGTTGAAAGAATAATTACTCGTTCACTTTCCTTTGCCATTCTTGCGGCAATCATGTCTGATCTTACTTTACCATAAAGCATTTTAATTATCCTCTGTTGCTTGTGCCAAAAATTTAATATGCTTTCTAATATATCGCATAAAAAGTATTGCTTTGTCTACGTTTAGAAAAGTAGCATTGCCCGCGTCTTCTATAGGTACCGGAAATTCAAAACCACATTCTGTTTTGTACCAAAGTTCGTTGTTAACAAAATGGATAAATGAAACCGTTTTGCCACCCATGACCATATTTTTAATATTCATATTTTTTCTCCCGGTTTGTTGCGGGTCAGGGAATTGAACACCTGCTTTCAAATTTATGAGACTTGACAGACCACCAGGCCTTGCCACCCGCCATTAATAATGGTTGTTTGTTTATTGATAAGCTTAAAAAATTTTTAAGCTTAGTACCGCCAAGGAGAATTGAACTCCTATTCCCGGGTTGAGAACCCAGTGGTCTAACCATTAACCTATGGCGGCATAAATCACATTGTTCTACACGGCACTCGACTACCGTATCTTCCAGATCTCAGCCGGATATGTTACCTTTATACTAGTATAACAATATATGATTTATTTTCTATTACAGTTACTTTCAAAGTCCATAATAGTTTTAATAGAAATTGTTTCTTTTTGTAAATATTCTTTTAATAGAGGTTCTAATTCTTTCCTATTATTTATTTTGAGAAAATCCGGAATGCAATAAATAAACTCATTGCCGTTAAGTATGCCCATTTTTCTATTTAATTTGCCTATTCTAACAATATTGTTAGCGGCTTGTTTTTCGAGTGTCCTGGTTTCCGGATTAAAATAAAACGGCATTTTGTTCTCCTAAAAATTATTACATTGCATGGGGTGAATCAAACAGACGGTATCTTTTTGCCGGCCGTGTTGCTACTAGACTACACCACACAATATATGACCGTTACACATCAGTCAAATGGGTTGAATCCAACAACCTATTCCCGCATGAAATTATGGGTATTTTAACTCATTAAATTACACTTGACTGATTTATGTTTTCTTTCTTGATAATTTAACATGAAAAATAGTTTCGTATTTATTATCATTAACTATTTCCATTTTATAATCACACAATCGTCTACCTTCAAATTCTCTACTATTTAATACCCGAGTTTCAATGCGTTTTTCTAAACCCGCAATTGGTCCCAGAAAAACATCATCATTTAACCATATCATTATATGAAGGTCGCTTTTATAATTATCCATAGTAGCCTCATTATATGTTTGGTGGACCCGGTAGGATTCGAACCTACGGTGTGGTATCTCCGGTTAAGAGCCGGGTGCTTTCGGCCGCTCAGCACACGGGTCCAAGTAATTAAGCAAGTAATGTGAAAGATGTTTTTCAACGTTCCAACACGCCCGCACATAAATTGTGTACGGACCGGGAGTCGAACCCGGATACGGTAAGTTACAAGTTACGATAACCTTTCAACTTCGGCTTAATTATTTCGTATGGTGCTCCTACTCAGAATCGAACTGAAAACTAGAGATTACAAGACTCTTGTTATACCATTTAACTATAAGAGCGTTTTTAAATAATGCTGGATTTAATTTTACGGTTCCATTATATTTGACAATAAGAGATCAGGATTTAAAAGATTTAACATATCCATATATTGAGCTATCTTCATATGAAGACATAAGAAAAATAATAATAATGTCAAATCAAAGAGAAGAATTAATAAAAATGACATTTTGGAATAATTTTGTAGACGAAAATAAAATAATGAGAAAAACACCCACATTACCTGTTTCTTATCAAGAAATAATTTTTTCAATACTTATTGAATCCAATGATACAAATAGTGGTGAAAATTACGAAGAATTAGCTTTTAAATTCCATAATAATAGCGGTGAATTTATTGAAAAAATGTTACCAATAGATTTATTTCTTAATTTAAGTTTGAATTATTTTAAAAACAAAAATATTAAAAATATAATTGATAATATAGATTTAATTAATATATCAGAAGACTAATATTATTTCTTAAGTTTTTCTATCATTCTAAGTTCTTTAACTAATTTGTTATAATTATCATAATTTAAATTAGCTAATTTTAGATTATCTCGTTCTAAAGTCCAATCTCGTTCGTCAACAATCACACCAAAACGTTTATTTGATGTATGTCCGCCTGTTAATGGATCTTTATTATATTTGGTTAACGGAATAGTTTCTTTCTTTTCATAAGAACCTCTGAAACTAATTTCAGTTTTTCTAACTATAATTCTACCATCAGCATCGCATATTTTACATTTATCGTAAAAAGTACCATATTCGCCTTTATGGTAATCAGTTAATTCTTCTCGACTAGTAACACCCAATCCCTTACATGATTGGCATAGCTCTAATTTTTCAGAAGTAACCAAATAAAAGCAATTGTTTCTAAAAAACTTTTTTACTATTTCTTCTTCTTCTTCGGTAAAATGATCCATAATATGCTCCGTAATATCTAGTTATTACTATGCTATATTCGAACATGTTTGTCATTATTTTTTGTGTGCCGGGTGGGACTCGCACCCACGGTGTTTGAATAGCGGATTAAAAGTCCGCGCCCTTCGTCACTCGGGTCACCGGCGCAAATTGGTTGTAACGCAGCACTTAGCAGAATACATTTAAAAAGGGTAGCTACTCCCATTCCGTGTCCATGCCAGTACGCCTTACACTTGGGAATGTTAACCGGTGTTACCAAGTAGCGTTACATTTTTTGATTTAACTATTAATATACAATACTTATTAGAATTATAAATATTCGATACTTATTAGAATTATAAATATACAATACCAACATTTACTCGAGGTGTAACATGATTACTAAAATATCATTTTTTATAATAGGTCTTTTTATTTCGGCAGCCTTCTTTAATTATAACATGCTCTGGCCAAAATACAATAATGGACTTTATAGATTTAATAATTCAAGTAACTATGAAAAAACATTATTTAATTTTGAAAATATATCAACTAAAATTATAGAAGATTCAAATGCTGATTTATTTTATATTTGGTTATTTCACGAAAGATCTGAAGTAAGATGGTATAGTAATTTAATTAACAACTCTACTCCGGGATATGCAAGTGCAATCTATATTAAATCTAAACCAGACATACCCAATCCCATACAAGAACGACAAAATATGCCACTTTTATCAATAACAAATATTGATATTACATTATCCGGGGGTTGCACAAGTTTTGTAACTGCTGTTAGCCATAGTTCTAACTCTCCTGCCTTGCATTCCAACCGATTACAAGTTCGTTGTGCTTTATTGGATGATAAAAGCCAAGTAATTGGTGCTTTTGGCATAAGCATAGTTCTTGCTCAAGATCTTACTGATGGCTTATTAAGCTCCAAAGTACCAGAATTTACTGAAATATTATTGTCTTATAAAAATCGATTAGAAATTAATTTTCATTAATTAATGCTTTGGTACCTCACGGGGGACTCGAACCCCCAACTTACAGTGTTTGAAACTGTTGACTCTACCAGTTGGTCTACTATGGCATTATTTTGCATTATTAGGTTAAAATTGAAATTAAATTTCAATTTTAACCCAACCTTGCCTTTTATAAAAATTATTATTAATTGTATACACAAAAAACGGATATATCAACCAACTAATTCCGACAGTTATAAAAACTACTATTAACCACAAAAGTGCATGTTTATAATTACCATTAAATAGGAAGTAAAGCCATCCAAACAGCAAACACCATAACCAACTTAAAGGTGTAGTTGCTGTTTCCTGATAGCCATTTGAGGGATTTTGATAAAATGCCATCGTGTTTTCCTATGCAAATTGGTGCTCCTGGAGGGATTCGAACCCCCAACGCACGGCTTCTAAAGCCGCCGACTCTACCAGTTGGCCTACAGGAGCATGGTATTGGTAGTGCCAGAGGGGATTGAACCCTCTTTTCCGGGTTGAAAGCCCAGCGTTCTAACCAATGAACTATGGCGCCATTTATTGCAGTTATTCCTAACTACCTGTTTATAGTAGCAGCATTTTGCTTTTTGTCAATTATTTATTTTTTTTTTTATTTTGGAGCGGGTAGGGAGAATTGAACTCCCCGTTCTACAGAGTGGAAGTCTGTTGCGCGGCCTTTACGCTTGTCTACCCGCATTTGGTACCGAGTGTTGGTTCTGCCCCAACTCTCCCACATTCACAGTGTGATGTGCAGCTACTACACCAACTCGGCATTGTTAATTTAATTTCTTATTTCTATCTGTATCAAGGTCATCTAATTGTTTTTGTAGATGCTCGTAGAATTTGGGATCTTCTTCAGCTAATAATTCCATATCTATTGTCTGTGAATTTTCAAAAAATGAACCATCTTCGATACCTTTGGTTAGGGTTTCCATAAGTTGATCTAGTTCTTCTTGTGTTCCTTCAAAAAAATCAAAAACACCAGGTTGTATGATTACTTTATATTTCCCATCATCTGACATTTTTAATCTCCATTTAGATATTAAATTGATTAAAAAATCTTCAAATATTTTATCATCTTCAAGTATCGTCAGTTTTATGTTTGGATATTGTTGGATAATACAATCTATTTTTCTTTTATCGGAACCCCACCAATATCCTTTTATTTCAATATTTAAATCATAATCAGGAAGATAAAAATCCGGTGTATAGTGTTTATTTTTACCATCTATACAATACTTTAAGGGCGTACCTCGACGCCAATTGATATTTTTATTACAAAGTAATAAAGCAAAATTTCTTTCCCATGTTCCTTGAACTTTAATGCCATTAACATCAAACCATTTAGAACGACCGCCTCTGTTCTTTTCACTTTGTGTTTTTGATAATTCAAATCTTTTTTCTTCTGACATATAGTATTTGGGTTTCTTTTTATTCGCTAGTTTAACACTTTCATTAAAGGTTCTATGGCTAATGAAATCATTTCTTTTTGTGGCCATTTGTATTCCACGCATAGAAACCCCAAACATTACCATTATTTCACGCCAAGAATGGCCTAAATTATAATAATTTTGTATATCAGTCCAGTTATATTTTTTGTTGTAATTCATCTTAATTTTTGGTGCCTTGTGTTAGTTCCGCTCTAACTCCTCCTGCTCTTCAGGCAGGCGCTTCTACTAAGTTAGCTTACAAGGCATTATATAATATATCATCAAATAGTTCAAATAGTTCAAATAGTTCAAATATTATTTTGCCAGTGTGGGCACCAGCATCACTAGAGTCCCCCACTAAAATTTGGCTGGGTAAGTAGGTCTCAAACCTACATGCTTTCGCGTCTGATTAACAGTCAGGTGTGTCTACCAATTCCACCATTACCCAATAAACTTGACACAACTAATATACTGCCGCCGGCGTACTTCCATCGAAGACCCCTAGGGAACATACTTACCGCCGGATCAAAGTTCCTAGGACGAGCTTCATATATTGAGGTGTTTATCAAGTTATTTCTTACAATAACATGAAACACGTTATTGTCAATCAATTTTTATTTTTATTTTGGCTCCCAGCCGAGGTACCGCCCCTCGCCCACCCTTCGGTGGTCATCCGGTTAACAGCCGGTAACGTTCACTATGCCTGTCCGCTGGGAATATCGCCGATACTAAGCATGGCATAGTAGATAACGGTTTTATCCGAATTTTTCTACTATGCCAAAACTTACTTAAGTTGCCACTTAGAATTACTATAATTAATTTTTTAACTAGAGTTATTCCCTAAGCAGATATCAGTAGTTTGGTCTGGGAGGAGAGATTTGAACTCTCGAGCTCTACTTTCCAAAAGTAGCGGGAACGGCCTGACTTCCCCACACCCAGATAATCTTTAATTTCTTTTCTTATTCTTACTATACACATAAAATACGTAATGTCAATCAATTGACTTAAAAAATTTAGGGCGCCATTCAAATTAACAGCCGTTGGAACTGCCGCTCTCGAGTGCGTTGAATGATCTTATCAGCCTGCCCTAAATACGATAAATATACAGTATCTTGAAAGGATTAGTAATATGACCAAACCTCTTGAAATGATTAATTGCCATTCACATATATTTACGTTAAATAATGTGCCAAAAAACTTTGTACCATTTGGGTTAACTTACTTTTTGGCTCGTATTCCTTTTTATAAATTTCTAGCAAAAATATTACGTTTTACTGATAAAATTATTCCTCGCAGTCGTTTAAGCAGATACGGTAATTTATTAGAACTTGGACTACATCAAACACAAGCTGATATAGCAGAAAATTTGGCAGGATATTATCCTAATAATACAAAATTTGTAGTATTGCCAATGGATTTAAGTTATATGGGCGCCGGCAAGCCCAAACAATCTGTTATGGACCAACATTTGGAATTACTTGAACTAGTAAAAAATAACAAAAATATTCTACCATTTATTGCTATTGATCCACGCAGGCAACAGTTAGACAATATAGATTTGATTCAATTCATAAATGACTTGTTAAGACACAAGGATGAAAATAATAAAAGTTATTTTAAAGGCATCAAGTTATATCCATCGCAAGGTTTTTTACCAACAAATCCGTTTTTGAATCCTGTATATGAATTATGCGAAATAGAACAATTACCAATCATGAGTCACTGCACCCGAGGCGGAATCAAACCAAAAAACATGGACAAAAAGGAAGCTACGTTATATGCGGATCCCGACCATTATATCCCTGTTATGCGCAGATATCCAAAACTAAAAATATGTTTAGCTCATTTCGGGGGATATACCGATTGGGACAAATATTTTGAACAACCAGAAAGTAGAATTATTTATGATTTAGATGATAATACCAATAGGCATAAAATGAATTGGTTGTCTAAGGTTTTACAATTAATAAAGTGTGGAGAATTCCCAAACCTATACACTGATGTATCCTACACGGTATTTATTAAAAACATGTATATGCCAATATTAAAAGTATTACTTTATAGCGATGTTATTCGTGAAAAAACATTGTTTGGTAGTGATTATTACATGGTTGAAATAGAGCGGTTTGATGAACGATATATTTCAATGAAACTTAGAGCAGAACTGGGCGACGAAGTTTTCCGCCAAATAGCATGTGAAAACCCCAAAAAATATTTGGGGCTATGATTGGTCTAAGTGGCCGGATTTGAACCGGCGATCTCCGCTTTCCGAGAGCGGCGGGAACAGCCAGGCTTCCCTACACCTAGATAACTTAGATTATGGTTTCTGTCAGGATGGTTGGATTTGAACCAACGATTACTGATCTCCCAGAACAGTGGGGACGGCCAGACTCCCCTACACCCTGATATTACACCCGCTACATTGCTCGGATACAATGCGCCATCGTGTGCCCTCCACGCATAATAATAAATAAAAAAAAGGAGTGTAATAATGAACCGCATATTTTTTATATTAAAAATTTTGGCTGTTGTAGTCTCAATTGCCTGGGTGTATTATTATACTGCTTTCAATGAAGTAGAAAAAATATATAAAGTTGCTAATACATATAATATCGATATTAACAACATAAGCAAAATTAGATCTGATTTGGATTTGGTATCAGTTAGTATAGCAAATAAAACCAATGCTGATATCGTTTGGGTCAATATTTTTCATCAAAATCCAAACAAAAAAGCTACTACAGGCCCAATTAAAAAGGAAGACATATTATTAACTGCTTTACATCATTGGATCAAAACCAATCATAAAATACAAATACGATTAGTCACCAACCAACCAATTACTGATTTACCACAAATAGATGAAACACTTTCCGGCAAATGTATTGGTAGAATAAATTCTAGTTCAAATCCTTATGAACTTAGTGAAGTTTCAATAAATCGTTTAGTATTACGTTGCCCTTTATATGATTTTAATAATAATTTAATTGGAATATACGGAATGAGTTATTTTTACTTTGATCAAACAACGGTTAATAAAGATCAATTTGTTAATGATCACAGTATAATTCTACAATCATACAAAAAACAAATACTTGATATTATTCTAGATTAATTGGTGCTCCCGGAGGGACTCGAACCCCCGACCGCCTGATTCGAAGTCAGGGGCTCTAATCCAACTGAGCTACAGAAGCATTGGCGCGCCTGGCAGGAGTCGAACCTGCATGGGTCCAGTTAACCTTTCAACAGTTTCGTAAACTGAGGGTATACAGACGCATTATTAGTTTATTCTGTTGTGCTACTACAAGTTTATCATGTATTGGCGTCCTGCGGGGATTACTGCCTCCTAGATATATCCTATACCAAATTGGGCTGAACCCAAAAGACAAGATAGTCTATTTTATCCATTCTCCTCTGGGCCATGACCCCCATTAGACACACCTATGTGATACAGGACTAAGTAATTTCGTTCGCTCGTCATTCTTCATATGCCGTGGGATCCGTTGGCTTGCTCATGAAAGGTGATCAACCTCTGCTCTTTCGAGCACTTGCGAATTCTAATTTGGCGCGGTTGACGGGGCTTGAACCCGCGACCTCTGGCGTGACAGGCCAGCACTCTGACCAACTGAGCTACAACCGCAGAATTGGCGCCCTTGACGGGAATTGAACCCGCCTCGTCCGATCGACAGTCGGATGTGTTCTCCAGAACACCACAAGGGCTTTATATTTTCTTAAAATAATCATTAATTGTAGGTAATGCCTCTAGTTTAAGCCATTCCTTAGTATATTGATAATCTTTACAAATAGTTATAATTTTTTTCTCTATATCTGATAAATTGTTTGTAAAAACAATTTTAATAATTTCGGGGGTAATACCATTGTGACTATTATATGCTCCTATTCTTTTGGTAATATTTTTGGTTTTACCAATTTTTATTTTATTATTGATTTTAAAAACATATATAAATCCAAGTTCAAAATCTTTGAATATTTTAGATATAAAATTTAAAAATATGTAATCAGATTCGGATACTTCGAAAAAATTATGTATATCATTTTTTAAAAAGTATTCTAAAAATAATTCATTAAATATTGGTTTATTACTTTTTGCTATTATTTTTTCCTGAAAAATTAATTTAATTTCTTTATCAGGTGTTTTAGAATATCTAACTCTAAAATAGTTTTTGTTTACGATAGTTTGTATTTCAAATAATGATAGTTTTTTCATAAAAACTTTTTTATTGTTTTTATTCTTCTTTATCATATATTGATTCATAGAAGGTCTTAAAAACATAACGTTACCTTTAACAATACCATACATTTATATAATATGTTATTTTTTCTTTTTGTCAAATAAAACGTAAGTTAGCCTTTTGTTCTGGCGAGATATATTCTTGGGCGTTTCCAAGTTTCCCGCATAGCAGTCATTAACTGCAACATGTCTTCTCTCAAATGTTACCGCCATCTGAGTATATCCACATGCTCAATATGCATTCATCACAGCATTACCTGTCAACTACCATTTTTCGCTATATGCGACGCCATTTTCACAGCACCTGTTTAAAACAGGCAGGAAGCATATTTCCCTGATTTAGTTCAGTTAGTTCAACAAAAAACCCGGTTACTTTTCAGCACCGGGTCCCTAAAATCATATGTGATATTTTATATCACATGATTGGGACCCCCCAGGTAAACGCAATATTATCTCTACGATCAAAACCATTGCGTTCTCCCATAGGTGTGGCTGGCAGTGGATGTACCACTGGGCCTGACACTTTATGTTTGAACGTAATCGTCATTTGCATTTAATCCTTTGTTTGGTTATTTACTAAGTCCGCAGTTTCTTGCTACAACCTTACTATACAGTTTATTTATGTTAGGTCAAGATTAAAATTTAAAAAATGTGATTTTTTTCTAATTTTTTTTTTTTCATTCAAAATAGATAATGTTATTAATTTTTAATTTTGAATAAATATTTTTATAATATGGGGATTAAAAATATGACAACAATAGTACGAGGCGTAGGCAAAGTAAGGATTAAAGGTTTTGCTAAGTTCTTATCCAATTCACCAAATATTGATACACCAATGGGTTGGAATGAATTTACATTTACTGGATCGGATTCCATGACCAGCGAAATTACAGGGTATTCTGTCGCAATTTCAAATGACGGAAATTGGTTAGTAATGGGCGCTCCTGGTAATGCTAATGATGATAGTCAAAACCTAAACAGGTTTTGGGGCGCCGCTTATATTTTTAATTGGAATGGCTCTGATTGGATAGAAACCCAAAAACTCACCAATCCGTTGGGAAACATCAATTCTGCAAGATATGGCTATTCAGTAACCATAAACGGAGATGGTTCCAGAATAGCCATCGGAGCAACTTATGATTTGGTATTTCCCGGCGGACATGTATTTGTTTATGATCGCACAATATCTACATTTTCTTTATCAGGAACATTAACACAAAGTTCTCCTGCTACTTCATCAACTTTTGGTCACGCAATTAGTATGTCACTTTCTGGTAATAATATTGCTGTTGGCGCACCCTATCACGGTATATCTGGTGCAGTTTATATGTTTAAGTTTAATGGAGTATCTTGGGTACAAGAAGTTATTATAAGTGGTTCTGCTACCAACAACCAATCCGCGTTTGGCTTTTCTGTTGATATTGATGATGCGGGCCAACGTGTTGTTATTGGGGATCCGGGCAGCATTTTGCCAAATGCTACCGGAAAAGCATACACAAATATTTGGACTGGTACTTCGTGGATTGAAGAAGCAATCCTGTCTGCCTCAGATGGAACAATCAAAGACAGATTTGGGCGGGCAGTTAGCATATCAGGAGATAGTAATTATATAATTGTGGGCGCCCCAGAAAAAGACAACTCGCCATCCGATACAGATTCGGGCGGCGCATACATTTTTAAATTCCAAAATCCAGGTTGGACAGAACAACAAATTTTAGAAGCATCCGCGCCGGCATTTGAATTAAGATATGGGTATTCTGTATCTTTGGGGCCCGATGGGTCTCGAGCAGCAATAGGTGCTAATTCTATATTAGGCGATAACAGTATTTTACGTGGTGTTTACATAGTCAATAGAGTTATTAATACGTGGTCTGAAGAAATTAAACTGACACCCGGTGCACCATTTGAGTTGATTCCATCAGATTATAAACAATTTGGTAATGCTGTTTCAATAACAGATGATGGCAACCGAGTTGCAATTGGCTCTCCCGACGTTGGTATAGACGAGGGCTCTCCTAGCGATTTGGGTAGAGTTCACGTATTCCATTACAACTGATATTAGCGGACTAATATTGGCGGAAGACTGAGGTCCTGATCCCCAAACCATTTCTGGTTCCCACTGCTTTCGAAGCAGGTCCGGCGCGCCTGTCCGGTTAATCTTCCATCTTCGGTATTTTAATATTTATTATTCAAATATCAATCTTTTCTCCCATGGTGGTCAACTGGTTGATTATTTTTTTTACGCATTATACGTTCTATTTCATCAACATGCAACGGCATATACTTGTGACAATCGACGCCTACATCAAAGCTTAATAATGTTTTATCATCAGGTAGGCTACCGTGACTGTGTCCATAAAGCATCCAGGAACCATAGTGACTTTTATTCCAAACTCGCATAGCATAATGGCACAATACAAACATTTGTTTTTTGCCTGCCACGTGGCAATATACTTCATCATAATGCTGTATACTTTCCCAACCGTTGGCGATATGCACTTGTTTATCATGGTTGCCCAGGATTAAATGTTTTTTACCATTCAATCTGGACAGAAAATATTTTCCACGGTTAGAAAAGCAAAAATCGCCCAAATGATAGATTAGATCATTTGGCCCAACTTTGGCATTCCAATTTCTAATCAATGCTTCATTCATTTCTTCAACGTCTTTATATGGGCGTTTTGAATAACGAATTATATTCGTATGGTCAAAATGTGTATCACTTGTAATAAACATTAAATTATATTTTCCTATTTCCTATTTCATATTTCATATTTCATATTTCATATTTTATATACCAAATGGCAGGATTGTCAAATGAAAACTTTTGAAAACTTTTAGATTTTCAAATTTTCTGATACAGCGCATCAATATGAAATTCCAATACATTAGCAGTATTCATACCTTTCTTTCAAATAGTTACTTGAGATATATGATATTTTTTCGCTATAATGTAATGTTTTTACATAATGATATGCTGTTGGCAGCAACGCATCCGCTCTTCGATATTGCGTTTCTATCGGAGGTGTGGCGAGTATCTAGATTTTCTGTTTCATCACAAATAAAGGTTTATATTGTTGTAGCCGCTGACACATTTGGTGACAATACAATAAGTTTCATTATAGCCGGTTAAATTTCTATTTTTTGTTCTATCAATTAAATTATTATATATTTTTTCATAATTCATCAAATAAGATTATCAACATTATTAATTTTATATCATTGGCACCGGTGCCCAGCAACGATCTGGGAATTCAGGTTTTGGAGACCTACGTTTTGCCAATTAAACTACCCCGGTTCAATATTGGCTGGAGGAGTAGGATTCGAACCTACCAAAACCTGTTTCAGAGACAAGTTGCCACACCTAGTAGCATCCTCCAATATTTTTAGTTGGCAGGCGAACTCAGATTCGAACTGAGAACGACGGTTTTGGAGACCGTAATGATAACCGTTTCACCATTCGCCTATAATTTGGTGGGAGAGGTAGGGTTCGAACCCACCATGCGTTTCCGCGTCAGATTTACAGTCTGATGGCCCTCCACTGTGCCATCTCTCCCAAAATATTGGCTGAGGGACCTGGACTCGAACCAGGAACAAGAGATTCAAAGTCTCCCGTTTTACCATTAAACTATCCCCCAATAATATCTTATAAATTTTTTACATAACCTTCTTTTGTAATAATATTGTTTTGATATAATATATCTTTACCCCATAATTCAACATTGATATTAGGATATTCTTCTCTAAACATTTTAAACTTTATTTGATTTTCTAATCTAAAATAACCTTTTACCTCTATTAATTTAAGAAAATTATTATTTAAATCATATATGAAAAAATCGGGGTAATAAATTCTATTATCACTTAGTTTAAAGCCTTTCTCAGAATATTTCCATACAATTTTATTATCATCTAACCATTTAGCAACACCATTTTCCCATTTAGAATCCATTCGTATATTTTTATAATATGATTGTCTATCTCCTCGATGGGTGGCATGTTTATTACCTTTCATATATTCTGATATTTTTCTTTTTCTTTCTTCTTCTTTGAAAGGATCTAAAGATTTGCCCGGCGCCGCTAACCCCCCTTTTTTAGCAATTAATATTTGTTTTCTTTTTTCTTCTTCTGTTATAGAAGGATCTTTAAATGATTTAAAATTACCTTCTATATTAGCTCTACCGCCATACATTATATTCCCATCATGATTTTTATTATACCGTAAATGTAATTTTAAAAATCTTTCTTTAGCAAATATTCTATTACATATTTCACATTCATACATTTTACTACCTTAAAATTGGTGGAGCATGGGTCGAATTGAACGCCGTGCCGTTTCCGGAAGAGGGTTACAGCCTCCCGATGGGACCACCCATCCTTACTTTCACGCTCCATAATATATAATTTATATCGCAAAGTCAATATGTTAGTTTGGCACCAGTGCAAGGATTCGAACCCTGAATAACGGTTTTGGAGACCGCTGTGATAGCCATTTCACCACACTGATATATTTGCTCGGGGTCGCGGATTCGAACCACGCTCTCCAGATTCAAAGTCTGGCATCCTCACCTAGAAGACTAACCCCGAATATGCTTGTTTCCAAGCACGTTAAGCGTAAACTTTCTGTTTATGCTCCGTTTTTTCTCTTTCCTTTTTTCTATAAACAATCTTGTATATTCATACATTAGTAGCCCGTCATTTAGAATTCTAAACGCTGCTTCTGCTTTGGTTTTGTCTTTACCATTTGATACCCTTTCCAACGCACTTCTTACGATGAATATGTCTAATCTAGTAACCATTTGTGCTCTCCTTTCTGTTTGGGTGAACACAATCCAGCACTTAGATCATATTCACCCCAAGTTTGCCATTTGTCATTTGTAAAAAATCTCCATTTCACTCATTAAAAAACCCGATTACATTTCTGTACCGGGCCCCGTATTATATACAAAGATCTGTTAGATCTGTATAGGATCAGGACCGTTGCTGGTATACCATTGATAATACTGAGCAGAACGAAGATTAACTTCATTTGCCTTTCTCATCAAATTTTCTACCATGCTAAACATTTTAGTCTCCGTTATTTGTTTGTATATTAGTTATACATTCTTATTTATGTTAGGTCAACCTTAAAAATCATTTCCTCTAAATCTTTTTCTTAAAATTCTATCTTCTTCTAAAATTTCATCAATACGTTTAACAAGTTCGGTCAATGGTATCGCTCCGGTTTCATCTATATTGGATCGACTCATTGCGGCTCGAACTACATGCCATTGGCCTCCGGCATATCGTTGCAAATCTTTAATTAACGGATCAGTATCACCATCTCGTTTAAACATTAAAATATCCCCAACTCTAATTTGGCTTCATCGCTCATTTTTTCCGGTCCCCAGGGCGGATCCCAAACAATAGCAACGTCAACACTACTTGTTTTGGAAATGATACTCGCAGCCATATGAACTGCCATTGGTATTTCCTGTGCAGACGGGCAGTTCGCACTTGTCAATGTCATATTGATTTGAACCGAATAATCATCAGAAATATTTATATTATATATGAGCCCCAAATCATAAATATTTACTGAAATTTCGGGATCATATATTTGTCTTATATTTTCTATAATCATATCACGGATTTCATCTAGAGAATATTCTCGGTCTTCTAATTGATTATATTTGAAATCAGGAATATCAACATCCATATGTGTATGAAAAAAATGCGCGGAATCATCATAAAAATCCATATCAGGAAAATCATCTTCGTCAATCATTTTCTGCCTCTTTTTTTATTATTTGCTTCTCGAAAGGTATCAATAAATTCTGGATTTTTATTTTTAATCCATTTCACGAATGTAATAATATCCGGATGTATTCTTAATTTATCAATTGTATTATACTTAGTAGCTATTTCTTTTTCTGTCAATATTGAATGTATTTTACGATGACATATTAAATGAATTACAACAGTTTCTTTACCTTTGCGACTTTTTGGTATAAGATGGTGAAGGTCCACCGAAGGACCTTCAATCATTGTTCTATTACATATAGGACATATATTAGTCATTACCGAAGTTGAATGGGCGCGGACTCTTTGTGTTCCAAAAATACAGATTCGGCCCGAGTAGTTGAAATCGGCTTGTAGTCGCCCAAATTAATCTTGGGATAGCCAGCAACGTTCATCCAAGTGCCCTGCCAGAAACTACCAATTGCAGTATTATATTGACGTCGTTGGTCAACCAACTTGGTCTGAGCAGCCTTGAATTCATCGCGACCAGCTTCAATAATACGCTGAACCTGAACATAAAGGCTGGCATCAACCTGTCCGGGATAATTTTCGGTAATCATCTGGAAAACAGCCCGGCTGCCGCCGTCACCATAACGGCCGGCCATAGCGCCAGCAAGAACTTCCTTTAGATCATCTTTCATGAGCCCGGGGACTTGAACAGCTTCACCAAGCTTCTGCCCATACTGGCCCAAGATCTGCTCATTGTCTTCGTATGTGGCCTTAATGTTATTCTCCATACGGTTTCCGGTATTGTATGCGGAAATATATGAGCCAACACCAACCAGGCCCACAACAGCAACAATACCCAGAACGCCAAAAACTACAATCTTACTCATGTTCACTTCTCCATTGTTGCGTTCACAACTAAATTTAACATATAGTAGGCAAATGTCAACCTTATCTTCTAAATCGTCCGTTGTTTGATCCGAAAAGATTAACTTCATTCTTGTGAAAAACCCACGTCAACCCAGCGGAAAGAATGAGTAGAACAATTACAATCAACACAATAGCAGTGGTTGATGGTTCAATCTCATCTTTTAGATATTCAAATTCCTTCATCGACTGACGCTCAAAATGAGCCATAGTGGTAGTTTCAATCAAGCTAATAAGCGCAGCCGCATTAGTAACAGAACCCAAATTCAGGATAGCATCACGCATTTCAACATTGAACATTTTGTTCTTGGACCAACTGTGGATTTTGGTCCACAGTACATCACCTACCTCATTAACGCCAATGAAGATTACTGAATCATTTTTCTTTGCGCCCTGCCAGGAATTAATTACAGCATCAGCATAAGAAGTATCAGTAATGTTAGTAAACAATAGAACAATATTTGCTTGCTTCTTTGGGCCCAACACCTTAAGGATTTTGGGCAGCAGTTGATTATATTCGGCAAGATTTGCCACTTCTGTTCCTGGTGACACAATCGCACGATCAACGCGATAATAATCATAAATCTTAATGGGATACGTAGGAATACTTTCCCGATACGCATCCGCAAGACGTGCATTTCTATTAAATAGAGAACTATCTGCTGCCTTGACATAGTTTTGATAAGAGTTGGTTTTTGACACAGGGTCGCCGATCATTACGATGTCCCATCGCGGAGGAATATTTACTCCCTGCATATCAATTCGGCTGATTTCCCAATCAAGCCCAATGTTTGAACGTACTACCCAATTACGTTCCCAAAGATATACATAATTATATTGTGTTTTATAGTTGGGGGTGCATATGCGTTCTGTTCCGGAACCAGAACAAGTCTGACCATCTCGAATAGTTCTAGTAGTGTAAACCCTGCAAAACATATCCCGGTGATCTCGCCAACCCCTCGGACAATTCTGCTGAACATATTCCTTGTTGGTTACTTCGCCATTCCAAAGCTCTGTATCACCAAGCTGGGAATATTTCCCCACATTATACATTAATACCACTGCCAAAAAGCCAACCATGGTTTGAATTGCCCATTCAGTATAATTTATACTAGAACGAAAAACAATCTTAACTACAATTGGAAAGAGCAGCGGAATAAGAGCAAGAATCCAAAACATTAAAATTCCCCGCAATTAACTGTACAATCATAATATTAGTATAACGTCGTTGGGGCGGCAGTCAACTATTCCGGTTCAATCTCTACACGCAACGGAAATTCATTTGCTCTAGCCAATTCAGTTGATTCTATCTTTTTTTGTTCAGCAATTTCATATGAATATGTACCGGCTATTCCATGCCCCGCTAAATGTATAGTTTGAGCCAGATTAATCGCACTTTCTGCTGAATGTCCAAAAACTTGTACTAATAATGAAATAACGAATTCAAAAGATGTATAATCATCATTAAATAAAATAACATTGTATTTACTGGGTTTTTTAATTTTGATTTCTTCTTTGGTTGCAAGATCAACATGTGACAAAGCATATCTCCTTAAAATTCATAAACTATGGGTTCAGCGTTTTTAATTGTCATACCAATGGTACTATTGACCCCGTTATCCTCTATCACGGCCATTAAACATTTAATAACACCAGCATGGGCCACAATCAATATGTTTTTTTCAGAAATTTGAGAAATAAGTTCGTTGTTGTAAAAATCAACACATCGCTTGTATGTTGAAAAAATAGTTTCGCCACCCGGCGGTGCTGAGTTTATCTTTTGATGCCATGTATCCAATACATCTTCTCTAAATAAATTAAGTAGTTCTTCTTTATTTTTATTTTCAGCAATACCATAGTTTCGTTCATTTAACAATGCGGTCCTGCGCCAATCATTGCATCCTACTAAATTTTGATCCATAACAAGTTGCGTGGTTGCTATTGTTCTTGATAACAAAGAACTATATATTACATCAAATGAAAATTTAGCTAATTTTGCGCCGCATTTTTCTGCTTGATTAACTCCATTGAACGTCAAAGAATGGTCATATGTACCGGAGTATAGTTTGTTAAAGTTAGCTTCGCTTTCTCCATGCCTTACCAAACATAATATTGCCATTTTGTTTTACTCTTTTTTCATATCTAATATATTAAGCGTGAAATCGCCCTCTCCGCCGTCACCGCCCGCCGAGGGGGTAAAACTTATTGTGCCGCCTTGACTTATTGCTGTTCTTCGCAATTCGGTTAAACGGGCCGCTGTTGATTCGTGCCAAGGCAATACGAAATATATTGGTTGATTTTCTCTTTGTTCTACGCCCCAAATATAGATAGCATGATCTTTTACTAATTTAGTTGAAATCACATAATACATTTTATTATTAAAAAAATCTAAATTCATTGGTTTTGGGTTACCTAAAATATTTAATATAATTAAAATGACATACCCAATGCCTAATACACCAATAGAAACCGATATTATTCGCATTAATAAATGTTTAATAAAAAACATGTTTAAAAAGGTAAATATGCTCATAAACAAAATTAATAATACTATTGAAGTTGTTACGCTTAAAAATGATAACATGTTGCTTTCCTATATTAAATTTATGGATAGTCGCCAGTAAACAATTCTTGAATTGGTTGTTCAACTTGAACTAAATTACGTATGCCAATAAACTCTTCATTAATGGACAGTGGGATCAACATTCCATTATCATCAATTTCAAAGCGTAATGCGGTTAACTCCTGCCCATCTGCCGTAAAAGTAAGTTTTTTTTCAAAAGTTTTTACTATGGTAGTTGTAGTCGATGTTAATTCTCCCATCTCAATTCGTATTTTTACCAACGCAGTAACGGGTAATTTATTAAAATTAAGGTTATACAAGTGTGCATTTATAATATATTCCCCGGGTCTAATTTTTCGAGCAAATATATTTTCGTAATTTATATCTAAATCAGAACCAACTGCGCCTAAATCATCTCTTACCAGATTCAAAGAACCAATTTCTTTTCTAGCATATCCCACCGAGGAGCTGTGTCCCTGTTTTACCCATAAATCTAAATCAACATTTAGTTTTGGGTCCCAAATTAATTCAACAGATAATCTTCCCGGTTGTTCTAACACCTTATTAACATCAGAAGTTGGGGGGTTAATGTGTATCATTATTATTACAAATAATACAATTACACTGAGTAATATAATTGTTATTAAATCTTTAAAAACTATATCTACATCATTTGACGCATCATTATTCAAAAAATTATCAAACATTGTCCATATCCAATAAAATCCTACTGTACAATTGTATGGTTGCTGTTTGTAACATATTGAAATTAGTTAATAACCATAAATTACCAAAAGTTCCAGCAAGTGTGGTATACAATGCCACACCAAGGCCATTTGTAATGGTTGCCATTAATTCGCCCACCTTTGAAACATTGCCTACTATTGTTGGATCAATATTAGTTAAAACAATAATAAACCCCAATATGGTGCCAATCAAACCAAAAACAACCAGTGCCCATGCAATATATCTAATTACAGCAATACGTGAAGATAAAATATTTCTAATTGATTCCAATGAATGATTTGATATTGAACTGATAATTGGGGTAATTTTTTGATGTACTTTTTTGCCGTTTTTACTATGATGCAATTCTGTTGATATTTTAAAAGCCCAATAACCAGAAATAAATATACCAGCAAAACAAAGTAAAAATATTAAAGGGGTGATAAATGATATATCAGCAACTATCATTAGAGTTAACCACCCTTGAACATAAAAGTAGCCCAAAAGATATAATACTATTGAATTTAATAGAATCCATTTAAGAAATAATAAATAATTGATATTATAATATTGCATTGTTTTTCCTATAATTAAATATACAGTTTATTTATATTATAGAAAGGTGTGGGGATAATCAAATATCCCCACACCAATAATGTTATAATTTGGTATTATAAGATATCAAATTTACGAGGCTTCATACTTTCCGGAATATGTCTTGTAAGGTGTATTGCTAAAATTCCGTCTTCCAATGAAACAGCAGATACTTCAATAAATTCGCCTAATCTAAAACTTCTTGAAAAAGAACGTTCTGCGATTCCCTGGTAGATATAACTATTATTAGATTTTTCTGTTTTATTGCCAGAAATGACCAATAATCCATTATTTAATTCAACCGATAAATCTTCTTTTTTGAATCCGGCTACCGCAACACTAATTACATATTGGGAATCGTCAATTTTTTCCATATTATATGGCGGGAATTTATCAACCGAATGGCTAGTTCTAAATCCCGAAACAGGATCGTAACTTAGCGAAGAAAACAATTCATCAAACAAATTGTCGAAGCCCACAAAACGGGCATTTAGGGTTGATGGTAGAGATGGAAGTGTTCTTGAGATTAAGTCTGTTTTCATTTTATAACTCCTTTTAAAGCGAGAATATTATTACTGTTACCCTGTTAGGCGTAACATAGTTAATATATAAAAAGGAGATTTAAAAGGTCAAGAGTTTTTAATCAATTTTTTTAGAAAAATCTATCTGTAATATGTTTTCTGTAGTAACGGTTTGATTTTCAAATTCTTTTTCTTTTGTTAAAATATCCAAAGCTACTCTGCAAATTAATTCAGGCAAACTTTTTGAATATGTTTTTCCAATTATTTCTTTATTATTCTTATTGATATAGATGTACCAAAGTTTTTCTAAATTTTCAGAAATATTAAATCCTATTGAAATTTCATAATTTTTAGATTTAATTTTTTTAATTATATGATACGCTGCATCAATATCGGTGGAATATTTAGGCAATGGAATAGGTTTTTTATCTCGTATACGGACGACTTTTTGCTTTGAATTTTCATCATAAATAACAACACTCTTAAAGAATTTGATTGATATTTCCTCATTTAATTTTTGCAAAAAGTCGTCCATTATACTCGTCTTTTATAATTTCTTTTTGGCTTTGGCTTTTGGCTCTTGTGGATCACTCATCATCTTAAGCTTTTTTTGCCATCTTCTTTTCGCTTCGGCGGCATCTTTTCTACGTTGTGCCGTGCCGGGAATATAAGCTTCTTTTTTTTGAAAATCTTTTAGAACATTTTCTTCAAGCATTTTCTTTTTTAGATTGCGCATTGCTTGGTCTACGTTGTTATTTCTAACTTGAACGCAAACACCCGATAATTTGCTTACCGGGGGCAACCCAGTGTCATCTTCCATGTGGCCGAAAATCGGTTTCACTCGTTATCTCCCTTATTATTAGATTGTGAAATAGTTCTATTAGTTTTAGTGGTATTAGTTTTAGTAATATTAGTTTTGGTAGTATTAGTTATTAGTTTGGATAAGTCAATTATTTTTTGCTCCATGACAACGATTGATTTCGCCATACCATTTTCAAATTCTTTTTGTTGTTTTGCTAATTTTGCTTCTTGTTTTTTGAAAAGATTATCAATTTGTTCAACAGAACTATCGGCAGACTTGCTAGTTAATTCCAATAGTGTTTTTACTTCATTTAATTCATTATGAAATGTTTTTGTAAGATCAGCTATTTTTGTTTCCATTGCCGAATTATCAACCGGTGTAGATACATTTAAATTTTTAATTTTTTCATCAAGTTGACCAAGCCATTTCATTATACCCGGTATACGTTTAACTGCTTCTGTTATTTCATTTTGTGTTCTAGGTCCTGACGACATTATATTCCTCCAAATTTTTTATTTTTTTCCAATAACAATTACGGACAACCCTCGGTTAGCGTCTCCAATTTTTCCTTCTATTACAGCATTGGGTACACCTTCTATGAATTTAGTTAAAAAATCGCGACCTTCCTGTTTGTGGTGATTTTCTCGCCCACGTAGATTTAAATTAATTTTAACTTTATTTCCTCGGTCTATCCATTCGGTAGTTCTTATCATAAGTCTATTAAAATCAGCATCATCGGTATTTAGCCGCAGTGTTATTTCTTTTAATTCAACTTTGTTTAATCTATTTTTCTTAGCATTTTCTTTAGCACGTAACCCAAGTTCATATTTGAATTTACTATATTCAACTATTTTTGCCACAGGGGGATTAGCTTGCTCAGTTATTATAATTAAATCCAAATTATCAGTTCTGGCCATTTCCAATGCTTCCCCTGTATTCATTACCCCCAATTGATTTCCTTCTTTGGAAACCACACGTAATTCGGGATATTTTATTTTTTCATTAATAATATATTTTTCGGGTCGGCTCATAGAAATGTTTTTCTCCTTATTTTAATTTTGGTTCAATATTTTCTAAAAATACATTATCATCAACTATTACTTCTTTTTTGCCTTGTTTGGCATATTCGTTTAAATGAAATTGTGTTTTTATTAATTTACTTTCGATAATAGAATGAAGTCCTCGGGCTCCTGTTCGTTTTTTTAATGCTTCATCTGCTATAGTAGATAATGCCGAATCGGTAAAATTAATACCCATGTTCTCTAATTTAAATAAACTTTTATACTGTTTTATAATAGCATTTTTTGGTTCTGTCATTACTGAAATTAATTGTTCTTTAGATAATTCTTTAAGAGCTGCGATTACCGGCAATCTACCCACTAACTCAGGAATTAATCCATATTTAATTAAATCTTCCTGATCTATTTGCATGAATGCATCTGTTATTGACATTTTTTCAGTTCTATCTCTAACATTGGCGCCAAACCCAATTGATGAATTATTTTCGTTTATTCTTTGATCAATAATTCTATCTAAATTGACGAAAGCGCCACCAACAATAAACAGAATGTTTTTGGTGTTTATTTCTATCATTTCCTGATTTGGGTTTTTCCTGCCACCCTGAGGGGGTACACGAACGGTATCACCTTCTATCATTTTAAGCAATGCTTGTTGAACGCCTTCGCCGGATACATCTCTTGTAATAGAAGCGTTGTCGGATTTACGAGCTTTTTTGTCTATTTCATCAATAAAAATAATACCCCGTTCGGCTTTGGCTTTATCAAAATTGGCCACCTGTAATAACCTGCTTATAATACTTTCAACATCGTCACCAACATAACCGGCTTCTGTTAAACTGGTGGCATCTGCTATCGCAAGAGGAACGTCTAAAAATCTGGAAAGTGTTTCTGCTATTAATGTTTTTCCGGAACCAGATGGTCCTATGAGACATATATTAGCTTTTTTGAGTTCAACATCATCTATTATTGGATTTGCAAGTCGTTTATAATGGTTACTAACAGCGACAGATACAATCATTTTAGCATGTTCTTGTCCAACAACATATTGATTTAAATGATTATAAATTTCAGGAGGAGTTGGTATATCTGACAAGTTTAATTTTTCAGCAGGCTGACTTACATCATGCAGAACATTGTGGCATAAATCCACACATTCGTTACATATATAGACTCCGGGGCCGGCAATTAGTTTTTTGACTTCATACTGTTTCTTACTACAGAAATCGCATTCTAATGAATGTTTGCTTTTCTCTTCATTACTCATCTTGGATAGTTATCTCCATTGGCGGGATATAATGTAAACGTAAGAACATTCGTTGGCAAAGTCATTAATTATTTTGTGTGAATAAAATTTCAGTAACTGTAATGCTGGATAATGCATCTGAAAGATTATCAAGCGTTGCGCCGGAAAGAGGGGTGGCAACTACCAAGTCTTCACGTATCCATTCATATCCTTGATTTGTAATAGATGGATCTCTGGGAAATTCAAATTTAGTAGTATAGCTGGCTAAAAATACTCTAGCAACCGCCAATGCAACTGCACTTACTCCATATTCTATTTCGGAATTTGTGGGATCCGAATATTCATTTCTAGTTAATACATAATCTGATCTATCATATACAACAGTAAAAGAAAACTCGGTGGGTTCTGAATCTTCGCTGGCCGCCGTCTTTTCAATAGATATTAAATTGGTTACTGTTTGGACCGTATTTAGTTCTTCACACAGCCTTCTAAATCTATAATTTCCTCTAGCCTTGGTTCTGGCTGATTCAAGCGAAGTCGGATATGCGCCAGCTCTACCATATTGTTCAATAGTAGTATCATCAATAAATCCATTAGCAGGCGCTGCTCCGGATAACCCGGTAGAATCAATTGTTACTCTGTAATATTTAGGTATAATACCGTCTGTCATTGTTATCTCCAATTATAATGTTATTTATTTATCAATAAGGAAAAAAAGTTGGCGTCACGTTAATTAAAAATGGTTTGATGTTAGTAAACCCCAGGGTTGTAAGTAATGTATTGGAATCTTTTGGTTTATATTTTTGTGGGTCCAAACTATAAGTTATATGATAAAATTTTCCATCAGGCCTGGTTGTTTTTCCGTTAAGTTCCACCACAAACGCTTCAAGACCATCGGTTGAGTCCATATAGCCAATAACTTTGGTTAATTTTGATTCGGGAGGTAACGACTCTGTTACTCCAAATGCATATGTGATGTGATGTGCGATTACTTTTTTGTATTTGGGCGAGAAATGTTGTAACATATAATTTCTACTATTGGAATTAATTTGATATCCGGTATATCCCTTTTTCATAATTTACAAAACCTTTACTTATTAAATTGAAAAAAATATTCTAAACGTATATTTTGATTACTACCACCAACTATAACTATAATACTTATCAAAAACAAGAAGAAGGAAAAACAGATGACACAATTTGAAAATTACTTTTCACAGGAAATTTGGGAACAGACTTATAAAGATCACAAAGACACTAGTATAGATCACACATTGCAACGAGTAGCCACTGCCATCGCTAGTGTTGAAAAAACTTCTGAATTACGAGCCAAATGGGCTAATCAGTTTTTTGATATGCTTAGTGATTTTAAGGTTACCACAGGTGGTAGAATATATTCAAACGCGGGAACCGAATGGGAGGGTACTACCCTAATTAACTGTTTTGTATCTCCTTCTTCAACCAATCAACCAGATTCGTTGTCTGGCATATATGAAGTATTAGAAGACCAAGCGCAAACTCTTAAGTCAGAAGGTGGTTGGGGGCACAACTTTTCAGCTCTAAGGCCCAGAGGTTCCTTTATATATGGGATCGGCGTAGAAAGTCCCGGCGCAGTAAAATTTATGGAATTATTTGATAAAAGTTCAGAAATAGTTACTTCTGGTTCTGGCTTAAAAAACAAAAACAAAAAAGCTAAAGGAAAAATACGAAAAGGCGCAATGATGGGTATTTTAGATATTACTCATCCAGATGTAATTGAATTCATCACAGCCAAACAAACACCAGGCAGATTAACTAAATTCAATATTTCAGTAAATTGTACAGATGAATTTATGAAAAAAGTTATTGCGGTATTTGAATTAAAAGAAAAAAATGTTGATCTAGAAGAAATAAATGAACTGGATAAATGGAATTTAGTGTTTCCGGATACCACATACCATGCATATCAAGCAGAATGGGACGGCGATTTAAACAAGTGGAGATCAAAAGGCTATCCCATAATAGTGCATAATACCGTATCTGCAACATGGTTATGGAATTTAATTATGGAATCTACCTATAACCGAGCAGAGCCCGGAGTAGTTTTCCTAGATAGAGCTAATGAATATTATTCATCAAATTATATTAACACCATATATGCATGTAACCCATGCGGCGAGCAGATGTTACCAAAAGCGGGGTCATGCAACTTAGCTTCTATAAATCTAACACAATTTATATTACCAGATGGTTCCGGATTTGATTTAGAAAAATTAGCAAAATATGCCAAAATATTAGTAAGATTTTTGGATAATGTCAATGATTACACCAATCTACCACTTCCAGAATATCAAGAATATGTTAGAAAAATGCGTAGAATTGGATGTGGTATTTTGGGCTGGGGGTCAGCATTATATATGTTGAAAGTTCGGTTTGGTTCCGAAAGAGCAGCCGATCTCCGCAATCAAGTGATGAAAACCATATCACATGCTGCTCACGAACAATCAATAGATTTAGCGATTGAAAAGGGCATGTTTGATGGGTGTATTCCAGAAAAACATCTAGCTACCAAATTTATTAGTTCGTTGGGATTGTCAAAAGAATATCAAGAAAAACTATTAAAATATGGAATACGAAATAGCTCAGTAATGAGTATTCAACCAACAGGTAATACTAGCATTTTTGCTAATATTTCATCAGGTGGCCTAGAGCCAATTTTTATGCCAGAATACATTAGAACAGTTATTGTCCCAGTAACACCAGAACATCTATTAAACGTAACACCCAAGTTCTATGAAGGAATTATGACTGAAACAGAATTCTTTAAATGGACAAAGGAAGGCGATGAGGATATTTTGCGTGGTGTAGATGTCGATGGTACAGTCTATAAAATAGACAAAAATAGAGGACTAACAAAGGAAGTGCCCTGCGAGGATTATGGTGTTAGATGGTTAAAGAATAGAAATGAATGGGACGCATCAGCTGATTGGGCTGTTGCTGCTCTTTCATTAAATGTTGAAGATCACGTAAATGATATGGTTGGATTTGCTAGATGGATTGATAGTGCCATCAGTAAAACGATTAACGTTCCCTTTGATTACCCTTTTGAAAACTTTACCAAAGTTTACTTGGACGCATATAAAGTAGGATATATAAAAGGTGTAACTACATATCGTTCAGGAACGATGACCGCTGTTCTTTCTGCTAAAGAAGAAAAAGTTGCTGATCAAATTGACGAAGAAATTATTCTGCAGGATGCTAAATTACCAGATAGTAGCCCAGCAGCAATGAAAATATTAAAGGCCGAAGGCAAAAAATGGTATGTTACCGTGTTAATGGATGAAAAACAAACTCGCCCAGTAGCTTTCTTTGTTCATACCAATCATCCAGAAAAGAATGTTACTACCAACAATGCTTTGGAACAACTTTTTGATTTAGCCACTACCAAGGGTATCCCGCCGCATTATATCGAAACTACAAAAGATAAAATTGCTGGTGATAATAATTCAACCAAAATCGCAAGAACTATTTCGCTGTTATTACGACATGGCGTATTAATAAGAAATATTGTTGCCACACTAGAAAAAGTTGATAACATATATGTTGGAAGTTTTCTATTCCAGATTAAAAAATTCTTATCAAGTTATATTAAAGATGGTGAGAAAGCGGAAGGGGTGGTCTGTTCTGAGTGTAATTCAGATAAAGTAGTGTTTCAAGAAGGGTGCTTTGTGTGTCAGCAATGCGGCTCGAGCAAATGTGGTTGATAAAACCACATTTTTAAAATTAATAAACACAATAACCAAGGAGAATATAGTAATGAATTCTAAAATTTCCGAAATAGCAGAAGTTTTAAAGACCTGTTGGATTAAAGAAACTTCAAATCAACCAGAAAAATGGACCGCAACAAATCCCACATTGGGCCAATGTGCTATAACATCTGTAATAGTAAATGAATTATTTGGTGGTATAATAATCCGTGGCGAAATGAAAAGTGGCCAGACACATTATTGGAATTTAATTGGCAATGATGTTATTGATTTGACCAGAGATCAATTTAAATATGATTTATCTTTTGAAAATATACGGCAAGTAACAGCAGAAAAAATTCTCAATAATGAAAATACCGCAAAGCGTTATGAAATACTTTCAAAGAAATTAAAGAAAGCTATGGCAGATCAACCAATTAGTTCCAAACCTGGTAAAAAGA
>Ga0210036_1000767_pt1 | contig 37380 bp, 29 predicted proteins | sample CryGeymeta201515_FD_185469 | JGI IMG/M metagenome (GOLD analysis project Ga0210036, IMG submission 185469) | Groundwater microbial communities from Crystal Geyser aquifers in Utah, USA - Crystal Geyser metaG 2015-15 (SPAdes) (version 2) | ecosystem: Environmental > Aquatic > Deep subsurface >...
CTGCCCTCTCACCCGGGCGCCTCGGAACGGAGAAAAGGTCGGCCCTAGTAAATTGCCGAGTTTCTCCAAACCACCCTACCTAGCCAAACGTAGCCCTAGAGAGCTGGCATAGTCGAGAGAACGCGGATTCAACCATTATTTTTGTACCTTAACACTACTGAAACACCCACCCCTATAAAAAGCTGCATCGCAGCAATGACAACGAACACCACCAGCAACAACACCAACAACAAGTTGAGATGGAAGACGAAGAAACAAAAAACGATTATTTTATTTTTTAATACAGTACAATCCTTGCTTCACCCAACTCGAATAATTGTTTTTTGTTTTGTTACTACTAACCATAAATTAAACTTGGAAACAATACGAAATTATAGAGAGAGCATGTTCAATAATCTCTTTGGGACTTGGGGTAGCAACGAAGATCACTACTATAATCAGTACGGTAGTGGTGGTCGACGACCAGCAGGAAAAGGAGGACAGCAACAACAACAACAGCAACAACAAGAATTACTGTTACGACACGTGAATTATTCTTCCAATATTTTGAATCATACAAAAACACGAGATTTAAGTTCTCTTATTCGAGACGAAGAAGAAAAAGATTTAGAAGACACGGTACAAGATTTGGACGAATTGGCTGATCGTTTACTGACACAGTTTCCTGCGTACGGTAGCAGTAACAGCAGCAACAGCAACAATAATAGCAACAGCAACAGCAACATCAACAGTAGTCCCAAACATAATTCATATTATTCATACACAACGGGAGGAGTGATAGGAGGAGTAGGTGGTGGCACGAAACCTAGAAACGTGGATGATTGGTTTAGCAGAGGCAGAGGAGTCACTGGTGTAAGAGTTGAAGAGGAGGATTATGACCACGACTATCAGGACAATGACGACGACGACGACAGAGAAGAAGAAGGAGAGGACGACAGTGACGATGATTACGAAGATGATCATCAATATTTTCTTGCGGAAGACGGGAATCATGTAAATCTTGGAACTTCTTCTTTGATCATGACGGGAGGAGGAGCCCTTTTAGGACAACAACAACAAAAGCAGCAGCAGCAGCAACACGGCGGTGCATCCAAGTCCAATAACAATATGATTTCTTCATCCAAGGACGTGGTACCCGCAGTGCCGAACGTCACTACGAATTGGGATTACGATGAACAGTACTTGTGGAAAGCTGTGGGAGAAGAAAAGGAATCATCCTTCCGCCCGTATGCTGCTTCCCATAGTAATAATAGCAAAAGGAGCAAACGTAACAATCGTGGTAGATCCTCCATTCGGTCAGGAAAAAATGGCGCACCTACAAACCGACAGCACCAGTACGAATACCAAATTGGACAGCGGCAGAATCGTCAACAACAACAAAGAGGACCGCAGCACCAACAACAGTGGATGTACGGCAAAAATATCAATTACCATTATCAAGACGAAAATTCCACAAGTAATTCTCGTCGTCAGGGTCAGTTACAAGAGGGGGGAAATATCGCAAACGAAAGGTCTCGTGGCAGACAAGATTATGCCAACCACAGCTATGGTTCAGACCATGCCATTACTGATGCTAATGGTGACAGTAATAATAATGGCAACAACAACAGCAATGCCAATGACTTTTACAACTCTCGTCAACATTGGATGCCCGATCAACTCTGCAAGGAATGTTACGGATGTGACACACAATTTACCGTCTTTCGTCGACGTCATCACTGTCGCCTTTGTGGTCAAGTCTTCTGTTCGTCGTGTTCGGCTTTTTTTGTACCCAACCAGAACAAGGGCAACAATTCCACTCTGCGTACCTGTCAAATGTGTTTTGAACAAGTGACGCAAAAGGGAGGTTTGTTGAACAGTAATAATTCTGACAATGCCGATGGCAATAATACCAACAACAACAATAACAAGAAGGACGAAGGCATCGTGGATGCAAATAACATTCTTCCGACGAGTCCCGTAGTAGCCGTTACAGAAGCCAAGGAGGACACGAATGTCACAGCCATACCCAGCGAAGCAGTAACACCCGAGGGACGTCCCATCGTGACGGATTATACGACGCTTACCATTCAAACATCCCCAACGGCACTATCCAAGAAACATAAAATGACGGATGCTAAACATTTACCAGATACAACAACAGCGACCGCTTCTGCAGCTACTACTACTACTACTACTACTTCTGGTACTGCGAATGATATTGTCCCACCTTCTCCGGCCGCTTGGCTGGACCGAGAACAGAGCCATGAAATATCGGCTCAGACGCATTGGCAGGCAGCGGCTGCAGCAGCTGTTGCATCTGGTGACAACAACAAAGCAACACTCGCAACCGAGAACGAAACGAAAGGAAATGATCCTGCTTTAACAAAAGTGGTATCGACAACAAAGACTACTACTAGTCCGACAAAGCAATCTGCCGCTGATGCTATTAAAACAGCTAAACGGCATTTAGGATTGACCGCAGCCAACCACTTGGAAATGATGGGAGCTTCCTTGCTGCAAAAAGATGCTCCCCTCTTTCTCGAAGAAATCGAACAGCATGCAGTCAAGGAGCAACAACCAGATGCTACTTCTACTACTAGTACACAACAGCAGCAGCAGCAGCTTGTTGTCAAGAAAATACAGAAGCAATGGCTGACAAAGCTCATGACACTAGCAACACGGTGTTGCGCTACCGTCGAGCCAAATGTCAAGAAGGGAGACCTGCTCGATATTCGACCCTACGTGAAAATAAAGGTCATTCCTGGTGGTTCTCTTCAGGACAGTGCGGTATGTTTATTTCCGTCCATGGGCAAGCTATTTATCATTTTTTAATGTCTTCAATAATGCATTTTACTCAATCTTGTTTTGTGGGTTCTGCCATCCAATAATGACGCATACGCAGTACCTGTCAGGAATTGTTTTTCGTAAGACTGTAAGCCACAAGCGCATGGCCAAGGAAATACACAATCCAAAAATTATGCTGCTTTCCGGGGGTATTGAATTTACGCGCACGGAAAATCGCTTAGCATCGCTGCACACGCTATTAGAACAGGAAGACAAGTACATGGAGATTCTGGTTGGTCGCATTTTGAAACTCAAACCTGATGTGCTCTGCGTGGGACGTTCTGTATCGAGGCGAGCTCTGGAATTATTCCTGAAGGCCAATGTAGTCTTGATTCAACACGTCAAATCAACTTTGATGAGTCGCCTGAGCCGACAAACAGGGGCCACCATTATTTCTAGCACGGATCACATCATGAATCAATTTGGCGCACACGTCCTTGGCAAATGCAATCGCTTTCGGTTAGTTACATTTCGGGACAGCGAAGTCTGGGTAGATGCTCTTGATCATGACAGCGATATCTACAACGATAATTCGACTGCCAAAAGTCACCAACGATCCATTCGCAAAATACTCCGCACTCCTAACCTTGGCCATCATGAGCGACAAGCTGCATTAGCGGCAAATATCTTAGGAGATAGTGTGGTCGATGGTGCAGAAGCCATCAAGAGTGGATTGGCAAAACGCGGTGTTGCCACTACCTTTGTAATGCTTGAAGGCTGTCCCAAGCATCTGGGGTGCACGGTAGTGTTGCGCGGAGCCAGCCGTGGAGCTTTGAAGCAGGCCAAGCGTGTCTTCCGTTTCTTGGTGAATGTTGCATACAACTTACGTCTCGAGACATGCTATCTCAAAGAGCGCTGCGCTCGTATCAGGCCAGATTTCCAACTCGAGGCCAAGCACATATATAGCAGCTCCTTGTGCGTGGATTACGGCAGCCCACCACCCGGCCGAAAGATGGTTCGTCCGTGGAATGGAGGTAGCAATGACGCCCAAAGGTCTTTGTCTGGTGAGATTACTGCATTTGACCACCAATCAATCTTGATCACGTCGGTCTGGATGACCGAGAAAACTCAATGCTGCCCTGCAGAAGTTAAGGGAATTTGTTATTACTCACTGCAAGATGTATCGCTTGGACAGTTTCTCCGTGATTCTTGCTTCAACTCGAGCCTGAAGTGCCAGAATCCAAGTAAGTAAGGTGCTATCATTAACATGTTGAATGCGTTGGATGACAAATTAAACAAAAGAATCTTACCTTCTTTCTTATTGAAGACTGCAAGAAATCTGTGGATGACCATTCGCTTTTATTCGTACACAAGGATGGAGTCATCAAAATTACTGTAGAGCACATGGACGGCCCGCTTCCTCCACCTCCGACGTCTGCCTCACTTAATGGTGACGGTCCTTCAAAGGAGGGGAAAGAAGACGATGGTGACGACGATGATGCTGACAGCCCGATTGCTACGTGGACGTATTGTAAGGTTTGCAGCAAGGTCATTACTCCACTTGTGTACATTAGTGAAAATACCTGGAAGTTTTCGTTTGGGAAGTTTTTGGAGGTTTTCTTTTACAACAGGGATGCCATCATGAATTCGAGTGAATACAATTGTTCTGTAAGTACATCTTTTTGTGAGTATTTTGTGGAACACGGCGACAGCTTTGTTGGATTATTTTGCACTAATGCACTTTTCTTTTCAAAAAAAGTGCAACATGCAAACAGCTACACTGCTTTATTTTGGGTGTGGGAAGCTGGCGGCTCGGTTCTCTTATGAACGCGTTCGTCCTCTGGGCGTATTCATTAGGAAGACGCTGCCAATCGATGTGTCCTATCACCGACGAGAGGCGTTGCGTGAATTAGAAAACATTTCTTTATCATCTGCAACGCTTTTCATTAAGTTTGACAAGCACATAGAAAAAATTACCCGCGAAACGCGGTCACTGTTTAATTCTGCGGCAAATCGTCCTGAGCATTTGCAAACGGTCTTATCTGAGCTGAACCGAATTGGATCGGAGGTTGATCATGCCGCGAGAACACTACAAGAAAAAGTTGCAGCAATGTCGGATAAATGTCGCCGAGATGGCGAGGGCGTTGTCAACGAAGCTCTCCTTTGCTTTCCTTGGTTCTCCCGGAGATATTTGTTTATGCTGTGTTCGGCCTGGAATGAACGTTTGACGGCAACAGGGCAGGCGATTATTGCTATGAAGAAGCTTGCTTCCTCGGCAGCTCTCCGTGGTGACAGTGTCATTGGTCCCAACGGGCCGATATTGGGGAACGAAGAACTATTAGAAGCCATGCGACGCTTGCGTCGACTGAACGAAGTGTATTCTCGATACAACGTGACAGATATCACCTCCGTTCTCCCAACACTTCCAGGCAAAGAAGGCGACGAAGATGACGATGATTTTGAAGATGTTGATGCGTCCATAGATTTTGCCGACGGGGTGGACGCTGACGTGCTGGCGTCTCGGCGGCGTTTCAGTAATTCTAAGTCAACGAGTAGCGGCGGTTATGCACCACGCGGGCAGCTTCACAAGACACTAGGGACACAGAGATCGTTCGATAACAACTCGCATCTCATGCAGGAGTCAGGCAGCAATTCACAACCTAGAGTAACGCCTGGCGGCGCAGTTAAGTCTGCGATCACTCGTTTCTTCAACCGGGGTGGCCGTGAAGTTGATCCCTATACTGTTGATCTAGGCCGATTTAAAGAAGGAAGACCGCGACTGGAGCCCGGCGTCAATGGTATTGTCGTGCCTGTAATGGACGATCAATTAAGCACCGTAATTGCCTACTCCTTGGCGTCGAAAGAATATGCCCAGCAGTTTAAGAATTATTTAAGGACAGAGAATCATGGAACAGAATTGGACGAGGCTGGGAGAGCAGTTGCTCTGAGATCAGTCGATCCATCAACTGGCTCTCAACTGCCGTCGCCCTTCAATAACCCCAGAGGGAGTCTCGACGAGAAGAAAACTATAGAGCAAAGAATGCTTGTTCGAAACAAATCGCATATCAAGCACACCTGGAGAGACTATCATCCCGGTGAGCGCGGCCAAGTAACATGCAAATTTATATGCACCAGCTATTGGGCAACGCAGTTCCAAGCCGTCCGGCAAGTCTTTCTGTCGTCTTCCTTTGGAAGAAAAGAAGGGCAAACTGGTGGAGCTTCGATGGAAAGCCAGACTAGTAGTATGGACGTAGAGCAAGGTTATGTCCAAAGCTTGTCTTCAGCCTTTTCGTGGGCTGCAAGCGGCGGGAAGAGCGGTGCAAGCTTTGCTCGAACATCGGACGATCGGTTTGTCATCAAATGTATTTCTAGAACCGAGCTGCAAATGTTCTTGGATTGCGCGCCTGCGTACTTCGAATATCTGAGCAAGGCTTTCTTTCACGGGCTGTAAGTTCATGTACACTTATCCCATGTATCCTGTGAATATTCGCCAGGCTAACACACGGTTGCAATCCTCGCTGTATTGACAGGCCCACCGTCTTGTGCAAGATTCTTGGCGTCTATCAAATCGGATATCATAATAGGGAGACAGGAAAGCGAAGCAATGAATTTGTGGCGGTCATGCAGGTATGTAATGTTTGACGTGCATGGACTCGATACCTTCTTTTACTCTGGTGCTCACCCCCACCCCCGGTTGCAGAATATTTTCTACGACCGCAAGATCAGTAAAGTGTTTGACTTAAAAGGCTCGCTTCGTGGCCGCTTCGCTGCCCATGTCCAAAGCTCCAAAGAAGATTCCACGTTGGATTCCGCTCCTCGCGATCACGGCGTACCTTCTGGCAATACACGAACACATCAATCAGACTCAGACAGTGGCAGTCGCCGCGGCGAGAGGGCGGCAGGCTCAGACCGTAACGACGCTGAAGACACTCAATTCGCCAGAGCGAGCGGAACGCAGCTGGATGGGGATTTTTTGGAATTTACTCGAGGGTAAGTTCGCGAATATCGGACGGGAGGGTTGCGCGCGTGTTTGCAAAAGCTAACTTTTTCTTGTCATCCTCTTTCTCAGTCGACCAATGCCTTTGAACGATCGAGCTAAGAGCCTCTTCCATATGAGCATTCAAAACGATACTCTCTTTCTGTCAATCATCAACGTGTTGGACTACTCTATTCTGGTTGGGATTGACGAAGAAAAAATGGAATTGGTAGTTGGGATAATTGATTTTATGAGACAGTATGACATTTTGAAGCAGATGGAACGTGTCGGAAAGTCATTGCCCATGGTTGTTGGCAGTGAAGCACCTACAATCATTCAGCCTCCCCTCTACAAAGCTCGTTTTACAAATGCAATGGAGCGATACTTTATGACTGTGCCTTGCAAATGGACGACAATCTAGAAGTTAAACATCATGAAAGTGGTCTGAAAGAGAGCTAATCTTAGTCGCCAAACTGCGTAGATGCAGCCATCGACGCTGAACTAGCACAACATCGCAACGATGACGATAAGCCAGAATGTGTAGACTATTACTACTCGGAACCCTGTAGACTACTCGGTACTAGTGTACAATTTGGCAGTTAATAGTGGTCTCTGTGCGTCCACAATGTAACTTAAACCCTAATCATCATTAGACAATGAATTCTTGTATTCTGATTAAAAAGGATTAAAGGTATCTGCATCCATTAAAACAGGCTGCGCGTTTGGTTGTGTTGGCTTAATCATAGCGAGAGTCCGGAACTCTACTCGGAGCTGAACAAGAAGACGACATGGATCCATTTGGCCCGACGACAACTTCCCTTGCCGTGGTTGTGGCTTTTGTCTTGGCGGTACGAGCCAGGAAAAAGAAGACGCTAACCCAGACGGGTGCTTTTGTGGGCTGCGTAGTAGGCTTTCTGATTGTCAGCTCTGGATTAAGAGGCATGAATCTATTTTTCTTTTATCAAATTGGAAGTGTGGCTACCAAGTTCAAAAATGATGCCAAGTCAAAAATGGATGCGACGATGGCAGACCACTCGGCTCGAGGTGGTCTACAAGTCCTCGCAGTTGCGATAACGCCAACAGTACTTTCATTGATACACGCATATTTCTGTGGGAGCGAGAGACCCGTAGAATTTTTAGCGGGCGATGAGGTCGGCATTACAAATCTCGCGTCGTCTTTGACGTGTGCAGTCCTCTCGCATCATGCAACATGCTTGGCAGATACGTTAGCATCGGAGTTGGGAATATTGAGCAAGAAGACACCTATACTAGTAACTCAACCATGGCGAAGTGTACCAGCGGGCACGAACGGAGGGATTACATTATTGGGATGTGCGGTGAGTTTGCTTGGTGGTTGTATCATGGGATTGTTGGCGGTTGTTCTGGACTACCTGAGTGGCACGAGGCCTTTGAATGCGGTCAAAATGGTGTTTTTTGGGGCTGTTTCAGGTTTAGTTGGGTCGTTGGCAGATTCCCTGATTGGGGCTACGCTACAATCTTCTTATTACGACAGCGAGAAGAAGATTACATTTCATGCCAACAGCGGCAATCGTCCGAAATCAGCCAAGCTAGTTTCTGGTGTGAATCTATTGACAAACGAGCAGGTCAACTTCTTTAGTGGATTGTTCACATCACTGCTTGGGGGGTGGATTTTAGGACCTTGGATGTTTGGTATTCGTAGTGCAATCTGAAGTAGCAGGGACTACAAATATGCGCTTCGTGAAAGCCATCATATAACAACACAACCAGACGCTGATGTCCTTGAATAATCCTGTTTTACAATAAGTTAGACATGCTTGAAATTATGTCTCGCGCTTCTTTGTCAATCCGTTGAATAATGTCATAAGCCGCGTCGATACTATCGATTTCTCCGACTCCTTCACCAGCGAGAACTGCGGCAATTTTCCCATCACCGGCTTCACTAGCGGCTTTGTATTCAGATGCTAGCGAGCTTTCCTCTCTTGCTAATTCTAGGTCGAGCCCAGGAGCATTACTGTCCCATTTCTCACTCAAATTGTTTCGCAATGCGCCGACCGAATCATAAGGATCTGGCCAAGGTGTTGCCGAATACGAGTTCTGAATTTGATCAAAGACACGAGTACGGTGGACGTTGTCGCAGCTCCCAGCAGCAACCAGCTCATTTTTAAGCAATTTATTGTTCAAAGCTTCTTTCGATGCCCACAATCTTGTACCTAGAACAGCACCGTCGCAGCCCAATGCTAATGCAGCTGCTACACCTCTACCGTCAGCTATCCCACCTGCTGCCAAAACAATAGGACTATGAGCGGCTTCGGCAGCAAGCTTGACGAGACGATTGGCAAGACTAAGGGTGCCACAACCTTTCTCGCGTCGAAGTCCATGACCTCCTGCTTCGCTGCCCTGTGCGATAATTCCATCAGCTCCTGATGCAATGGCTTCCATGCCCTCCTTCACAGATCCCACTTGTAGTAGCACTTTTGCCGAATGCTCTTGAGCTATCTCCACATTCGGCTTTCCTGTTGCTAGATTCATAATAGCGGGAGCGAAGAATTGGACGACGTCTGGTTTATATTCTTTTAATATTTGCTCGTACAAATCAAATCTTTTTGATCTCTGAAAGATGAAAAACCTATCCAGCCAATGCACAAGGGAGCACTATCTAACCCTGCTGTGTTTTCTTGGAATATATGAATTTGTTCTTCAAGCTTTCTTTTGCCCTTTTCATCAATGCAATGACCAGCTCCAATGAAGCCTAATGCTCCGGCTCGGCAGGATTCGGCTGCCAACAGTCCACCGCTGACACCGGCCATTGGAGCTCCCATTAGTGGGATCTTGGCCGGAAATTTGGAAGTAAATCTTGTCTTCCAGCTCATTATCAGTTATCAGTTATCAACATTCAAGATATACTCTGCATTCAACATCTAAGCCAATCTAGCAATAATCTTAAACTATTTATCACTGCCAGTCCTAGAGTGACGGTAGGGCGTTATTATTACAGCAGGAGTTAAGCACCGCAGCAGACCACCCTTGACTTCAGGATAGAATTACCGAATTACCAATTATTTAGCGATAATTACCCTCCTATTGGAGCGAGGCGGTACAATTTAAGTTGAAAGATTTTTTTCATATTATTACACGAGCTGCGAAGATTGATATTACTGTATTATATAATTGAGTCACGAATTCAGTTGGAAGGAAGGATGAAAACTGAGCTTCAACAAAAAGGCCCACGACGAAGGGTAACTGGGCGACTTTCTGCTTACACATAAATTTGCTGTTGACTTATTGAGAGTTTGCTTGACTGTGGTGTGGTAGGTGCTCTTACCGCACAATTTGAGGAATCGACATGGCCAGCGCCAAGAGGATCCACCCCACAGAATACAAAATTGGACCTAGGGAGAAAACAATGGGTGTTGGGTTTGGCTTGCCGGTGTCCAGAAACAGTTTCCCTCGCTTTCGATCGTCCATAATGTGTCGGTGTCCGAACACTAGAAAAACGATACCTGCAGCGGTAAAGAGCATCGACGTCCATCCTGTGAAGGCTTGGAAGACAAGCAAGATACCAAAGATGATCAAAATGATACGTCCTAGACGCAACCACCGGTTTCCATCTTGATTAGGGATGGCCTTTTGGGACAACAATCCGTAGGCGCGTCCTTGCATAATGAGAAGTAGAACCATGAAACTATTGGCAATTGTTCGAATAATCGTAGCACTGGGAAAGAAGCTAGCCACTCCGTACATGGCAAAGGCTGTCATGAAGCAGACCGAAAGGAAGAGCTCGGAAAATCGCCCGGCCATGATGCCAACGACACCCAAGCCATCTTGTAAATCATCAAACTCATCTGTAATGTATTCTGTCAAGACTGTGAGACCAACGATGAGGATGCATGACAAAAAGGCCAGAAAACCTCGAAGCGAATTGTAAATAGGAATTTTGGAAAAATCCACCACATCTTCGTCATTGCCTTGCACGGCACAAAACACCACCCAGAAGAGGAACCAGCCAAAAGCATAAAGAGGGCCTCCTGCGTTACAGACAATGTAATCAAGATTGGGTCGTCCGTGGCGCATCCAGGATTCTCCCATTTTGCGGTTTTTCCAAAAAATGTAATCAGCTGCAATAATACAACTTGCTACAGGAAGATTGAGGCGAGGCGAGGCGATATGAGATGAGATGAGGTGAATCGAAGTGCTAGTTTGGTGAGCCGACGTAACGCGGCTGCCATTTGAACCGGCATACTACTTCTTTATCATGCGAATAAGCCCGACTTACCTCCTAGGAATCCGAACCACCAGGGTCCATGAGCCTTACCAGCAGTCATGCTTCCAAGAAGGACGAATCCAAATCCTACCAAGAATTGTCGAAAAATTACGAGAGACTTGATGTCCCGCTCGCGGTAAGCTTCTCGAATGGGCCAAGCCAAGATCAAGCCGATGACCATGCAACAAAAGAAACCAATCAATGCTGAGATACAGAAATGGAAATGCAGCCAGCCGAATCCCAGTTCGCGGGGCAAAAAGCTGGAAAGACCGAGAATCAGCCATCCTGCCAATGTTATCCAAGGAATAGGAGAGGCTGTATCGAGATCATCCTGCTCAATTTTCGAGACGGGCTCGAGTCCAGCAGCGTTGGCATTCTCAAACGCCTTGATTCCAAGCTCATCAAATGTGGTCTCAGCTTTCCAGGTACCTGCAATGATCGTTGCGATTCCTGCTAGGCTTACCGCCGCGCGGGGCCCATATAAGATTGCAAAAGCAGGGGTATCTGCCATGGTACTTTTTGTTTGATAATGATGTTTGTGTGCAAGTGAAAAAGCAGTCGATTTCCGCTCGATGTGGGCAGAACGAATTTGGCGTGAGGATGACACATTTTAGTATAGATACTTTTGTACTGCGAGTGCTAATTACCAAGTTTTTTGTTTTAATTATTTAAGCATCGGCGACGCTCTGCCTGCTCTTGATTAAGTGTGCACTCTTTTTAAGTTCTTTCCAAGGTAGGCCTTCACCCTATAATACTTTTTCACATGAAGACATGAGACCTGATGGAAGACCTCTCAAGAAAACAACGACTCTAGTAGACTAAGTAGTAGCTAGCTTGTCTAGCTAGACTAATACAACAATGTGGCATGTGGCATCTTTTACTCATCTTACCACATTATTACTACTAGTTAACTACTGTATTATAGTAAAGTAAACTCTTATCTTGCACTCGATGCCTACAAGTTCACTGAAACTAAATCAGATTCCGACTACTCCTGCCCTTAGCCTGTGAATGCCAGACCATAAGATAGTCCATCTACGGGACCTGGTCAAAAATGTTGTCGACTACCACCACCTCGTCCGCTGCAGTCCTCGTTCTCGCCTTGATATCAAATGTTATGCAAACCAGTCATGTTCTCGGGCAAAGCCAAGAGATTCAGCAACTTCCGATTGATGAATGCTCTTTTTGTGCAGATGGATCTATGCCAGACACTACCAATATCAGCTCGACCTATAGCTTTGCCATTTCCTCCACAGCAAGTTTAACCTGTCAGGATCTGCCCACTAGCGCCGTTACACTTCTTGATTTTGGATTAACCAACACAGACTTTCAATGCGAGACCAGTCAATTGTGGGCTTACGAATATTGCGGTTGTCCCACTCCTCCCGATATCCGTCCTTGTTGGATCTGCTACGATGGCGACGAGAATTACGACCATGATCGCTGGGTGCCGGGAAGTGCTGGCAGCGGCAGCAGCGCGGAAGGAACGTGCAGGTTCCAGGCCTACTTTAGTGGTCTCCGGTATGACCACTTCGGGAGGGCTTCCGACAGCATCGAATTGAAGTGCCCTCACATGATCTGGGGTATGGATTCGTGGTGTGGCTGTCCTGCCGAAAATGTCACACAACCCGAATGCACGCTCTGTGGACACGGAAAGAGATCACCAGATCCATGCCGCGCGAACCCACTCGCATCCAAATTACATGCCTCAACAGGACAACCAGTTGGTCCCAGTTTCGGCACTTGCCAATACTACGACTGGATTGTAGAGAGATTACAAGGACCACAGTGTGGTGTATTCGAAGAAGACTCTTCTATTCAATTTGAGAACTTTGATGTCCGCTCCTTTTGTTGTGACGAAAGTGGTGAATTGGATCCATCATCAGGCGTTTCTCTCTGCGAAACAAATAATGCGCCTCTTCCTCGTGCTAAATTTCAAGGTGTAGTTCCGCCACTTGGTTCTACTTGTGCAGAAGTGGCTGCAGTTGCACGTTGGCTGCAAACCGACACCGTCCTGACGGAGCCCTGGAGTGGACTTGATGGCGATGTATCCTTGCGGGAATTTTGCTGCAACGAAGATACTATTTGGGATGTCGCAGGTGATGACAGTGTCAGTCCAAACTGGACTTGCCTTGAAATTCCCCGTGCAATGTACGACAAACCTGCGAGCTCTACGTGTAGCAGTTCAAATTGGAACATTCAGTCTATCTTCTATGGCTTGGTTTTGTTTCTGGTTCTGCTGTGAAGGCAGTGAATTTGGTCATGTCGACGTTCCTTTCTCAATCTTATGGCTATTCCCCATCGCCTGAGGTCCTTACATGATCTATCCTATCGCCATCAGCATTTTAAGAGTGAAAGTAGCTCTGCATGCATGCGTTTTACTAGGGTAATCCGGCGAGGAGAAAAGACACGAGGAAGAAGGAGAAAGGTTGAGCAAGTGCTCCTACTGGCAGACAGGCACCGATTCTTCTGTTGACAGTGATGATCTAGTCGTAAGTATTCTCCTTTGAACGGCAACGACTCAGGCTTTATTGGTGATGCTTCGCTGTCTAGTAATAGTCTAGTAGTTGTAAAAACAAACTGTAATCTTCTAGCAATTTAAAATTCACTATAGTGGCGCTTTAATCAATGGAAATCGATTCCATAGTGGCGATGTTGTCCAACGAGTCCTATTATTCCTCCATTACTATTCTTTGTTCAGACTCAACTTTGCACAAGAATCAATGGCCCCTGGCGGGGGGTACGCCAACCACTCTTTATAATATTTGGACCTATGATAATGATCGTAACCTGAAATATTTGACCAGAGTTAACTCAAACCCTTATGATCTCTTGCCTATATTTGGACCTATGATGATGATCGTAACCTGAAATATTGGACGAGTTAATATCGTGAAAGGACCTTATTAATATGGACAACAAACAAACACCGTATGCTGAAATATAAACATAAGTAGATTAGGGTTTGAGTTAACATAAATATTTCAGACTACGACAATTATTGTTTTTCAATATATTATTTATTCGTTCTATAAGAGGTCCGAGGTCTGTGCTAGCAATTTAGTATTTTTTTCTACAGAGTACATGAGGTCCATGGACCTCGAGTTAAGTTTGATTATAGAAACTTTTAGTACTCCACTTTGAAAATAGTAAGCTAAATATTTATCTCGGTCAGAATTTGAGGTCCGAGGTCCCAACTTAAGATATGACTATACAAATTTTCAGTACCCTACTTCTAAAATAGTAAGATAAATATTTATCAGTAGCACACAAATAAAAATTTCATAGGCCACCCACTGGCTAGAGTGGTTGGCGAAAGTATTGATAAGAGCAAAAAAACAGCGCATCAGTACAGCACAAGGCAGACGGAGGGGGGCAAAGAAAAGGCCGCATTCATGATTTCATAATTCTGGCAGAGAGAGCTCAAAAAGTGACAAAAGAACAACGCTGAGAGGCTGTTATTTTCGCTGTGACCACATAAATGTCCGTCTCTGGTTAAGAGTAGAAGATCAAAATTGCAAAAGAACAACACATCCAGGTTTCCAACGTTGTCTCCAACCGTAGTACTGACTGAGCCAAATCATGCTTAACTTCGCTGAGCAGACGGGAAGCGGTGCTTTCATGATGGTATGGTCGTTCCTGACCATAGGGAGGTTATCTATTATTATAAACTTATTCATCAATAATTGTAAAATGAGAATTAAAATACTACTACCACCGGTAGTACTACCACGAGTTCTTGTCTCGTCTACCAGTCTTAGAGTAGTTTTAACCTGCTGCTACTGGTGAAAGTATGAGTAGCAGTGGTAATGAAAGGAGCTATCTAGCTCCTGTCCACCACCACGTGATGGAGAGAAGGAGGTAGTTTCTTGCATTGAAATGCATGAAAAGCAAACATGACATACGGCATAAGGATGTTTCTTTCAAACCGAAAATGAGAGTAAACGTGTTCTCGGGCCTATAAAAATTACAGTAATATTATGCTGTTGGCACAGTACATCATTAGTTTGGACATGCACTCATCGTTCATGTAGAAATGGATAGCGCAGGGATTTAGTTCAGCTGAGGTTTACACGTTCATCAAGTTTTGGATAGACCATTGTTGTTGGCTCAAATGACCTGGTCCTCCAATGTAGAGAGCTTTGGTAGTAGAAGCAAAGCATTCAGGTTTCTCGACGGGCAATTCTTCTTCGTCGGCTTCATCTAGAATGAGATTCGCTAGCTTGAGCATGAAACTACCATCACAGTTGATAGTATCGTCGATAGCATCATCCAAACGTCGTCGAAAGATGGATCGAAGAGACCTCGTGTCCAAAGGTTCCAGTATCTTACAGCCGTCGGCCCTGGTAAAGGGCAGAAAGATGGATTCATCCTGAGTAGCATCGTTCCATTCGGCGTCGTCAACGTCGTGCACAGAATTGGCGATCTGCAAGGATAACATGTCATCGGACGCTTCTTCTTGGTCTTTCTCACTGGTTCGTCGAAACACTGAAGAAGCCTCTAGCTCTTGCTGTTGAGCTTGCAGTTGTTGAGATAGCACTTCTGCCTGGGCAATGGCAATCTCCACCGGAGAGGAACTACTAGCAGTTGCGGAGGACTGAGAAGACCCAGAAGTTTCTCTTTTCGTGAAAGGTGCCTTCTTGACAACGTCAGGCTTTTCTTTCTTAGTCCAGTTATTTCCGGATTGGTCTTGGCTATTGCTGTTGTTTGAACTGGACGATGTATGGTTAATGTGGATGTTGCCCAAAGGGCGTCGGACGCCCCTGTTGTTGCCGTTGGAGTGGTTGGATGAACGCATGGGAACTGTCGGCATCTTGCTGGAACGTGTATAAGGTTTGAGAGGTGTGTTGTGTGTTCTATTTTTCGATTACTCTCACTTTATTATTATTATTATTATTATTTTAAATAATATTATTATCTCGCTTGTATTTTGTGCTGTCGATGATGAACGGCTCGCTACTATTTTTTGTATCATTCCTACGAGTAGCTAGTATTCTACACCAGCAGTACAGTTGCTACTATCTATTAGTATTAGCAAGAATAAATAACAGTACAAGTACATAGCTGTTCTCCTTCGGAGACGTGAAATCGGTTGATATTTTTGAATAATCGTACCTGGTATCTTCGATTAGTAGACTAGTAGACTAGCTAGGAGGAGGAGGAGTAGTAGTAGTAGTAGTAGTAGTAGTAGTAGTAGTAGTAGTAGTAGTAGTAGTAGTAGTAGTAGTACTACTACTACTAGGATAGTAGAACTACTTGTTAGTACGAGTACGGTTTGATAAACTTAAACCAGAATGGATCGTTGGTACCGTTAACCTCGACCATTAATTACATCCCCTAACTATTTCCTCTCAGGCAAAGGTGCGGAATTGTCTCCGGATTTCAATTAGACAAATTCAAATTTGTCAGTATAATTTAAGGTATGTTATTCTTCAAAACGGTAGGTATCATACGCTCTCGCGGTAAAGCGTATTTGAGGATTCGTCACACCTCACATTTTTCGATATTTCGGTTACAGTAGTAATAAGAGCTAAACCTTTTTTTCACACCAACAACAACCTCTCATTTTTCTCACTATTCTACCAGCAATATTCCTATTTTCATTCTGTTGCAAAAAGTAAAAACACGAAATAGTATCCTGCCAACATGAACCGTTTTTGTTACAAAATTCTCTTTCTTTGCTGCCTACTGGCCGCGGCGTTCCCTACGACTGTCGAAGCCAAGAAGCGCCCCAATCGACCACGACGACGCAAAGGCCGCAAACTCGGAAAGTCGTCTCGCAGTGGAGCCATTTATTATCACGCCGAAAGCAACAGCTATTTTGATGGAAATGGAAACCAGCTTGTTGTAATGGGAGCAATGGATTCTTCTCCCCAGCATATCACAGGCGTTAGCTCCACAACAACGGGGCAACAAGGCGTCGGAGCTGCCACAACACAAACCTTTGCTCAACCTGTCAATGCATTTGGTGGTGCCTGTGGAAAGGGAGGAGGAGCATGTGTTGGTGTTCAACAAATTCAAGTCTCGTCAGCTGTTCAACCCATCCAAGGTGTCCAGCCAGTCACCGGCGTGGTACCCGTTAATGCCTTCGGTGGTGCTTGTGGAAAGGGAGGCGGTCCTTGTGTCGCAGTTGCCAATATTCAAGGTGTCCAAGGAGGGCAACAATTTGTACAAGTTTCTGGGGTTGAATTCGGATCCAAGTCCAAAAAAGGCAATCAAGCTAGTCTTGTTCAAGAAGTAAATGCTTTTGGTACATCCTGCGGAAAAGGAAAAGGTGGAGGAGGAGTTGGCTGCATCATTAATCTTCCCGTGACCAATCCTATCGCAACTCCTGCTCCTTTTGTTTCTGTGGCTGGTAAGTATCCTGTCATGTTGTCTTACTCGTGTTCGTTTTTAAATGTTACTGTTACTGTTACTCCTACGAATTTTTCTAATACTCTATCTGCTGTGTATTGCATTTAAAGAAACGCCTGCCCCGACTGCCTCGCCGTCAGCCTTGCCTTCCAAAGACCCTTCAAGTTTCCCTAGTTCACGTCCAAGTAGTGCTCCAAGTGGTTTCCCGAGTGCTTCGCCCACTTCTCAAGCGAGCTCAAGTCCAAGTAATGCCCCCAGTGGTCTGCCAAGTCATCAACCATCGACCATGCCATCCGACCGAACCACCATGAGTCCATCGGATAGCCCTTCTGCGAATCCATCCAGCAGCCCCTCTGCAAGTCCTTCAGAACATCCTAGTGATGTGCCAAGTGGTTCCCCAAGTGATAAACCCACTGTTACTGCCACTCTGTCACCTACTTGTGTCAGCCATCCTACTTTGACGCCTACCATGCAAGCTGCCACTGTTGCCCCAGCAAATTTTCCAGAATTCATATCCCCTACTACAAATGAGCCAACTCACATGCCCTCTAATTCGCCTAGCAGTGCTCCTAGTAATACTCCAACTGAGTCTACTGCACCAAGCAATTCACCAATCAGTGATCTGAGTGATGCTCCCTCTGCATTACCATCAGTATCTCCCAGTGCATCACCCTCGTTGCCTCCATCTGCATCCCCAAGTGTCAGACCCACCATTACTACCACTCTATCTCCTACAGGACACCCTAGTGACGCACCAAGTGGTTCCCTAAGTGACAAACCCACTGTTACTGCCACTCTGTCCCCTACCTGTGCCAGCCATCCCACTTTGACACCTACTCTGCAAGCTGCCACTGTTGCTCCAGCAAACTTTCCAGAACTCATTTCTCCTACTACAAATGAGCCAACTCCTGCGCCCTCTGATTTACCTAGCAGTGCTCCTAGTAATATTCCCACTGAGTCGACAGCACCAAGCAATTCACCAATCAGTCCTCTGAGTAGTGCTCCTTCAGCATTCCCATCAGCATCTCCCAGTGCATCACCCTCATTGTCTCCATCTGCATCCCTAAGCAATGCTCCTACAGCATCTCCCTCGGCATCTCCCAGTGAAAGTACTTCCACGACTCCATCCCAATCACCTACTGCTCGCCCAACATGTGCCCACCCATTGCCGCCTACACTTTCACCTGTGTATCCAGAAACTCTTTTGCCTCCCACACCTGCACCAAGCCCCGAACCCAGTGCTTTGCCAAGTGCAGCACCTTCAAACGCCCCCACCATCCGACCGACTTGCGAGCATAACGAGTCACCAAGCGCAATGCCTAGCGCCAGTCCCAGTTTTTCGCCAAGTGGAGCACCTAGTGGAGCACCCAGTGGAGCACCCAGCGGTCTTCCCAGCAGCGTTCCAAGTACTTCGCCAAGCTTATACCCCAGCAACTTCCCTGTTCCAGAGAAATTGCCACTGGTATAGTACCCAACGGAATTGCTGCCACAAGGCGCTAATATTGCATCAATGACGGTCAACGGTGAAGATATTCCCATTCATTATCCTGTTTCATAAAGACCAGGAAACAATTGTTCAATGAAAGCAACTTGTCTAAAGAAAATCTTGGCGTGGCACAAACATACCGTGCGTGATTGCTTGGAAAAGCAATATTATATGCGGAGGACTGACTTGCAGCCTGCTGATTCCGTTCATCCGTCAACTACATGTTTTACAAAATTACAATTCTCTTCGACGCTATGTTCAACTTAGCGCATATAATTCAAACCCATTATAGAGTTCCTACCTTTTACTTGTTCATGGCTTTTCTTACAACCTAGCTAGAGCCTAGGCATATCTGGGCCGACCAGAAATATGTCGCGGGCCCTTCTTCTTTGCTCGTGGACATCTTTTTGGCTGGGTTTGCATTCCGTTAGTCTGGACCCAAAAAAAGTGTCAAGTCAGTTTGACCAACTGGACAAAAATGACACGCCTTATTTCAAAGGATTACCACCAAGCAGAGCAATTTCGTTGTGCCCGTAGGCGACCGTAGGTCTGTCCATACGATGGACCGACGGAATCTACTCTTAGCTGACCGGATCGGAATACAATTCAGAAAGATCAGCCAAGCAACGAAACAAAAGGAACAAAGACGCCAAGCTTGACTGTAATATTGTCTTTCGGTAATCGACACACCGACGAGCCATCGACAAAGCCCAATAGTGTCATTTCTTAAATTATGGCCTGCGTTTCGTTACGGCAATCTTCGTCTGCGTCTTTCCGTAGTCAGTATTACTGCTGCTGCCGGAATAACCAAGGCTGCTCTTGTGTCTGAACTTCAATTTTCGCTATCCTCGCCTTGTTCAGCTGGTGTATCCTCGACGTCGAAAAAGTCTGACCGGCAGCTGGGACATGTAGGCTTTCGTTCAAGCCAATCCAGTAGACACTCTTCGTGCCACGCATGATGACAACCCTTCGGTCGCCGACTCCAAACAACAGTGTCACCGACCTCATATTCGCCCAAACAAATATTGCAATACGATGAGATTCCGCGTTTTTCCAGTTTCGAACCTTGCAGCTTTAAAAACGGCGAGACGACGTCCTCTGCGTATATCGGAGTGACCGTTGCAGTGTCCTTTTCGACTACATCCATTGGATGTAACGTGTTCTGCGGTGGAGACGCTGCCAGTGAAACCTCGGAATTGCTTTCCTCCGCATGTTGCGAGGTATCATTGGGTGTTTTCGATTGTGCTTCACCAGGAGAAGTGGGTGATTTCGTAGTATTTTCTGTTGTGCTTGGAGCACCAAGCTTTTTTGTATCCCTGTCTGTCGTTGGCAATATATCCTGCTTTTTCTTGAGGTCGCTGAAAGTCTCTGAATATGCATCATCGATCGAATCGCATTTGCCGCCATTCCCTTTTACCAAAAGTAAATCAAGATCTTCCGCCATCCTTTCTAAAGTCTTGGCTTCCATGGATGTTGATTTTGAACCACTGCCGACGTTGGTATCTTTCGTTTCGTTGTCAACTGTTGCATCCGAAAGTCCACTCTCAATATCCGTTGGAGTTTTACAATCTACTTTTAACTCTGCATCCTTGACCGATGCTCTGGCAGCTGCAAATTCCAGAGACTCTTGGATTGCTCGTGCAATGTTGGCCTTCTCTTCGGGGCTTGTCGCGCTCTCATAATCGTCAATCAAAAATGATTCTTCCGACAAGGATGGATTCTCCAAAGCGCGTGATTCCTCGTCCGAAGACGACGAGGACGAATAGGAAGAGGGAAGGACTGGAAAAAAATCCGAGGAGAACGAAGAAGAAGAGTCATCTCTCAAGACGTTTCGTTCTTGTGCTTCAGCTCTCCTCAAAATGACATCGTAGGAGTCGATATTGTTGCTGTTACTCGTTGGGTTATCCATGTCTATAACGATAAGGTCATCATCATCATCATCATCATCCCTGATGAGCTTTTTGGATGGAAGTGGAGCAGAGAAAACGTAGGTTCTCTTGAGCAGAAATAATTTAGATTGATTGACAAGCGGGTCAGTCTGAAAGACAATTTTATGTGGTGCCAGTCGAAAGTCGTACGTATTGTTGCGATCGTTTGTGGGCGCCTCTGCTATTTTCTTTTTCGAAGCTTTGCGACTTTGCCGTGGCCTGAATAACTTCTTCCCTTTCTTGTATGATCCTCTTTTACTGTCACTTGCGTCATCCTTGTCGTCTTTATTGTCTGTTTGGTTGCCACAAGGGGGAGATACATCCTCGGACGAAAGAATGACTGGGTACATGTCCTGATGCATCCGATCTGCTCGTATTGCTTCATCTGCAGATTCCGCATCTTCTACCTTGGCTCCTGTCTCTGGGTCCGTCACATCAAATTGCAACAGAGTCCGACGGACCATAGCATTTTGAATTTCCTCTCGCGAGTGCGTGGGTCCATCGTTTCCATTCAAGCCGCCTCCTTCACCATTCCTATCTTCCACGACAGCTTCCAAAATTTGTCGTATCAGCACGTGAAACGGCAAGGCGGTACCGTTGCGGGCCCGTGTCGAACAGCAATAGTAGGCACACAATAATACAATGATGGCCACTACCATGAGGGCGAAGAAAAACACGACAAGTACCACAGGAACAGCCACAGATACCAGCAGTATCACAGGAAAGGCAATGACATGCAGATGAAAGCGCGTCCATTGCCACATCCCTATCCGGCATCGTCTCCAGGCAGTTTGTGGTTCATCGACCATCAATGAGTCGAGCATGGCCCGTACATCGGCATCCTCATGCTCTATACTAGAACTGTCTTCGTCGTCGGAACTATCCCACTCACGCAAGAATATTCTTGATGATTGTTGCTGTAAAAAAGCCACTTCAACATCTGAATCCTCGCGAATGACATCGTCGTCACTTCTACTGCTGTTGCTGCTACTGCCCCTACTGCTGTCACTATCTTCTTTTGATTCATGGCCCGCCATGTTCAAAGTACTAGTATTTCTTCCTGCTACTTCATCATCTTCATCATTGATGCTGTAGCCTTCAACAACCGACGAAGCATCGGACAAGTAGTCTGGATTATCTTCGTCTCTACCAGCACTTGCAGCTGCGTCCAAAGTGTCTCGATGAACGACGGTTTGTTCTGGTAAATCTTCCCTGTTCGGATTGGATCGGTATTCGGTCATGGTGGTCACGACTGCTTCTTCCACGGCGGCCAACAATATCTTATCATCATTTGTTGCTGTTGCTGTTGTTGTTGCTGCTGCTGCTGCTGCTGCTGCTGCTGTTGCTGTTGCTGGTGGTGGATTTTCGAGATCTAGAAACACGGTAGTCTCCGTATCGCCCGTTGATGTCATCATTTTGCTGTGTGAAATAATGTACTATTTTTATGATGCACTTTCTTGAAGCTTATTATTTATTTAATTTTTTGTGGTTGCCGTACGGTACAAACTTCGTGAACCTTGTTCTTGATGGCTACAGTACTTTAAGGTGGTACTAGCTAGACTAGGTACCAGTAGTCTACTACTAGTAGATCTAGCTAGGAGTAGTAGGAGCAGACCCGCCCTAGTACTATCGTACTAAGTACCAGGTAGTAGACTCAGCAGTTAGTACGGTTTGCTACTTCATGCATACTAATATTATTCTACTACTACTACTAGGTACTACTAGTAGAAGTCTACTACAAGCTACTTATTAGTAGTAATACTCGAACAGCTACTACTGCTACCGTAGTAGCTAGTAGAGTACTCGGAGTAGTAGATAGGAGCTATTAGATGTCTATTACTTAGCTAGCAGCTAGAAGAGAGTCTACTACTCTAGTAGATAGAGTACTAGTCTAGTAGTCTAGCTAGTAGTCTAGTACCGTAGTCTACTAGAGTAGTAGGCGTGAAAGACGGACGAAGACCGATTTGCGTGCGAATACTCGTGATTTGACCCGTATCAAGACCAGGAGTTGATGTAAGATGAGAAAAGAACCGTAGTCTAGTCCAGTTGCTTCAGTAAATTAGACGTGTTAACTTGCTCAACTACTAGCAGTAACAACTAGTCTTGTCCGCTGGTATGCTTCACCTGTGATTGTTAACCTCAATCCATACTTATGTAAACGATATAGATTGCAAGATAAACCCTGTCTCAACCATGACAGAAGCACATGCATCCACTGGTTTCATTTCGAAGTGGCGGGGAACTGTGAACTACAATACTGCGAGATTGGTATCCCTCCTGGTTCTCACAGCCCTTGCGACTACTCGCTTTTATGATGTCTATTTTCGTCGTTCAGAAAAGAGTTCTCTGACATCGGAGTGGAGTCTCTCCAACATGCCTTGGCTATTTGATACCGAAATCAGCAACATCACCAATACCTTTTCCGAACATCTGGATCGAGGACACGACTGGAAACTACTTTTCGTAGGTAACTCCTACACAGAGGTTAACGATCTTCCCACCATGGTGAGACACATATTTCAAGAACAATGGATTGCTCAAGTGATTGTGAAAAGCCATTATCCTGGAGGACAAACTTTTCGTGGACACGTTGAAAGTGCACTGGTTATGAATGCACCAAAAACATCAGGCATTTTTGTTACCGAAGGTTTTGATCCGAAAGAATTGCGCCAATGGTTGATCACGAAACCAAAAAAATGGAACTGGGTCCTGTTGCAAGAACAGAGTCAAGTTCCAGGATTTTGGAATGTCACAGGTATTCCGCGCGATTATGCCTTTTCCACGAGTCTCTCCAACAGCAAACAATTGAATGGTATGGTGGAAAGGATTCCAAATGCCCAAACTATGTTTTACATGACCTGGGGACGACGCAATGGAATTGTGGATAATTCTGATATCGGTCCTGAGCTCTACAAGGACTATCCTACCATGCAAGCTCGCATCACGGCAGGCTATCAACAATATATGGAAGCAACCTCACGAAAAGGACGACCGACCTACATGGCTCCCGTGGGTCTCGTCTTTTCACGCATCTACAAACAGTGTCAAGTTGCGACGAAGTACAGCAATACACACGAGGATAATCCCGGTACCGATCCACACTCGCTTTTTTATCAACTGTATTCGCAGGACGGTAGCCACCCAAGCTTGGCCGGTTCCTACTTGGCAGCTTTGACTATTTATGGCAGTATCATGGGAGACGATCCCCGTGATGTAGTGTGGAAACCAGACCTACTATCAGCGGAAATAGCCTCGCAGATGCGTCAAGCTGTTGCCAAAACCATCATGGACACAGCTTTTGATGGAACTATTTCGTATCCATGGCAAGAATCCATATGGAAGAATGATGCCGGAAACTAGATTTCAAATGTCTCGCTTCTTCTTTTTGGGGAGTCCTCTAACAACGTATTGATTGCAGGTCTTCCTCTAAACTACTGCCGCGATTTGTATTAAACATATACAATACTTCATATTATATTTTCCATGGAATAGTTATGTTACCCTATCAAAAAAACTGCGAAAGTGCACTCGTAAACCTAATATTGTTCAGGGAGATAGACTTGACATCGATGCAGCTTTATAGTTCTATCTTAAATATCCCTGTTCGCTACTGTTAGAAACAACCTGCTTTCCTTCAAACACATTTCTTCGTGTTGGAGTCAACTTTTTGGGCGTTCGGACACGTTTGGACGATGCTGAGAAAGAAACACTGGCGGTAGGTGAAATAGGCTGTGTTGTTGCTGCTGCCTTGCTGGACGAAATAATTGGCAAGGTCTTGTGTTGTTTGGCATTTTTATTAATAAAGTCTTCTTCTCGTTGTTGTGTTCGTTGCTTACGTTCCCGAATGCTGACCGGCAAAAGAGAATCTCGTACCCGAATCTTTTGTTTTCGGCTTTGTTGACCAGGTTGGGCTCGGCGCATGACGGGCGATGCGGTTGTTTCCTTGCCACTACTGGATAAGGCTGTAGCAGCAGCTCTGGAGGCCTGGATATTTTGACGCAACTGCTCTGGCAATAATGAGTCCCGTACTCGAATGCGCTTTTTGATCTTCGTCGCTGATTTGGTGTTGGAATTTTTCGTTGCGGCAGGTGCTTTTCCCTGTGTCTTTTGATCGTTATTGTGGCTTATGGAACCCAATGGTGGTCGTCGTTGGATACTATGAGTTGTCTGGTTGGATGTGGGCACTGTCGCGCGTCGAATTTTCTTAGCCGAGACAATCTCAGTTTTCTTGGGAGTTTGACGACTCTTGACGACTGTGGCGTTTTCCTTTTGTGACACAGAGGAGCCGCTGCAACTCATGGTCGACTCATCGACTTTAGAACTATATGGTTCGGTTGATTTGTGTGTTTTGCTGGTAGCAGCAATTTGTTTCGAGTTGTTCTTGAAGCTGAAGCTACTTTTGCGATTTCCGTAGAACCAATACGATACGGCAGTGGCTACCACAGCTGTTACGGCAATGGCCGACGACTGGCGCAGACTATTGTTACTTGACATTGGTGAAAGTTAATGTGCAGGGGGAAATAGCGAATTTTCGGAAGGAAGAAAGCAACGAACAAGTTTTTTTTCAGTTTATGCTTGACGGGCTTTTGGCTTTTGGCGATCGTCTCATTTTTTCGGAAACGATTCTTAAACATGAGGTAACTCTGCAGTCCCGACGGGACTCACAACAGAGTACTGTAATTCGAAGACAGGCAGGTTAGCGAAGCCGTTGCTGACCCCAGGAACTGCTCCCTTCTCTGCTGCATGCATAGACTGACTACAGACCAACAATCTTATTTGGCATCCAAGGAGCAGGCGATAGAGCTATGCACAGCTTAGCCGGCTTAGCCACTAGCTGGCGCAAATTTTGGAGCGACAAAAGTTCCTTCGTAAATCGTAATATAGTAGCTCACTGAAAGCAAACATGCATGGAAATTAGACACCTTTGTGTTTCTTCACTGCCATTCTCTGTAAGGCGACTTCTGAATTCAGATGGTCTGATGAGGTGATTCGTGGAGTAAAGGGAGGAGGTGGATCGAAACGAACCCACGGAAAGAACATCCAATAATATGGTTTTGGCCCCAAGATTTGTTGTAGGTTGGTTTGCCATCCCTGGTCGAATGGATTGTGAATGATTGGATCGTGTTGTTGTTGTTGTTGTTGTTGTTGTTGTTGTTGTTGTTGTTGTTGTTGTTGTTGTTGTTGTTGTTGCCTTCCGCCAATAGTTGGATGACCAAATGCTTGTTTCCACAAAGACTTGGTGACAAGATCCAAAATAATTTTATGTTCCAAAGTGGTCCGAGCTTGTAGCACATAGCGGATATGAAATCCTAGAAAAATGGTCATGACAGTTCCAATTCCCAAGGCAAATGGATAGGCCATTCTGATTGAAATATCCCAAGGCAGCAGCAGAAAGCCGCCGCTGCTGCTGTTGTCATTGGCATTAGTCATCCTTATGAGGTGCCACAATTCCCATGGATTTTTGGGAACATCGGCAAAGAATTGGGACTCTTGATAATAGTGAACCATTTGCTTCCACCAAGTAGCTGCATCGTTGATTTCATGCAGCTGTGTTTTGAGTTGTTCCTGTTCTTGACGAACCAATTCATAAAACGGCAAAATGAGAACAAACAAGCTGTACCAGCAAGCCAAGACAATATGTACCAGAAGAGCCAAAAAGCAGTGATAGTTATTGTATCCAATGCAGGTGTTGAGCCAATAGCAGTGATGATCGAATTGCAGAATGCAACGTTGACAAACTTTGCAATGATGACACCGCGGTGGTCTCATTATATTGCACGCTGAACAGTAGGACCAAAATGGATCCGGTATTGTTGTTCGCTGGTATTGTTGTTGTTCATTATTTTCCTTCGTCGTAGAGATGTGATGGTTGGTTATCTCGGCTTTCTCGTTGGCACCTGATGCAGTTGTTACTGCCGGTGGCTTTGGTTTTCCATACAAGAGCACTCGTTGGCGCTCTTCTTTTTCGTGACACTTTGGATATCCTTGACTAGCAAAAAATCCACCTTGTCCCTCCATGCACGACCACGGCTGAATTGTTGTTGTTGTTTTTGTTGTGGCTGGCAGTGATGGCAACGCTACACCAGGAGATGTTACATTGGTCTTAAAATAAAAGAATAATATTGTGCCTCCAAAGTAAAGGGCCGCAACATCGTACAGCAGTAACACCGGAAGACATAATATGATTGCATTATTAGCAGTAGCCGTAGAATTAGCAGCAGAAGGACACCACTGTTCTTGTAGCATGATGCGCAAGGAACCTGCATACAGAATCAGTAGCAAAAATAACACAATCGTAACGACAACGTAGGGAATTCCTGGAGTGAATAATTTTTGCAATTGATATCTCTGAACGAGCCACCGCAAACCCGTGATATCGTAGATTGTCAATACTCCTGCTCTAGACAATTTGTAAATCCAAATAAAGGGGTTGAAGGGATCGTGAGGATTTTTCAAGGCCCGAATGAAATCCTTCCATGTTTTCGTCCATTCTGTAGACACGGCTGTAGCTGTAGTAGCAGAAGTGACGAATAGGGAAGTGTTTGGAACGGATGATGATACATTAGGAGTGTCCATCGTTTGTGCTAGAGCTGGGAGGTTGTTTGTTGCGTCGATGATCGTGGTGGTAAACTTTTTGTTGAAGAGGTTCTTTTGTCGGTGTCATTTATCATATATTTAATTTATAATGCATGTAAGGTCGTTAGATGTTTAACAATCTTTCTGATCTTTTCGAGCAATATTTCAGTCCGAGTTTCTCTGTGTATGACTACTGGAACAGTCCACAAGTGCTTTCTAAGATCAACCGACCAAGAAAATTAGATGATAAACAGAAAGATTGCAGCGTAGCAGGAGAATGTATTGTACTCGAAGTACTACTGTAGTAGCGCTATTTGCTTTTGCAGCTTGTCATTCCTCGTCATGATGGATTGAAGAGGTGGGGGTTGGGCAATAATATTAAAAAAAAAATACAGTATTTCCTTTTAAGGTCCTTAGTAATGGGTTATGGTTTAAGCCATGAGATGGGTTACGCCATAAATGGGATACTTGGCGTTAAAATACCGTTAAAATTAAATAGGTCACGCACCTGCATTTTAACTCATAATAAATCTCAACATAGGTTACGCCCTCCAAAAGAGTATGAAAGAATGGGTTACGGCGTGAGAAGGTTTTTAGTGTACTACAATTGTGAGTCACACCAGCAGCCAGCCAGTAGTAGTCTAGTACTCGTAGGTACTATCACCATGCTGGCTGCTGGTGTTACTACTCTAGTACTACTAGCTAGACTACTACTCTAGTAATAAAGGGTTAAAAACACTGTCATTGGAAGATGCGTTAAAAATACTCGAGTATATCATAATGCAAACACGTCCATCAATTGCATTATTTTTTGTTACTCTACTATCCTATTAATTAGACTCGCTAGCTTGTCTACTATTACGTCTTATTAATTGTTTTACTGCAACATTTCAATTACATTTCAATTACAATAAATTACATAAAGTCTAATCGGGTTCACCCTACCATGACCCCCCCTGAGAAGGAGACAGAAGCACCAGCTGCGACGGCACCAGCTGCAGTCGTACCAGAGGAGGCGCTATATCCTCCATCTCCTCCCAGAGTCAAGAATACAACTAGTACTGAAAATACCGGCAACAGCAGTAACAGCAACAACAAAAATAATGCGACCAGTGCAGCGGCTTCGTTGCAACTCAGTACTTTCGAAGATGATGGGACCTTTGCTTTGCCACCTGGTGAATCTTTTGCAACGAAACCTCCTCAAGAAGAACAAAAGCAAGAACAGTCAGCATCAGCATCGGGCCATTTAGTAGGACAAGGACCAGGTGCACAAATCTTGATGAATCGTTTTTCTCACTGGAGACAAAAGGCCAATGAAAATGCCACAGTCTTATGGCAGCAAGCCAAGGAAGTCCAAGAGAAAGCAGCTGCGACCAATCAGGGACCATTGGCGGTCTTGCGACAGGCGGCTGCTGGAGTAGCTCCCAACAACAACAACAACAACAACAATGCTCATGGTAATAATAGTAGTAGCAGCCAACAAAAAATGAAAAATCGCAGTCTGGCTGACGAGGAAAGCAACAGTCGTGGAAGTAGCGTTGGCAGTAGCGAAGAGGAGGAAGAAGAATCGGAAGGAAGCTACGATGATGATCAGGACGGAGTACCGCCGGCGAGTACTCGGTCCTTACCCAATTTGCCCACGCGCGACGAAATGCGATCACGGGTTTCCAATTTGGCCAGTGTGGCGCGAAAGACGGCCGAAAACAATGCGGGAGGTTTCATTGGCCGGTACGCCAATGCTGCAACAACAATTCCCGAAACACCACCACGAACAATGACAGGTCAAGATGGACGTCCGTTATCGCCCCATTCGGTTGCCAAAGAAAGTCAAACATCGCTAATTTTAAAATCCCGAGCAGCGGGGCATTTGCAAGAGATGTTAAATAGTCTCGAACCATACCAGTACGTTTTGCTGTTGGGTGCGGGTCGATTGGCCGTTAATCTCAAGGATCCCTACGACAGCAAACACCAAGGAACGTACGTTGATTTTCTAGTCCGAGGTGGAGCGGCCGACAGGTCAGGTGTGGTGGCCGTGGGAGATCAAGTCGTCAAGGTTGGAAGCCAAAATGTGACCAAACAAACCATTCTGGAAGTGCCCAATACTATTGCACAAGCAAAACGACCCGTCGTTTTGGTCATGACGACAGGTGTCGAATTAGATGTGGACCGCATTAATTATGTGGATGTAGCTGTCGCCATGATGCATCAAATTCGAGCCGAAGATGAAATGCAAAAACAGGCCATGATTGCGTCGGCACAGAAGAAGACGCCCACTTCGCCGAGCGCTACAGTTTCTCCAAACGCTGCTACTGCTGCCGATAGCGGTGGTGGTGGCGGCGGTAATGGTGAGGAAGGTGGCGAAAGTGCCAAGGATATTCAAGAACTTCCCGAAAATTCTCAGGATAAGGAAACATGCGACCAGGCCAGTGCAGTTGTATCCGACGAGAATGCTCCAACCTCTCCTTTGAAGCAACCACCCACGGGTGGACCCAAGGAAGAAATACCAGAAGACAATGCCATACCAACTTTTGAAAAGGTCCGAATTCCTATCCTTCGTTCCGTTGAAGACTACACAAACCCCCCTTTGCCTCCCATGGAAGCTCGTCGTGCATACAAGCATTTGGTAGGAAAAAGGTAAGATACTTTGCCTTCTAATTTTGGTAATTTCAAAACTTGTTTTCCGGTCTTGATCTAACACCTCCTTCTTTGATTTGCAGATGCAACGACAATTTCAATGTTACGCAGTTTAGCCAAGTAGCTGCCAGCCATGACAATTTCCGAGCCGCCTTGCGCAATGCCTTTTTGACTTGTTGTGTCGATGGACGTCGCTTTCCGTACTTGGGTCGTCATTTAACAATGGAACAAGAATTGAACGACAGCACCAATAACAGCAACCCTGGCAGTCCAATGAAGGTGTCATCCACTGGCAGCAGCAAAGATAATGCAAATGCACTCTTGATGTTGTTTTTGGAACTGCTCCATTTTTCGGATTTGCATGGCGTCACTCCAGCCTCCGCACGTCGGCAAAATGCCCAACGCATTGCCAACAAATATTTTTTGCCGGCCAAATTGCAACTTAAATCAGGCAGCACCACGCTTGAACCCCCCATGTTTGACTTTCATCACATTGTGCCCGATTCGGTGCTGCGTCAATTGGAATCTACCCTGAACGATGCAGAGGCAGAGATTTCTCATGATTTATTTGCCGAGTTTCAACATGCTGCCGTGAATGCCCTTTGTGGAGAAACGTTCTTGCTGTTCTTAGTCTCTAATCACTGTGCTCGCATGAGAGCGTATCTTCGCAACGTTGCGCCGTTTGTCAATATTCCTTTGAAACCAGTCTTTGACGCTTTGGTGGCGAGTCCTCATGGAAAGGAGCAGGTGACAACTATTCACGCAGGCGCCAAGAATTACTTCCTATTCGTTTTGATTTACCTCATGCAATTGGAAAAAGACCCTGCCGCTGTGCTCAGTACAGACGACTCAACCCTGCTCGGCCGCAACGGACGCCGTATGGTGGGTGCTGCCGGAGGTCTGTGTTGCTATTTGTACATTGGAAGGCACGTCATCCCTGCTTTGCAAGCCTTCCAAGAAGAACGAAAGCAGCAATCTGACAAACCAGAAATTTTGACTTCAGGTGGCCAAGCGTTGGTCGAGGTCATTGGTCAGTTGTGGCAACTTCATGTGTCTCCCGGAGTTGGAGCTTTAGAGCATACGTGGAAATCCAAAGAAACAAAAGAATGCTTGGAGTCTCTACGATCGATTTTGCGGGCCGTTCGCAAGACAGTTCTCAGCAGTCTTTCAGGTCACGAAGGAGAAAAGCGGACGTTGCAGTTTGCCCTTGGATTTGCCGACACTACCAACTTGATTCAGGTGCTCAAAGAGCTGTCCTCTCTGCTTGTTTACGATTATGCCATCAATTCACATTCAAAGTTTCGCGAAGACCAATTCCATGAATTGATGTGCAATGAACTCATCAAAGCCAAGAAGGATCGCGTCAAACACGAAGACACTGTCGCGAAGAAAGATTCGGTCTCGGCACTTCCCGATTTACCTTATGGCTGCATCAAGCGTCTTTTGCGAAAGGTCGACCTTCCTGTCGGCGTCTCACCTCACAAGCCAATGCATTCTTCGAGCGACGATGATGGTGTAAAGGTGAAGGACACGCCTGCTAGTTATCCAAACGCGGATTGTGCTGTTGTGTTCGGAAGCAGTGTTGGTGCTGATCTTTCCGTGAAAATGATGAGCCCAGCCATGGATGAGTCTGATATCCGGCGTTATACTTGTCAAGATATTACTATAGAAGGAGGTTTGAAATTGCCTGAGTCATTTGAGGAAGAAATGATCCCCCCGACACTCGAAAGCTATGCCGTCTTGCCTCCCACACGGACTACTGGATTTTCGGAAATCACCGGAAACGTTTCCATCAGTAGCGATGGATGGGAGGTTACCATGGTGAACTTTATGATTCCTAAGGCTGATGACGGCTCTAGCGAGGAAAAAGACCGTTCTCTGTACGGGGTCTCTTTAGTGTTCCAACGAAGTTCCACTGCTCGATTTCACCCTCGTCGGGTGTCTCAAACACAGTTGGTGAGCGAAACTCGCGAAGAAAAGAAGACCGAATTGGATTCCGACAACAGTGCGGCGCCACCCATGATAGACGAAGACGGCAAATTTCCTTCCCCATTAACCTTCGAGACAACTGCCGATGATCACTGGCAAACCTTCAATCGAAGCATCAATTCGACGGAAGAAACGCCCATATTTAATGAGCATCTTCGCGAAAAAGCTTGGATTGACCGAGTTTTGCAAGACGAATCGCGAGACCAAGATGTTCCGGCCACGGTTGGAGTGGCTCTGGTCAGCCGTAGAAATGTTGTCATCGCCATGAGGCAAACACTTTGGATGCTCCTGCGAGATTTTTCGCGCATGCCTGAGGACAAAGATTCATCTGAGCGACCACGCAAGCATGTCATTACATGCGGCTCTTTGGTCGATCTACTTGGCAATTTTGCACACCAAGACGTCGAAGGGAAAGCCCTGCGCTGCATCCTTGAACCATACATCCGAGCTGCATCTTCACCATGGATTGAACGGCCGTTGTCTGCGCAACGAGAGGAGTTTGAGCGCCTTGCGGGACAACAGTTGATTACTTGCCTACCGCCAATTCCCCTTGCTTTGTTGTTTGTTGCAGCCGTTCTCGAACAGAAGATTGTTCTCTCTTCCAGCCGTCGTAGTATCCTCTTTTCGGCTACAGAAGCGCTGAAAGGCCTGCTGAAACCACTGGGATGGTGCCATTTGTTAGTGCCATTGGTGCCTTCCGCTCTGGCGAAAGACTTGGTTCATTATCCCGCTCCTTTTATACTTGGTATGCCATCTGAAGACCCTGGGGTGGTAGAAATTATGAACAATTTGCCAATGGATGTTACGTTGGTCGATTTGGATGTCGGCCGCGTCATCTTGTGTCCCGAATTTTCATTTGACAGCACAGGTTTTAGCGTTCCCGCTGACCAGAGCCCAGCGCAGACCATGACCGAACTCCGCTCTCAAGTGTTATATCTGGCGCAGATCCTTGGGTCTCATTTTGGGGCCAAGCTCTTCCGGGATGCTTGGTCGTGTGACTCCCCGTGATGACTCTACAAAAAGCCATTAGGAAAGATGAGGCCGACTACGACATTCTACGAAATGTTTGCCGCAACTTTATCGATGAATTGCTCTCCGGTAAGTCTGTAGCATGCTTTTGTGCACTTACGTTTTTTTTTCTTTCTTTCGTCGGTCTAACTTCACCAATTGTTTTTTGCTTTGTTGCAGGTGTTTCGTCAAGCTGTTTCTGGGTAGAAGAAGAGGCTGACAGTAGCAGGAAATGCCATGCTCCCGAGCCTACTGTTCTCTTTGACGAAGATAGGTTCTTTCACATCAAGAGATGGCGCGAAGAGCAGGGCTACGAGCCTTTGTTGGAAGAGTCAGATGCGCACATGCACCGAAGTTTGGCATTGAGTACTGATGGATTCAATTTAGTGCTTGAAACATTTGTCCGATGTCAAAGTATGAATCGCTTCTTGAGCTCACAACCTAAGGCCAAAATGGTTTGCTCCTTGTAGTATTAATAAGTTAAAGGCGTAATTTACCAACTGTGCTGTGTCAGCCTGGGCAAGGATGCCCGGGCATGGATCCAAGCGAGCAAGGCTCCCAGGTTTTGCATTTTACCCACGCAGTACGAGAACGAAAGGGCGGTCCCTCAGCCATATCCGATGAATTGGCCTCGGCTTCTGCTATAATTTGATCTCTAGTACCGCTGGGTTCTCCTTCCGCCTCGCCGTCAACGGTACCGTCGGCATCTTTGATGTCATCCTGCAAGACCACACCATACTGCGGGGTTCGGTTTTCCTTTAGAACCTCACGAAAAAAATTGGCTACTTGTTGGCTCGATTCTTTCCCGCCATCCAAACGATCGCAAAGACTATTCAAGGGGTAACACATTTTCTCCAAAAACTCCCACGGTGCTCGCTCATCCTGCTGTGCTTTCGCCCTTGCCTTGTTGTTGCAGGACTTGGTCTTTTTGGCGAGATCGTCGTAAAAGTTGGACACGAATTCTCGCGAGACCAAATAACGAATCCAGGAATAAAGCAAGGCCGTCTTTATTTCCTCCACTGACAGCTGCTCCTCCAGGGCCAAAACGCGGGCTACCAAATGGATTAAAAGAGCTTGTAAAAATCCTGGCCATTCTCGCCCCAACACTACCAACAGGGTACTGAACATTTGTCTCAGATATTGGATGTTTTCCTTTTGCTCGTCTGCAAAGTGATCGATGTCTTTGTCGTCCAGCACTTTCGATGATACCATCAAGGCGCCATCTTTCTCCAAACCTCCTACTCCACCCCACACCATAAACAAAAGTGCTGTTTGATAGGCTACTTCCAAACCCACCGTATAGGATTGCTTTATGTATTGCTTGGCAAAATGATGTGCCGGGAGCTCCCTGGGTTGCCTCGGAGCTTGTTGCACTTCTTTTTCTTTTGTGGCAGGTGCTGCCTTTGGTTTTTTCTTTATACGTTTAGTCTCTTGGAGTGCCGCAAAACGATTGGTCGACGTGCCGATATTGCTACTGCTGCTACGAGATCCTACAAGGGCATCTAAGTACATTTCTTCGTCACTATCATCATCACTGCTGTCGCGAAGTACGATATTTTTAGTCGCTTTTTTTTTCTTCTTGTTTTTCTTCCGGTCCTCGGCTGCTTCCTGTTTGGCCACTCGTCTGGCTTGTGCTGCTTTCTGTTTTAATTTCTGTTTGGCCAACAACTTCTCTTGCTGTTGAGTATATGCTAGTAGAATCTGGACGAGAGTTTCTGGTTTGTATATTATACTTGCTTCACCATCACCACCGTTAGTAGTAGTACTAGTAGTTGCTGTTACTGTTGCTGGTGGTGGTGGTGTTGCCATGGTTGCTTGGGACAACGACACCGACATGATGCGTGGTTGCCAAAAGTTTTGTTGAAAGTACTCCAACAGCGTACTGGCTGCCAATCGCAAGACACTGAGAGCAGGCAATTGATTGTGCGTGGCTTCGTGACGGATATCTACCAACCACGACGGAATGCCTAAATCGGCACACAGGACAGCCACCGAGGCCGCCGAAGCTCGGGTCTGCTGCAACGAGTCTGCCAAACCGTTGATGCATCTCAAAATGGCACAGCCGTAAGCCAATTTCAGTTGTTCTATATTGCTGATATCGTCAGGTTGAGCGTGAACCTGAGCGAGCTGATAGGATGACTCGATGGCATGTGGAATGCGATGATCCATGCGAATTTTCCAGACCGACATTTTTGCCAAGGCTTGGTGCAGCGACGCCAATGGTTCGTCAATAACGCTGTCCGAAAAAACAGGACGTCTACGCTTCCTAGTATGGGGTATTCCTCGTGCAGATACCGCAAGAGATTGTCCAACGTGTTCAAACTCCCATTGATCCAACCAAGGAGTAGATTGGACGGAATTTTTCAGACGCCGATTCCTAGTAATATCTTGAGCATTCAATGTCTCGGAAATAATCCAGGGAGTGGACGGGTCGATCCTGCTACTACTTGCACCAGCGACGTAGTTTTCATCTTCACTACCTGGGCCTTCGGTGGAATCCCTTGTGCTTGTCATGGTGGTCTTGGCGTTGGAGCTGCAAAGATTTAAGATAAGTAGACTGCTCTAGTACGAGTAGACTAGACTAGTAGTAGTGGCTGAAAAAAATGATGGGATTTTACTTCAGGATTTTCTTTGGCTGAAATCAAGTCACGAGTTTGATTGACTGTTCGCTCTTGCGGAAATCTTGAACCCTCGGAACCTGCAGGAATTTATTATTGCTCCAACAGGAAAACATCTTCTATCTAGTACTCACAAAGTACAGTACCTGGTACTATTCTTCAGCTCATAGTAGATTAGCTACTGCGCGCAAAAGAGATCACTATGGAATGGCACGTTGGTGCATTTGCGAGCCTTAATCATCCCTTTCCCGATACTTGAATCAACCTAATGCTACGAACAAAACAAATCCATGTCTTCGTCGTCGTAGGTCGGAGAGGCAGAAGTTTTCGGAGTGCGATAGGCTGGCAGCGTCAACGTTGCTACTGGGTACCCAGAATATGAATTGAAAATCGGCGTTTCAGGCTCTCCAACTTGAGCAGCGGCCGATTCCGGGCTGACAGTATGAACACTGGCACCTCCACCGCCAGTCTTGGGTAGTCCAGTGCTCGCATAGGGATTGACCACCACAGGCGTTGGCTGCTTCGTATTCTCTTGCCGACTGACAAAATATGGATGCTTCAGAGCATCAAGAGCATTCAATCGTTTCTTGGGATCCATGTCAATAAGGCCGCAAAAAAGGTCAAAGACATGCTCCGAAACAAGAGAATCGTTTTGGAGCATTCCCGACAAACGTTCAATTTTGTTGATGCAAGCCGTTTCAGCTTGCTGTCTTTGTTGATGTTGTCCACGTGTGACTATTCTTGCATCACAAATCTCTTGCAATGTCAATACACGTTTGTTCCTGACGAGTGCTTTTTGAACCGCCGTCGGCGACAAGTCGATGCCCAACTTGCTAGCAAGAGCCCATCCTTCCACCCACTTTTCACCTGTGGGTTTGCCTAAAAAACCAAAGACTCGGTACACTTGATCGAGTTCCGAGTCACCAGGAAAGAGAGGATCCAATTCGTACAGTTCCGACAAGATGCATCCAATTGCGTACATATCGACGGGAGACGAATAGCGTGGACACTTCAACAGAATCTCGGGAGCTCGATACCAACGCGTGGAGATATAACTCGTGGGCGGGTCTGTTGGCGGAAGATGATGATTCTTGGAGTGATTCTGAATTCGGCGTACTAGAGAAAAGTCTGTGAGCTTACAGATCCACTCCTCCTCTCTACCGCCAACACTAATGCTACTGCTAGTAGTAGCTGGAGGTCTGCGTTTGAGAAGAATATTTTCCGGCTTGAGATCGCGATGGAAAAAGCCATGGTCGTGGCAATGACCAACCGCACTTAGAATTTGCCGTGTCAAGGAACGAATAGTTGTCTCAGTCAAGGGACACTCGTACATGATGGATCGATCGAGTAGCGTAAACAAGGAGCCGTTGGGCATGTATTCGAAGACGAGGTAGAGGCGACCTTGCGTGCCCTTGACAACTTCGTGAGCGTCGACAATGTTGGGATGCCGTGGAATGCTTCTAATGGCAACGACTTCGCTGAGAGCTTTGACGGCTTGCCAATTTTCAAAGGAATCTTTCATGCGTTTGATAGCGACTTGATGATTGTCGGCGACACGGGTGACCAAAAAGACTTGTCCAAAAGCGCCTTCGCCGATACTAGGACCGGCCTTGTACCGCGTTGTTTCGAGCTCTAAAACGGGTGCCTCTTCGGAGGACGACGACGGCGAAGAAGACGACCATGGCTCCCCCCTTGGTGCGGGGGGGGCTCCCTGAGTAAGGATTTAAACTGCACTCTGCCCTGCTGTTTGGCTAACAGCACAGGTACCAGCACCCAGCCTATTTTGCTCTACCACTGGATTC
>Ga0210036_1000776_pt1 | contig 37232 bp, 29 predicted proteins | sample CryGeymeta201515_FD_185469 | JGI IMG/M metagenome (GOLD analysis project Ga0210036, IMG submission 185469) | Groundwater microbial communities from Crystal Geyser aquifers in Utah, USA - Crystal Geyser metaG 2015-15 (SPAdes) (version 2) | ecosystem: Environmental > Aquatic > Deep subsurface >...
CAGCCAATATTAAGGATAGTGCTTGAAAAGTTCAAATGCGTGGAAGTTTTAGCCAGCTAGTGTTTATTACCAACTGCATAATATATAGTAATTACTGGATAATGCATAGCTACATTAAAACTCATACGACGTTTATCAGATAACGTACTTTTCAGACGTTGTTTCGGCTGCTTTCTTTGCAATCAATGTATGCACATCTTCTGTCAGCGTGAATTCATTTGCCATTCCAAGAATGCCGGATGAAATCTTTGTTGCGTTTTTGAGTCTATCAAACAGCTTTCCACGTGAGTCTTCTTCTTCCTTTTGTCGCTTGAGTTTCTGCCTCATCCCATCCTTCTTTAATGTGTCCCTCAGTAACTTCTCCATGTATTCTCCAGCAGTTCCAGTGGACATGTTGATGCTTTCTTCTTCCGGAAAAATTATTCGTCGCTTTGTAGTTGCTTCCAATGATGTTGAGTACGACTCCTTTGTCTTGACAACTGCTGGGTGCAGAAGCAATGCATAATTTGCCGGGTACCAGCCTCTATCCGCTATGGCATTTTTTATGGAACTGATATTGGTATGTCCAAAGCCTTCTTCAAATGCGTAGTTCAAAATAGGGATGACATCAGTTGGACCAAACTGCTTCTTATTGTCCGGCTTTGCTTCGTAGATTCGACGCTTGATCTTTGTTACACCCATTTTGAACTTTCCATTGACTTGACTTGAGTCAGCGAGTTGCCAAACATGTGTGCCATATGGCACTCCAAAGCAAGTCTTCCACTTGTGGCTGTCTCCATGGATATAATCCAAGAATGGTACTTCCAGTCGACTGTGATGTCCATCAAGAATGAGTGACGGAAGACGCTTGTTGCCAACACGATCATAGATCCCAAACGAATCAATGTGTTCAAGCATCTGCTTTAATAGGACTGATGTGATGCTTGCCTTTGGTGATGTGGCAACAAAGCATGGAATAGTCTTTCCTCTGAACGTACAACTTGGACCTCCAGGCATAATATCTTTACCATAACCACTGAGGACGTCCATCATTTTATCAAGACTCTCTTCAGCTTCGAAGTCTAATAAACCTAGATCCCTCAATGCAAGCCAATCAATACCAAGTTTCCAGTTAATATCAACTTCATTTGATGCTTTGTTTGACTTCAATATTACGGCAACCAACACTGGCTCTCCTGTTGCTGCTTGAAAGACAAGCACAGTAAAGTGGATGTCAGTTGTTGCGCCAGTCATCCTTGCATCTGGATCATCAACTGGAACAATATGCTTCTCTCCACCAATCGATCCATCTTCTTTTTGGTTGGTGTTAACTCCAACTTCGTCAACAAAAAGAATCCATTCCGGATGTATTATCTCAATGTCTGATGGAAATCCAAAGGCTTCATCTGCTTCATCATCCACAATGTTTCCACTTCGATCGCGACAAACCTTATCAGGAAGTCTTCTGGCAACACCTGCATCAATAAGTGAAGCGTAGATGTTGTCGTACATGTTGCTAAAGTTTTCATAACTCACCCATGTATTCCGCTTTACATCTTTGACGGTAGCAGAGATCCTCAACAATCTGTCTGCGTGTCTGCTCATAAAGCCCTTGTACCAACTTGGTCCAAGTAAGTCTTTCGATGCATCATGATGGCTATGGCTGCATTTCCATTCAAGTAATTTCTTCTCATACTTTGATCCAATGATGAACGACATGGCCAAGTCAATTACATTTCTTTTTATCAGTGGACAACCAATTTGCGCTAGTCTGACACAATACTCAGCTATGATATCTTCAATCTCTTCTAGTGGCGGGGCAGTAGCAGGGTTAAAGCCAGTGATATTGTTGCGATTGACTCTTGTACGGATTGTGTCCTTCTTTATCATACCGGCCGACAAATCATATTCCTTTTCTACTTTGGCAATGATTTGCTTCAGCGTGCCAGCAACTACTGAACCTTGATTTTCTTTTCTGGCATCCTGCCTTGCAATCTTATACAAGTGCGCAGCTTTCGAAAGCGCTTCTTTATATCGTTTTGATGCTTCTGCTTTTGCCAACATCGTGGATCCTTTTGGTCGCCCGCCCATTGGCCGAGTAGTTGTGGCAGTAGTCAGCAATTCCATGTCACAAATTGGGGATGCCTTGTCTGTCATGTCGGACACTACTGTTTCCTGGCTGTCAGCATGAACAACGTTCAATGGGGCAGATAATCTGTCGTCTCCTGTTGGCAACTTGTTGTCTTCTGTTGACACTGTTGTGGTTTTCTTGTTTGCCATGGCTTCTTTGTGGATTTTCGCTTCGTGCTTTTGAATAATACTCCGGCTGATCCAGCTGTGTCCAAGCTTCCAATATCGTTGAACAATTTTGGGGAGTGCTCTGTAAGGCCCATTGGCTGCCTTTTCTTTCATGTAGGCAAGGGCAGCTCCTCTTCCTATGGACTCGTTCAACAGCTTCTGCTCTCGTTTGCTTGCAGGACTAAGAATGGTGGGAGACCGTTTTACTGATGACATCTTTGCTTTGTGAGCTAGCCGCTTGCAGGACTTTCGTCCCTTAGTTGGACTTCTGCCCATTCCAACAGCTCTTGTTGAAATATGCCGCAGTATACATGTACAAACAGCGGCACAATGATCATTGTCAATCTTTTTTGATTGAACGTGTTGCAGACACAAAATAAGTGCCCGGTTGTCTGTCACAAAATCAAGCCTCTTTATTGGCTGAATTCATTACCGCTCTGGATACCGGTTCAAGAACAGCAAAGCAAACTGCTCCAGATTTTATACTGAAGAAAAAAGTACAGCTGTGGTTTTAAGGGTCTCGTCTCGATATTAAGGAACTACTTTTCGAACACCACTCAAATACATAACTTAATCTGGTTACTCTGAATTTTTGACTTCGTATTCACGGATTTTACCTTCCGTTGCGTTTCAGTGGAGTTAAGGGATTTTGGAGCAATTTGTGCGTCATTGTAGCAGGCACGCGTCAGAGCAGTTTCCCACTGGTAGTAGTCTGAGAGTCTTCTTTCTGCAGTAGAGCTAAGGACAATGATTCTCGATGAAAGAGATAGGGATACTCAAAATTGTAGAGAATTTTAGAATTTCTCACTACTAGCTAGACCTACTTCGTGCTTGTGCAGAAAACTGCAGATGAATTTTGATCATCTTTAGCTCTACTCGTTTCAGATAACTGGGATGAGGGATGAGAGAGTGTGAACCATAGCCGGAGCCGCGCCTCACTCCTTTTACTCCGGAGAACTAAATAGTTTTTCTGAGTTGCCCCAGTGTAGCCCACTGTAGCCATTTGCCGGAACTTGACTTTTTCGGCCACGCCCACTACTCTAGTAGGGTGGGTACTCTAAAAGCACCTTCCTGTTATACCATTCTGGCTGTCCTGTATTCGCCCCGTATTTTACTGCACACGGAGTTGAGTAATTATTTTAAACCTACTGTAGGTCTAGTCTACTTCAATCGTGCCCGAGTTCACATCCTGTCTCGCTTCATCTTCAGCACTACTGTAGCTACAGTAGTCTACTGGAAGCCAGGGTCATCTTTTTCGTTTCACAGAATAGGTGTGCGTGTTTCTATTGAATCTCTACTGTACTACTGTACCAGGTACTGTGAAGATTGATTCTTGAAGCAAGAATATTGCAATCTGTGCACGTATCTTTGCGCCCTTGCTTCAACTACAAAACCGACCACCTCGGCCACGAAAGCAAGCAACACGAAAATACCTGGGAATCTAAAAAGCGTCTCTTGTTAAAGCACCAATTCATCTTTCATTGTAAGCAGTTTGCTCCCTCCATAACGAATCAATCGACTTTACCATCACGAACGGTAAACCGACCAGTCCATTACTATAAAATTGATACCTCGATCAAAGATGGTTTACAACAAGAGGCAATTAACAGCTTGCACCCTTCTGATCTCGGCAGCATCCATTCCTTCAAATTCAGTAGACGCTTTCGTGTGCACGGGCCACATCAATGTTTTATCTAGAACAGCGGGCCCAATCAGCAGTGCACTCTCTACTCCTGTCAACCTTCCAGCTACATCAACGGTTCAGCTGAATGCAGAAAACAGGAATGGCTTTTTCGAAAATGGCAAAGGATTGGTAGCAAGCGTAGCTGCAACTGTCTTTCTATCAGCTTCTCTAGCGCTGGGGGGTCCTGCCTTTGCCGAGAATGAACTCAACGATAAATACGGGGGAGGGTTCGATTCTTCATTAGTCGACCAAACATGTCTCGTAGATAAGTGTTCCCTGCAAGTCAAGAATTGTCTGGCAGACGATCCTTCATGTCGAAAAGGGTTAACTTGTACCGCCAAGTGTCTAGGAGACAACTCTTGTATCACTGGATGCTTTGCCCGTTATGGCAATCAGAACCTTGACAATATGCTCAAATGCACCATCGAAGATCACGAATGCATCAAGGTTGCCATTCTTCCAGGAGGCGCCGATAAGTTTGGTGAGGAGCCAAAACCTCCGGCACCGACGCTTGCCAACTTTGACACCAGGTCTCTAGAAGGTTCCTGGTACAAAGTTGTAGGATACAATCCCAACTACGATTGCTACGCCTGTCAGCGCAACACTTTCTCGCCAGTAGATAGTGACAATATTTTCTCTTCGACTAACAAGCTACAGGTGGATGTGGAGTTCTCAATGCCATATCAGCTGCCAGATGGGTCACCCCCACCGCCAAAAAACATTCGCGAAACTATCAAGGTGAACAACGAAGATGGCTCCTTGCTGGGATCAACCTCAATTGGAATGAATGCCTACAGCACTCACGAGACCATGGTCTTTGATAAAAGCCCTAATCCCTTCGACAACTTTGTCACCAAGAAAGGTGTCAGTTATTCTCGAACCGCCCACTCGGAGGGCGAAATGTTCGGACTTAGTACGTCACATTTGTGTGGTTCGCGCCTGCAACAATCTCGTGCAGTTCCTCCATATATTACTAACATTCAATCTTCTTCTTGTCAATTTAGAATTCTGGGAGAATTGGTATGTCATTGGACAGAACGATCCTGGCGAGCCTGAGTTCAAGTTTATCTATTACAATGGCAAGACCCGCCAAAATAACTACGAAGGAGCCTTCATTTACAGTCGCAACCGCGAACTGGAGCCTGTCTCCATGAAGAAGGTCTACAGGATTGCCAAGGAAGCTGGTATGAACCCCGATAACTTTTGCAGCATTCGCAATGGTTGCTTCAAGGACGAAGATATGCCGCCGTCACAGAGACCGAACGATCCATTTCGTGGTTTCTTGGCCAGTACCAAGGTCTCGCAATTGTTGGGAGTTGAAGCTGTCGCTGCCCGCGACATGGTTGCAAGGGGCACACCGACAGCTGAGGTACTAAACCCTATCAAGCCCGTCGAGGCGAAGAAGCCGTGGTACAAAAATGTAGGAGACTACCTTGAAAATCCTCACAAGCATTACCAGACCATGAATAACCTCCGGCAGGTCATGGACTGGCCAGAGGAGGTAAAGTCTTGAAGAGCGAAAACTTCCAACGTCGCGAAAAAACACGCAAACAAGCACACTGAAGACTTTTTAATACTGACAATCACCGACCATTAGGGTCAGGTCAAGTTTACGCCATCACACACACCATCCCCGCACTCCAGCTAACTAATTTTGTACAACAGAATCATATCGTAACTACTAATAGAACACTACTTGAAATACTACTCCTGCCTTGATTGCTTTTGACCGAAGTCGAGTGTTCCTCTGTCATTGGCTAAACTGGTCGTGTATTTTAGCTGAGCCGTGCTACTATACCAAAACAAACCTCTTATCTTCATCCTTCCAAGGTTAAACGTACCGTTGAAAATCACGTGTTTCAGAAGCATACCCTGCTAAGGATATAGCAAACGAGAGGCTGGAACGAAGAGAGCTGCAGTAGCCAATGCCTCCATTCCTTTCTCAATCCATACTTTTCTCGTAACAACAAACATCAGGTTAACTATTCTATCGGCCGCCTACCTGTCTTTGAAGAATAACAAAGAGAAGGTTGAAATCATTGAAGAGTAGAGTAAAGCTCAGAGCTGAAAAGGTGAGAAAGTATGGCTCAAAATCCCTTGCTGGGTAAGTACCTGTACAGCGTCACAGCGTCCAGTCCATGATGTTCATTAATTGCTAAATAATCTGCTTGCGGCTTGCGTAAGACTGTAAAACCAATACTTGCCCCCCACTCTCTTGTTTCGCTGCTGACTCTTTCTTCGCTTCAACTTCAAACCGCTCCAGGAAGCCGAATATCTCTTATTTCGAAAAAGAATATTCGCTACGAAGGAACTCTCTATTCCATTAATGAATCTGATGCGACCGTTGCTTTGCAGAATGTCCGTAGCTACGGTACGGAAGGCCGAGAAAAGCTAGATGCCGAAACCACAACATTTGTTGCACCCCAAGACTCCGTCCATCTTTTTCTGCTTTTTCGAGGATGTGATATCAAAGATCTTCATGTTCACGAAGCGGAAGTGCAACAACCAGAACCTTCCGATGCTCCTTCACAGCCGCCGCCAAAGTCAGTACAATCTCCTGCAAAACAACAAGGTTCCAATTCGGCACCTGCCAATGCCACTGTTTCCAATGCCGCTGCCGCCGAATCCAATGCCTGGAAACAAGGAGGCGCTGCATCTGCTGCTCAAGGGGATACTAACAACAATGATAATGGCAATAAGAACAATGCTGCTACTAGTGGCAATAACAGCAACAACAAAGGACCCAATCCAAATGCAGGTAACAATAGCAGCAGCAGCAACAACAACAGCAACAATAGCAGTAAACGGCAACCAAGGAAACATAATCAAGCTAATATGGTGGGAACTGGTGCCAGTCTCTTGAATCGCAAGGAGCGAGGAACCAAAGATGGAAGTAAGTCAAGAATATTCCAAGATTGTTTTGAACATATTTTTTGTATGTCATTTCCACCACTCAAACTTCTCGCTCACTCTGCAATATTGATATGTCAATTTTACAGTTACCCTTGTCGAGGACCCCACAGAAGAGTTTGATTTCCAGGCGCATTTGAAAGAATTTGACAAAGAACAAGAGAAAGAAGATGACGACGAAGCTGGTGACATGCCCACCACTGGAGCAAGCTACGAAAAGGATGATTTCTTTGATTCTATATCTTGCGATGCCATTAACAAGCAAGCAGGTATAGACAACCGTCTGCGTGGATCGACAGAACGTAGTTTGAATACCGAAACCTTTGGAGCCGTGGCTCTCAATTCACAACGAAACAACAACCGACGACGACGTGGTGGTGGTGGTGGAGTTGGAAGTGGTGGTGGACGCGGGAGAGGCGGTCGTGGGAGAGGTCGTGGTCGAGGTAGAGGGCGCGGAAGAGGAGGAGGCAGAGGTCGTGGAGGTAGCGAACAACACCAGCCACAAGCGCAAGCGGCCAACTAGGTTTTTTTCTGGTGAAAGAATGAATTATGACTGCAGTATTGGATCAAGAGTGAATAGAACACCGCTTGGAACAGGTATAGTGAATTGATTCTGAGTAGAAAAAGATTAAGTAAAACGAATTGAGATCCTTTTTAAATTTATCTTGGCAATACGGTAGAACGTTTATTTTTTCAGTAGCAGCTATCGCACGTTCCAATCAATCGGGGCTTTGCCTTGCTCTTCCAGTGCTTCGTTGCAACGGCTGAAGCATTTGGATCCAAGGAATGGAGAGGCTGTCTTCCTGGCTCCGAGAGGACTAGGGTGGCTTGTTTTTATCAGAACGTGTTTTGTATCGTCAACTTTTCCAGCCTTTTTTTGGGCTGGGGTCCCGAACAAGAGAAACACTAGCCCTTCCTTTTCGGTGTTGAGATACTCGATGATAAAATCTGTGAATTCTTCCCATCCTTTCTTAGCATGGCTATTGGCCTCTCCCCGGCGCACTGTGAGGACTGAGTTGAGAAGTAGAACGCCCTGTTTTGCCCAGTGTTCCAAGTTGCCGTGTTGCGGAGCGTCAATACCTACGTCATCCATAGCTTCGCTAAAGATATTCTTGAGCGATGGAGGAGGTGGAACTCCCTTCCTCACAGAGAATGCAAGTCCATGGCCTTGACCGGGACCATGATACGGATCTTGCCCAACCACAACAACTTTGACTTTCTCTAGAGGGCATAGATTCAAGGCAGAAAACAAATCACCGTGCGGCGGATACACAGTCTTGCCAGTGGCAATCTCTTGTTGCAAGAAAGTTGCAAGAGATTGAAAAGTAACATTATCCTTTGCTATCTCTGATAGAATCGTTTTCCATCCAGGATCAGTGAGACTCGACAGAAGACTTTGGGTTGGTGCCGATGAGTTCAAGATATCCCAATCATGTTTTTGTTGTTGCTGTTGTTGCTGCTGTTGCCTGTCTGGTGTTGGCGATAGGCAACTCATATTATTTGTTCTTGTTGGTGCCGGGCTGCTGCTAGGTTCACTCGGAGTCGACGCGGAAGGTGGAAAACGTTCGTGGAGTGGCATGATGAGTTGCTCCTTGGAATACCAAATAGTTCTCCCATGAGGTCCATTCGTATCTTTGATGATTAAGTTGCCCTTTGGACATATTTGCCTTCCGTAGCATTGAAGCTTCATCTCAAATTGTCCCTTGGATCCGTCAACATTAGCATACACACCTCCTTTCTGCCGTGTCATGCCTTGCGCTGCATACGATTCCAGTGCGACGTTTTGAAGTTCTCGAAACAGACGACGCTGTTCTTCTTCGTCTATCTCTTTTAACGTGGCAAACGGGTCGATACTAGCACGATACAGCCCGTCGGCCAAAATGTAATTCCCCACTCCGCAAATGTTCTGTAAATGTATCAAAGGTAGAATCATTATTCGAAACGTGAGACGCTTGCTCGAGATCCAACAACAATATGACTAAGACTCCAGAATAGCTTCCCCTACTCACCGCTTGGTCCATGAGAAATTTGCATACATTCACCTCAGGACTTTTCTTGGCCACAATTTCTACAAAGACATCCTCCGTTGTCGACACTGAATCCAATATATCAGGTCCTAACGACTCTAATTTGTTGTCCAATTGGTCCTTGGAGAGACTTAGTTTCATGGTTCCAAAGTTGCGCGTATCATGATAGTGCAATTTGTTTTTCCTTTGCATAGCTGTATCAAGCACTTCCAAATACCATCTACCATGCAAACTGTTTTCCTCGTGTATTCTTTCGCTCACAAACTTGCCTGTCATGCCCAGCGTGATCCATCTATAACAAGCATAGGGGGGTTGAGAAACTATATCAGTTATTAGCGTCGAGCATGCGTACAAAAAAACGTTTCTGGTAAGCTTGATAGGCGCTTACATTGAACGCTGAAAGTCATCATCATCTGGTGGCGCCTTACAGCCATTATCCAAAATAATGTAAATGAATTTTCCCTTAGCTTGCCAAGATAATATCATATCCGTCTCCAGTGGCTCATCGTCCTGGCCGCCTTGAAAGGGAGTCATGGTCGCAGCAAACTCCTCAAAACCATCAGGTTTGCCATGTTGTACATATCGTCCCGAAACAAAGTGAACGTCCAAGAGACGTCTTCCCACTCCACCTTGTAACTGATCAACCAGAGTTCGGACTTCTGGACCTTCGGGCATCATGGTGATGATGCTGCGTGTGGCAATGGTCCGCCGACCTCCCGAGACAAAAGAACGCCTCGAACAAGGACGAGGACGAAGCGTTTTCCCGAGAAACGACGAGGATAGTGGCATGACCAAGCAAGAATTTAGAAAGAGGGAAATGAGAAATAAAGACAGAATTGGATGCGGCATAGCTTCATCGCGTTGCATTTCTTAATGCTGTACATCTTCGATTTCATTGGAACTTCGTAATAACTACTAGGCTGCTACTACTAGTAGCTACCTGGTAGCTAGCTAGTAGAGACTACTACTACTAGTAGCTACTGTAGCTAGCTAGAGTCTACTACTACAGCTCTACTCCTACTGTACTAGCTAGCTAGATAGTAGTAGACCCTACTCTAGCTAGGCTAGAGTAGCTAGCTAGTACTGTCGTAGACTACTACTACTACTAGCTAGAGTAGTAGAGACTAGTAGTGTAGCTACTACTAGCTAGTAGTAGTAGTAGACTAGCTAGTAGACTAGTAGTACTAGCTAGTAGTACTACTAGCTAGTACTACTACTCTACTACCTGGTAGCTAGCTAGCAGAGCAGACTGAGATGATTAATATTTTTCAGAAAAGTGCGAGGGCAAGGGTTTTGGACATTCAGTCGTTCATTATTGATCTCCATGTGCGTTGGCGGCAGTATATATATTATTAATCTACGCTCGACCTAAAAAAAATCGTCGCTTCTTGCCGAGCAAACTGAATAAAGTCACTGTGCGGCCCCAAGCCCAATCTCCATCTTAATTTCAACATTTATTTTGGTCTGGGTCAAAAAAGTCTGGACCCAGTTTGACCACCGGACAAAATTTGACAAAAATAACACGTCATATTTCATCTCAGGTCTGCCTGAAAGTTTTACGCTTTCGTACCTCCGTCTACCAATTTAACGATGGCATCTCTTCCCTCCACGACGCCTTCGTTGCCACTTCCACTTCCGAAAGGCACAATAAAGGCTGTTCTCTTTGACCTAGATGGAACTTTGCTGGACACGGAAGCATTGAGTGATAAAGCGAATTTGAAAAACTTTAATGGCATGCTGCCTCCTCATGTCCAAGATGAGATTGATAAAATCGATGGGCGCCTACCCTGGGAAGCCAAAAAGCAAATTTTAGGCTTGAGAGCGTCGTCGTGGGTACCAATATTGATAAGTTACGCCCAAGAAAAATGGGGCGTCACAACGCCTTTGTCAATAGAGGAATTTGCCAAAGGATGGGAAGACAATTTGAATAGTTTTTGCGAAGAAATCAGGGCGTGCCCTGGAGCCACTCAAGTTGTTTCCCAATTTGTCGAAGCAGGTCTGCCTATGGCGATTGCCACGTCGAGTCGACAAGCTGCTGTGGCCAAAAAGCGGAAACGGTACGATTGCAATACTCTGTTTTTTTTTGCCCTGGCACTTTTGGTTTCTTTGATTTCCTGCTTCCTTAGTAATAGACAAATTGGCTTGCTAATATTTTGGCATCTCTCTTGCTGCGCAATCAGACATGAAAGTATCTTCCAACACATATCAAGCGTAACCTGTGGCGATGATCCAGAACTGAAACATGGCAAACCAGCTCCAGATATTTACTTACTGGCTGCCAAACGAATGGGGGTAAATCCAGCTGAATGTCTCGTCTTTGAAGATGCCATGGTAAGCCTAAGAGAAGCTTATAATTTATTAAGTTTTTCACGGGATATCAACATGTTATTCACGACTCACAAATCCTATATTTTCAAAATGGCAGAGTGGGGTTATATCAGGAAAGGCCGCCGGCTGTTATGTGGTCGCCGTCCCTGATCCTCGATTTTCACCCGAGGAAAGGGCAGAATTTGCCGCCATTGCTGATGTTGTCATCGATGATTTGACACAGTTCGATGGCAGTAATTTTGGGCTCAACTAGCTCGGATGTAGCCACTACGTCAAAAGTAACTACTAGCGAGCTAGATTTTCCATTGCTTATTGAACAAATGATTAATAGCATGTATTGCACAGTTAGATATTAACAGAATACGGAGACGATTGTATCTCTGGTTTGCCCTCACTTTGTCTCTCCCGTGTTCACTTTTTCCGTGACGTGTTACTGAATTTGAGCGCGACAACGGAGTGTCGTACGACATTAGTCATTACTCGATTATTCCTACCCAATGGCCTGCCACTGCGCATTAGCATCACGCTGCCTCGTATTCAAACAGTCATGTCTGGAGATGGACCGAACTCGGCGGCGATCTGATCGGCAATCTTTTCCGTGGGAACAAACCAATGTCGACAGATAGGACAGCGCTTCTTTCCTTTCGATAACCACATCATCATGCACTCGTAGTGGTAACCATGTACGCATTGGCCGTCTTCGAGCGGGGAAACGACAATTTTATCACCGACCTGGTAGTGACAGATGCAAATGGCACAACTTCCGTCCACGACACGGCGACACTTAACTTTGCCTCTACACTTGATTTTTACAGAACAATCAGATGGTTCGATGTTTCCTTCGTCGGATAAAGCGCAATGTGTCTTGCCCGCGTCATAGCCTCCAATGAGATCTTTTTCGCGAACAACATGAGTGAAACTCTTGAGAGCGTATTCGTACCAACTGCGTCGCTCCGCACGCTTCGTCAAGATTCGTTGTTCACGATCGGCTTCTTCCTCCGGTGACATGGGCGATGCAGCGGGATGAATGGTTCTACCACCGAGGTAACGCGCGAGATTACCGTTGATGTTCACATCCATGTCTTCGTCTGGTAGTTCCCGACCTTGTTGCAAATGTGTAGGCATCTCACGGCAACAAGGAACATATTGCATAAGGATCTCTCGCAAGATGAAAATGCAAATAATTACGATGCAGAGGAGGAGCAAGATAATGAAACCGAGCATGATAGTCTCTTCTTTGAGTTCCTGCAGGGAAAGTCCTTCGGGATCGGAGCGATTCTGGTTCTCCAATCGACGAGACTTGAGCGAGACAAAAGCAAACTGGTCCATCTTGGGTACGATACGGGATGTTGCGTTGGTTCTTTGAGCTGTTCGAAGTAACGACAAAGATTTTGCGTTGGTGCAATTGTGAACAGAGGAAAAATGTCTCTTTTGTGGGAAAAAGAAAACCGCTTCGAACGAATCAAATTGAGTCACGGAATAAAAGGTCGCTCAGTTAGTCCAAGCAACAAAAACATTATTGCTTTCTCCCCGCCGAAATTTGCCAGCTGTTGGTGGCTGGTAGTCTAGCTAGTGGCTAGTACTAGCTAGTAGATCTAGTAGGATAACTCCAAGCTTCGTGTCGTAGTCGTTATATTATTGACTACCAACCACTAAAGTTACCAAACTTCTTCTTGACCGGCTGTTTACTTTCAGCAGGTTTGGGAATGTCTCCCTTTAAGTCTGGAAGACTATTCCCGTCGCCAAAAACATCATCCTTTGTTGTAGTGGCCGGAGGTGCTGTCGCCATTGGCTCTTTTGATAAGTAACGCCCTATTTGGGACCTACTATCATCACTGGCGATCGCGTTGAGGCTTGGAGTCTTTTCAGTTGGGGCATTGCTTGTATTTGTCTTGTTCTCACGTGCTCTAGCGCTTGCCTCAATGCGCTTTCGCTCTAGCTCTTCTGCCTCTTTTACTGGATTCTCGACAATGATTGTATTCAGGATGTGGACGCCTTCCAAGGGGCGATCCTTTTTGTCCGTAGCAATTTTCTCCATCTCTTTCAACACTGATAGTCCATCCCCAATTACGACTCCAAAAACTGAATGCTTATTGTCCAGGTGTGCGCAAGGTGCAAACGTTAGAAAGAATTGACGGCGGTTTGTGTTGGCCCCTGCATTGGCCATAGATAGAATGCCCGCACTATCATGTTTTAGACGATGATCGAATTCATCTCGAAAAGCACCACCCCAAAAGCTTTCATCGTCGTCATCATCCGCGTCCTTTGGAGGCTTTCCTCCCTGAATCATAAAATTCTATGACATGATTCGAGCAATTGACACACGGTTAGTCAACAGAGCAGTTACTAGATACGCAGAAGTTCCACCCAACCAGGAACGAAAAGATCGTACCTTGATGAGTCGATGAAACGACGTTCCATTGTACTTATGTGCCTCACAAAGCTTGATAAAATTGGTTGATGTGCGTGGTACTATATCACAATGGATTTCCAGCATAATATCTCCCAAATTCGTTTGCAACCGCACGTATCCCTTCTTTTTCCTTCGACGCATCACCTGAAACATGGATGTCAAAATTTCCTCCTCTGTAGCTTCTCGGGCATCGTTGTCGTAGGAAATGGACATGGCAGAACTGGTTAGCGATCCAGACAATCTTCCAGTTGTTTGCTTCACCCCCGTAACATCGCTCGCAAAAATCTTGAGCCGTTTGCCGTCCTTGGCCAGGTCGGGTGCTCCTCTCTTCTTGGCATCTTTGGCCGTTTCCTCTTTTTTGCTCGTATTAATTTTATCCAAGATCCGACTGGCAGTTACGCTGTGTCGTATATTTTGTTTGGGTGGTGCTTTGCTTTCAATGTGTCGCTGGTTCCTGATATGATAAAAGCTGTTAATGTCACGCAGTTTGTTGAAAACATCGTCGTTGGGATCGTTCAATACAATAACATCTTTCTTCTTGTTGAATCTTAATCCCGTTGTCAGATCTACGTAGTTCTTTGCTTTGACATTTAATTCCTGGTAGGCTTCATTCGAATACACGTTGGCTTCGTTCCCAGGAGGATTCTGAACGATTGCAACAATTTTGGTGTGATCTGCAAACGGCTTGGTCACTACCGGACACTGCCATCGTCCTTCTTCGTCTTTATCCATGACCAGAGCTATCAAATCGTTGGATGTCATGGGGTTTCCCGTGACTGGATCAATTTTGTGCTCGGCCAGAAATGGTTCAATGGCTGTTTTTTCAAAAATGATCCCATTCTTGGTACAGACGGGCGATTCAAACGGCATCAAGCTCAATGCGCAACAGTTGAAGGGCAATTTCCGGGTAGCATTACTACCAATAGCACTAGGTTGATTTCCCGAGCGTAACTGAGAGTTGGCACGGTGTTCCCGCGCCGATTGATATTGCTTTTCCTTTTGTCGTTTGACCTTTGAAAACAACAACAAAATATGAGAGAGGATAATATTAGAAAACGAAGCACACTGAAGCAAATTGAAAATCTCAAACGTACCATTGCGACTGAGTTTATCTACTCTTCATGGGCAGCCAACCAACCGTTACTAGCTAGACTTCTGCTAGTCTTTTCGTCAAGTTTAAGTAATTTACTCTGCGCACAATTATGTTGTGTTGGAGTACGGCCTACGACAAGTATTATTGGTTGTGGTGGTAAGAAATAAAAATAAAAAATAAAATAATAATAATTGACCCTCTAGCTAGACTAGTGGAGGTACAATCATTTGTAAATTTTGTTTTAGGGTCGAGGATAGATTCAACTCATGACGTTTTTATGAGTCGTGCCTACTGGTCTACTCGCCTAAAAAATGTTATTGTATTTATTTATTTTTACGAGTATTTGATACAGTATTATTATTTACTTGAGCAAAGATTCGAAACAAAACAAAAATAATATACTACCTACTACGTAATACACTCGTTTCTCGTTTGATCTTTGATCTTCTCCAAACGCATTGCGAGCCTCCTTTTCAAACTCCAATTTCGTCACCAAGAAAAGCAGAAAAGCCCATGAGGATCGCACCAGTAGATATTGCTGGTTTGGCCAGATTTATTCTTTCGGACAAGTGCAAGAGCATCTGTGTGCTGACGGGAGCTGGTGTTTCTGTGGCAGCGTCGATACCAGATTTTAGGAGCCCTGGTGGCATGTATGATACACTGCGGCCTGAACTAATTACGGCCACCGAATCTCAACGAAGGATCATGAAGATTGACCCAACCTACGTTGTAACTTGGGAATTGTTTCAACAGAATGCCTTTCCTTACTTGGAAGTCCGAAGACCATTTATTTTGGGCACACACAAAAAGCCATGGAAGGCTACCATCGCCCATCGATTCTTTGAATTACTTCACACCAAGACCAATAAATTAACAAGGCTTTATACGCAAAATATCGATGGTTTGGATCACCAGTGTCAAGATCTTCCACCGGATAAAATTGTCAACGTTCATGGGAGTCTATCACAGGTGTGTGTTTGTGTATTTTTAATTTTTAATGCTGCCTGACGTTTATTGCTGATCAGCGAGTCGTCAAGTCACTCTGATAAACCTTCCTTATTTGTATGTCGTTAATCTTGTCACACCCTTTGATCTTTGCAGGTGGCATGCGAGAACTGCGGTGAAGAAGTGGACATGGACGAATTCTGCATGGCAGTCGAATCGAACATCAAGGACATCTACAACCCATAAAATGGTCCCAAGGAATCGACCCCCATCCCTTGTCAAGGGTGCCAGAAACCAATGGTCAAGCCAACCACTGTTCTGTTTGGACGCAGTTTGCCGTCAGAGTTCTTCGAAAGAACAGCAGAGGATCTTCCCAATGTGGATCTCTTAATTGTGGCAGGTACGTCTTTGGTTGTCTCTCCTGCCAATTCTCTGGTCTACAATGTTCCAAAATTCACTGTGCGGGTTGTTGTCAATCAGGAACCGGTAGGAGAAGACTTAGGCATTGATCATTCGTCTGATAGCGAACGAGATCTCTTTGCAAAAGGGAGTTGCGATGAAGTTTTTCTAGAGTTGATTCAAGAGCTGGGCTGGATGAAAGATATCCAGGCCAAAGCTGGTGACTTACCGGAGCAGAGCGCCAAGCTAATAGAAAGTCAAGGTTAGAAGCATGATTTTTATTTTTTTATCACACAAACCTATTGACAAAAAAAAGTACCAGACTAGGTCTAGTCTAGTCTACTATTGATAGACTGCAAAAGGCACTCCCTAATATGCAGTTGCTAGGGTTTGTGCAATAGCAAAGTTTAAGGCACGAGGTATAAGTCACGAAAGACAACAAAACAAAAACAACATCATTATCGTCTCATCACATCGCATGCACAATGCACATTGCACATACTCCGTATTGTACTACTCTTTGTTTACTCTCACAGAGAACATATTGGGCTAACCATTAGTAAATTTTGAGTAGGATAGCTAGTCGTTGAAATAGATCACCTTGACCAACATAATTTCACTGCCAGCCATGTCATCTCTCCCAAGAAAGGCGATGGGTAGTTCATCCAGTGTGTTGACAGCCATACCTCCGCTGATGAGAGCAGCTGTCAAGCAACCACAGGTTGGCGCCCTACCCAGTTCGGCATACTTGGACGCTGTTAATATTCTCAGTGAAGCTACAATGTTGGAAGCTTGTTCGCTGGCACTTTATGACAAAGACTACGAGAAAGGCAGGGATGCGGATGATGCCAAATCGGATCTTAGAAAGCTCTTGGATCTCGAGAAGAAGTGTCGACAAGCTGCCAAAGTAGTAAAGAAGGAAGCGATTCCAGCGCCTTCCATGATGCCTCCAACAATGCCAACCATGCCAGCGGCGCGGGTAAATGTTGCTGCTGTGAAGAAAGCAACAACTGGAATGTCTAGCGTCATGGGCAACGCTCCCAAGGCACTCGTGGGCAAGACGGCTGTTGCTGGGCAGGGAATATCTGCAGTCCGTCGAGGTAGCACGGGCGGCAGCCGTCCCAACATGCCGGTGAAACGTACTATGGTGCAACCAAAAGGTGCACAACGTGCCGAAAGCGACGATTCGTCTCTGGGGAGCGATCACCACGCCAACAAGAAGGCCCGGATCGGCAATGAAGGAGGAGACGCCCCGCCTCCTTCGGCGTTGACTTTCTTGAAGAAACTCAATCAGGAAAGAGAAACAACCACGACTACTAGCAGTCAGGAAAAGAACAACAAAACAGAACAAAATAATGACGAAGAAAGAAATGCACACGAGACAAGTGAATGTGGAAAACCTGGTCCACCACTGCCGCTGCCACAACGAGGGGGGACAAGGAAGAATCCTGTTCGGACATCTCGCCGCTAATATTGGTACTCTACCTGACGTATCACGCTACTAAGTGCACTATGAGTTTAATAATCTAAATAAGTTTTCACTCACTGGTTTCGTACCGTCGTTCTTTCTTGCGTTTCTTTGTGAACCCACGTTTCCTAGAAAAAGCATTTTTGACGGTCCCAGCCTTGATGGGATGACCCTCGTCGTCAAATTCCATAACATCCTGGCCTTTCAGAACCATGGTCTCTTGTTGCTCCTCCGCTTTTTGGACAACTTGTACCAACTCTCGTTCCTTCTCGTTGTAATACACAATACCACGGCCGGTTCGTTGGCCTGCACGACCACAGCGACCCATCCGGTGCAAATGCGCCACCACATTTCCGGCGAATTGCAGTTGAACAACGGCTCGAACATTGGGAATATCGACTCCTCGGCTGGCCAAGTCCGTACAGATTAGAACGGGAACCCCCGCGCTCTCTTCATCTTCCGAGTTGAATTGTCGAAATTGATCCAGATTAAAAGTACGATCTTCGAGGGACATTTTGGCATGGTACGGAAGGCTGTTAATGCCACTCTGCTCAAGTGCCGTTTGGACACCTTCCACATCGTCTACGCTATTTACAAATAGCATCACCTTTTGGCCTTTCAATCCACCCTCGGACGGGTCCTGATTGAGCATCTCAGTGAAATGCTCCAGTCGTTCCTTTTTGCTTTCCATGTCTTTCCACACAGTAGGTTGCGATAAGCCATAGTGACGAGCATTGTGCATACCGTCCAAAGTCACTCGTTTGGCGCGAGGATATTTCTTTTGAATGTAAGCATCAACACTGCGTAATCCATAGTCCGGCAAGGTTGCTGCGACAAACACATGTTGCGTCCGGGGAACTTCGTGAATCGGATCCAATTTGTCGGCTCTTCGATAACCCATCAGGACCTGTTCCAAAGGACGAATATATCCTCCATCCAGCAGCATATCGGCCTCGTCCAAAATCAATGTGGCAATATCGGCAAACATGTTGATGTTCTTGGGATTCAGTCCCAGTGTTCCGACTGCAGCCGGTGTGGAAATCACCAAATCCACTGGTGGCGCCTTTTCCATGACGACGCTGCGAAAGGCTTGAAAGTCGTTGAGCTCTTTCAGATTTCCCGGCATGATAGCAATGCGTACCATATCTTGCTCGGCTACATTCTCGTTGTTTGGCAAATCGTCCAAAACCGGTGCACCAATTCCACCTCCTACCAAGGCGTTTTTGCCACCGCTCAAGGCCAAGGCCATGCGTACTACTTGTTGCACTAATTCTTTATTTGGTACTAAAATCATCGCACGAGCATAAACGTATCCCAGTTCCGCTTCAGTGTTACTGGTGTCGCCTGACAGTTGTTCTTTTCGTTTTAAAATATCATCCAAAATGGGAAGTAGGTACGCCAGAGTTTTGCTGCAAGAAGTAGTGTTTGAAGAGAAATAATAATAGGATAAGAGATGTGAATGTTATTTCTAAGGAATACACAACCATACATACACGCACCAAACAGTGACTATCTTACCCGCTTCCCGTTTCGGCTCCAATTGTCATGTCGGTGCGTGGAACTGCAGACAACGCTTCAAACGTGGCCGCTTGCACGGCCGTCGGTCTTTCGTGGCCCAGTGCCTTGATTCGATCGAGCAATACCTTGGAACGAATGCCCATGGATTCAAAAGTAACATCTGCGCCGGCAAAAATTCCTCCCGGTTGTTCTTCTTCCGTTTGCGAGGAGAACAAACGACCAATGAATTGTTGTGCGTATAGTGGCCTTCTACCAAGTGTATTGGCTGAATGTGCAAATTGTCTTCCTTGACAGGCAGTATTTTTATTCCTTGTTTCGAAAGCAACTGATCTTCTATTTATCCAGGCCAAACAAGTGTTCCTTCTATTAGTAGCAGTAGAGATCCCTATTCGTCGAGACATCGCCGGTTGCGAAGAAGCTCGAACGAGAGAGGAGAACATGATGAATATCAGTAGCTTGGAAAGAAAGAAACCGCAACCTCCACTTAATAATATGAATTGTTGGAATTTCATAAGTGTTCAAGACAAATTAATGAGGGCGCTGCTATGAGGGCTATGTTCATGTAACAGGTACTAGTAAACTTGATGTGCGCTGATGCATCGACCTTAAAGAGTAAACATTCAGACAACAACAAAATAATAATGATATTATGATGAGACAGGTTGATTATCATTCTCTAATCTATTGATTGGTTCTCAAAAGTCGACCCACCCAGGCATCAGCTGAATAGCTATGCACGAATGAATGACACAAAAGTACGGGGTATATGTAAAAAGATGTACCACTGGGTGTACCATTTTGGTGTACTTGGGTGTACTGGGTACACCAAAAGTACACCTTTTTACAAGTTTTTGCAAAAAGGTGTACCATGGTAGACTTGAACCCATGACCTTTTTGCCCTGCCTGGGTGGACTTTTGTTTACTGTAGAAAAAATAGTAGTAACATTAAAATAAATTGTTTTTATATTTTATTTTCTCTTGTTCCACCAACAATACTCACTACCTATACAGGAGCAAAGCTAGCTCACTGAGGTAGTGCCACCCATACAGGAGTGTAGCTAACTCATTGAGGTGGTTAGTAGTAGAGTTAATAAGGATGATCTGCCTTTGTTGACACGAGACAAACCCCTTAAAGTCTTTCTGTATTCCTAAACAGCCAGTTCTGGTTAGGATTCTCTGGAAAGGTGCTAAGGCATGATATCATAAATTTGGAAAGCTTAGCATTACATTGTTAATCTCATCAAATTAATAATTGATACACTGTCACTTTTTAGCTTTTGTTTGTTATTTTGGGAAAATTCTTCACCATCTCTTCAAAGAACTCTTTTGCTTTAGTTTCAGCTATTTTGTGTTTAAAAATGGACAATAAGAATACATTGAATTTGCCTGCAAACCATGCTGAAACTTTAGCCTCAATGCATGTGGTTTTCCGTGATCTTGTAGATGGGGCATTTGAATTTTTGCAACAGAGACGACACTATGATGCTCCCCTTCCTTCTAGTAGTACTACTACTCCTACTAGAAATAGTACCATGACCGGTGCCTCTTCTTCACAACCAGCAGTGGAGAGAACACAGCACCACCACCACCATAGTGTTAGCAAATTCACAACAATGACACTAAACACTCCTCCTCCTCCTCCTGCTGCTGCAGTTCACAACAAAAAGTGCAGCACTTCTTGTTTTCCCAGCAGGAGCGGCAGCGGCAGCAGCAGTCCTACTATGATTTGTTCTCAAGAGGAGGACGATAGATCTCAGAACAGTGGTGTTTCCTCAACTGCTGTCGTTGGTGCCACTACTACCACTGTGGCTGGTGTTGGTGATGTTTATGACAGCATAACTGAGGATCATCATCATGTTCAAGTTCCCTCAGGAGAAGATGAACATACTAGCAGCAGTAGTAACAAGAAAAACAACAACAACGACAACAAGAAAGAAATAAGAATTGAATTCAAAAGAAAAAGAAAAGAAGAAAAAGAAAAACAACTACTAAGATGCCACAGCACCCGAATACCTCATGGCTGGTCAGCCCGTCCTCATACTTTTTCAAAAAAGGGAAGGAGACCAGTTTGCAGAGGCTGCATGAAAGTCATCGAGCCAAGAGAAAAAGCTGTTAGGCATAAATTTTTTCAACGCCTGGGAGATGAATATGAAACAATCCACCAATTTCATTGTAGGGCAGCATGCATGTTGCATCTTTCAAAAGAACACATCAGGCAATTTATTATGAAGCCATGGAGTGACTCTCAAGTTCAACTAGTTGCAGAACACATTTCAAAGACAATGAAACAATGGTCATAAGAGCAAGAAATACAAAACAAACAACAAGTGGTGCACAAGAAGAGTCAAAGCTAGATGCAGGGAGGAGTGCTATCAAACTTTTACTTTGGTAAATTCATTTTATGTTGTTAAAAGTAGTGTTTGCATTTAAACTTATACTTGAGTAAAAGCATATTACATAGGTAAAAGATTCAACAAGTGTCAAACTTTTACTTTGGTAAATGCATTTTATTTTGGTAAAAGCATTTTATTTTGGTAAAAGAAAAAGTACACCTTTTTCACCGTTTAGGGTTAGAATTAGTACACCTTTTTCACTGGTACACCAAAAAAGTACACCCAAGTACACCTTTTTCACTGGCCCCAAAAGTACGTGGTCTCTATCTGCGTCTCCGTCTGATCCCCGTAAATTAGACATTCAGTTTTTTTTTGGAAAGAAGGAAAACGAAAGATTGAGTGAACAACGAACGTTTTCTACAACGAGTGAACACAATTTTTACTAAAATAACCATGGCCTCCTCAGTAGCCTCGAAAGCCACAGCAGCAACATCCAAGATCGCGGGAAAGCATCCCAAGTTTCGTTATTTGTCTGCTTGGTTTTGTCCCTTTGCTCATCGAGCAACTTTGGCCTTTGAACATCACAAAGGACGGGTCGATTACGAATGGGTAGAGGCACTGGGTTGGAACCTACAGAAGGACGAGACGTCGGTCACTGGAACAGGTCAAGATTGGTATTATCACTGGAAGTCCGAGGAACTGACGCGCGTCAACAAATCTGCCCTGGTACCTACCCTGATTGCTATTGACCCAGATACACAGGAAACTGACGAATCCAAAGTGGTATACGAATCGCTTGTGTGTATTGATTTTATCGACCAAATAAGCGGTGCTACGGGAAAGGATCGATTGGTCTCGGAGGATCCTTTTTGGGCTGCCAAGTCGAGGATTTGGGCCGATAAAGTAAACCGAGAATGTTGCTCTCCCTATTATGGCGTATTGGTCCGAAAGGAAGATCATGAACGTCGCGAATTCTTTAATCATTTGATCAAAGGTCTAGAGACATTTTCTGGCGAATTGAAGAAGACCACTGGTCCAACGTATCTGCCAGATGGGCAACTCTCCAACGTTGATTTGGCTCTTATTCCTTGGGCCTACCGATTTTACGTCTTCGAGCACTACCGCGGACCTGATTTCGTCATTCCAGAAACAGACGCGTTGCAACCTTATCAGTAAGAACTGTATCGTTCACGTTTCCGCATGCAGTTGAATGGTATGGGTTTTACTTACTCTCACGTCTATCTTTTTTCTTTTCGTAGCGAATGGTTTGAACATGTTATGAATCTTGAAAGCGTGAAACGCACCCTACCAGACAAGGATCGATATTTGGAACATATCATGAAGTACGCGGACGGATCGGCTAGGAGTAAGGTTGCCAATGCTGTTCGACGAGGAGTGGCAGCTCATGACTTTGATGACGAAAAAGATGATTACAAGTAGCTAGCTACTCGAGTAGCTTGTTGGTGAGTAGCTTTAGGTAGTTGTGAAAATGTCACCAAAGAGACAAGGGCAGCCAAAAATAAGCTATCGCACAGAGTGTGTGTCTTTATCACGTATAATTATCATTCGAGAGTGATGTCACTTCCTCTTACAAGTAGTTCCGTTGTATGCATCAACGTATCAAAATTCTAGTGGCGTTTTAGAGGAATATCGCTCATTTCTTTAGTCTTCCGATTTTGTGGCTGGCTTGGAGGGAGATCCTGACGTGACTATCAATCCGCCGCTGCTGCCTGATTTTGACCCGCCATTGGTTGTTATGATTTTCATCGTTACAGGAGTCTTCGGTGCAGTCGTCTTTCCGGCAAGCTTTCTTTGCATTTTCTGAAGGATTTTGCCGAACCAAAATCCATTCAACAAATGAAATGCGACTCCCGACAATGTAACAAAATATCGGTGTCCTGTGGGCGCACAGGCGAGTGCTTCTTCGCTCAATCCTTCGTCAAACAGCACTTTCACAATTTGCCACCACGACCACGGCCCGTATACAATCCGACATAAAAAGAAGGACAAGACAAACATTACCAAATTAAGATTGGATTGTACGGGAGTCAAGAAATCAGCCCGAATGAAATTGAAGAATATGGATGAAAACTTTTGGAAGCGGATTGGTTTTTGTTGTTGTTTTTAGTGGAGTATGTTGTTATTGTGGATGGAGACAGAGCGATTGATGTTAGTAAGCTCCATTTTGAACAGCAAAATCGCAAATATGTGAACATTGCAACCACAATTCTCACCTCGAGGGCCAACATGGTAGACAAGATTTCATTCTTTTCATTCTCGCACATGTACAAGGCGAACGTAAACAGTACGACCCCATGGGTTAAAAAGTCGATTCCCATTTTCATACCATCGAGCAGATCAATCACTGCGTATCCCAAAGTTACGGTAGGAAGAACTCGATGAAAGCTTGTCAAAGCTCCCCCACATGTTACCATCGCTAGTGGCTCTGAAACATAAGGTTTTTGAAAGTAAAACAGCGCTGGTTCAGTTTTTCCTGCATCCCATCTTACACAAAAATAGAAAAAATATCATACAAAATTCACACAACCAAAAACGTACCTGGGGTTCCAGTCATCTCCTCTGCCATGATAAAGGTCAAATAGGCACACGTGACGCCGCCTATTCCTGTGATTAAGCAATGAGCTAGAGCATACCATTCTACACCATTGGACTTGCCAAAAATGTTTCGAATGGCCATGAATACCAGGAACCAAACAAAGCCTCCTAATCGAAGATTCCAGTCCCAAGCTCCCATATCATCCAAAATAGATATTCTATTAAGAATCATGTTGGTTATGGGGGCCCCATCGACCATCATATTTGCTGCGTAGTGCACCATGATGATACGTGTATCCTGCTCTTTCTTTTCTGTGTATTGTTGTGGATCGGCAGTTCGTCGTTCGTCGACCAACGTATCAAGAGGAAGATCCAAAAGAAGATACTGTCGGCGTCGAATTTGAAATATATGTTGTATTTATATGGAAGCCACTTTTAGTAGCAACGATGGATAGATTTTGATAGTGCTATTGCTGTAGTTTCTATCTGCTACTGGTAGAGAGACTGGCCTGTGTTGGTGCTCATGGAAACAAAATAATGATGATCTCTAGCTAGATAGCTAGCTAGCAGACTAGTAGACTAGCGAGTAGCAAGATTCAAATTTCGTTTTGGTCAGAGTCGATCGGCATCTCCAGCGCATAAAAATTACAATACGCACGATTTCAGCAATTGTTCTAGGACTTTCCGTGGCTTTCATCTCCACTGATCAAAGTATTCTAGCACACTAGCTAGACCTACTAGCTAGGTCTACTAGCTAGCTAGCTAGTACTACTACTAGTACTACTACTACTCTAGCTAGCTAGCTCTGCCTAGCTAGCTAGCTCGAGTAGTACGTAGCTACTACTAGTAGTAGTAGTGCCGGTAGACTACTACTCCACTAGTCTACCAGCTACAAAAAATAAATAATAGTAGTCTACTACTAGGTCTAGCAACTACTACTACTAGTACTAGCTACTGTAGCACAGTGGTACCGTAGTAGTCCTATTCTTAATGTTTTCATCATCATGACGTCAACGACGAATCATCCGCGCGAACATCCGGAGTTCCTCCAGATGTTAAAAAGCGAGAAAACGTCAAGTTGCACTCTCTAGCTAGTACTAGTAGTAGACCCCCCAGAGCGAGTGGACTACTACTACTACTAGTAGTAGAGCTACTACAGTAGCTAGTAGTACCAGGTACCTGGTGGTAGTACCACGGGTACTGTGTTCAAACGTACATGTCATCATCAAGCAAGCGAGCAAGCAAAGAAGCGAAGTCCAAACGACACCAAAATTCGTTCTGTTACGTCTACTATTATTGCTAGACTACTAGCTAGACTACTGTAGCTACTAGTAGTAGAGATTACCAACACATCGGCACATACACCTAAATTCCCAGAAGAAAAACAAAAACAAGTTTATTCCTCTAAACAAACTCTAGCTGGCATTCATCAGTTCCTACGTCATAATATTATTTCAGATTTCATAACAGTATAGACTACTACCATAATAATAATAATAATAGTATGTGTCAATTGCTCGGAATGAACTGTGCGGCGCCAACCGACTTTTCTTTTTCCTTTCGCGGCTTTTGCAAACGAGGAGGAAAGACTGATATTCATTCGCATGGTTTTGGTGTCAGTATTTACGAAGGTCGTGGTCTTCGTTCGTTTCTCGATACTCAACCCGCTGCAACTTCACCTGTTGCCGAGCTAGTACAACGATATCCCATGAGGACCTACGTAAGTTCTGCTTTTTGTTGTTGTAGTACTTGCCACTCTATTAGTATTATTTTTGACCCAGAACCTCAAACCGTTTGTTTCTTTACCTTACTTTTTGTCCGCACAGAACATGATGGCACACGTCCGGTACGCCACAAAGGGAGGTGCTTCCCTGGAGAATGTACATCCATTCTCAAGAGAACTCTGGGGTATTCACTGGTGTTTTTGTCACAATGGTGAAGTGCCAAAGTTTTGCGACTGGGTCAAAGATGAACCTCGACTGGGAAAAACCGTAGATATTATGTACAGACCTATTGGTGATACAGACTCGGAGGCCGTCTTTTGTGCCATTCTCAATGCTCTCAAAGCTGAATTTGAGGAAGTACCGACACTGCCCGTTCTGCACTGCTTTTTGCGGAAACTGTGCGATGAGATTATAGAGGGACACACTGACGACTCCATTTTCAACTTTTTGTTGGGATGCGGGCAATACACATTATTTGCTTACAGCTGGCCCGGGCGACGACAAGGAAGCACAGTATGGAATGGATTACACTATATTGTCAGAGAACCACCGTTTAAGACTGCAAAATTGGTCGATGATGATTACACGATCGATTTCTCTACTTGCACTACACCCAGTGACAGAATTGCTGTCATTACGACGAAACCACTGACAAGCGAAGAGGGATGGCATGAATTTAAAAGAGGACAACTGCTCATGTTTGACAATGGTCTACCTTACTCGACTTCCGAGAGCTGCGCAAAGGTGGAGGCATTAGGTCGTGGCTTGTATTCCAAATGCTTTGGCAAGGGCTGTCCCATACAACGAGCCGCCATGGTTTCCAAACTCCAAGCTGCTGCCAATACCGTAGCCATCGAATCAGTACCAACAACAACCTGTTGTACTAGATCAGATACGAATGTTTCAGAAACACCTACGGTAGCATCATCATCGGAATCAGAATACTTTTGCGAAGATCTACAGGAGGATCAAACAAAGAGTGATATCACACTCACCGCTGAGAATGCGGTGGCAGCCCAAGTTACGGCAGCGGCTATTGTTGTTGCCAGTGCTTCTGCTGCGTGTCTGGATGTGCCATCGACAAGGGCAAAGCAATCTGCGAAATCTCCCTTGGTTAATTCTCGCGGTCCTAGTCCTGTTTCAACAGCTACTAGAATTATTGGGTGCTAAGTAGCTAGCTACATAGCTAGTAGATAAAATTAGGCAAGCTGCCTACTAGGAAGACATAGTAACGAATTAGCCAAAGAAGAAGTTGCAAAGTCTCCACGTAGTACATTCAAACGTCGAGTCATTATTTCTTTGGAATATATTAGAGGTGAAATAAATGTCCAGATGCCTCTTCACATCTGGCTAGCGCATGGCTGCTACAGTACTCGTTTTCACTTTCTGTCTCACAATCATGTTTGTCGACGCCCTTCTTGCACACGCACAAGATGCACGTACAACCCACATTCGGTACGTGGTCGTTCTTTCTCTCGCAATAAGTGGATAACACAACAGTTCAAATTTGTTTTCTGTCAACGACAAATCACTTGCAGGGCTGCTTCAAGTAGAAACATCGGACTCGTCTCAGCTTCAAAACGCGTCGGTCATTACTAGGCACTGATGATTACGTCAAAACGTATCTTTTTGTTGTTTTGAAGCCTATGCATGCTGTTCCTTGATGTGACCAGTCACGACAGCTAAAATTCGTTATTCAAAAAATGATGAATACGTTCAAAGTGTTCTTTACCCGGGCGACCCTAACCCTGGGAATGCACCTGGTTTCAACAGTGTCGGCGGAGGCGGAGCTTCTTTGTTACTCGTGGTACCATTCTTCTTGGTCTTTCTCTTTCTTTCTTTTTTACGTCCTCCTTTCTTTCCGCTACCTTCCTTGGTGCCATCCTTGGCCTTTTTCTTCCTCGATTTGTCAGGCGCAGCCCCCTTCTCCTTGTTCGTTGAAGCCTTGTTGACCTTCTTTTTGGCCTTGTTTCGTTTCGATTCTTCGTCGTGTTTGCTACGAATGTGGGCCACCAGGGCGGCAATAGGAACGCCATCCGCCGTGACATCCACAGACGTAGCTGCAGCTACTGCCGACAATTCCGCCGTACTACTAGGTTGACCTCCGCCCGGGGGTGGCTTGGGGCGCGACATGATGGCCTCCTTTTGTTCGGCTACCTTTTCGCAAAAAGCCTTGTAATCAGCCGAGGTTTCCAGTGTTCCTTCACGACGATCCCTACGTTGTCCCTGTTGTTTGAAGGTCTTGCCACTGAGGGCAACTTCGACCAAACTTCCTGCATACTGCTGGTCCACTTTAGCATCGTCTTTGGTGTACTGCTGCAGAACTTCAATGGCTCGCAATACCAGGAAGCGCCCTTTGGCAACTTCGCGCGAATAGTCAGCGGCGGGTTGCACTGCTGGAGCAGTACGTGTGGAGGTTATCTGCGCCTCGGAAGCATCTGGTTTGGGATCCAAAAAAGTGACACGACTTTCTATGGAAGAATTCTCTGCTACAAGAGCAGGCACGTCCTCTCCATCCTTTGGTGCCGATTCAGCAAGCTTCGCATCTGTTTTTGGTATGAGAGCTTTTTCGCTGCGTTGTTTATCACCAGTAGCTGGTTTTACTGCCGCAGGAAGATCTTTGCTTTCAATGCGAGGCCCCGAAATGACAAGATATGCACATCCAGGTTTGATACCTCGACGTCTAGTCTCTTTGGGTGGCAAAACATACATGACACGAGCCAAAAGATGAGTTGTTGAGTCTTCTGCACCTTTGGTTACATTGCTGGTGTTGGATCCTTTTGTGACAACGTCACTAAACTTTGTGATAGCATTGTTCCCTTCTACTGGTTGTTGTTCGGTGCTTTCTTCGGGTATGGATGGTTCCATTTCCTCTTGGGCAGCATTGCCATCTTCTTGCTGTTTGTCGTTTGCTTCTGTCGCATCGTTTTTCTTGTTCGCTTGTGCTGCTTTCGCTTTTTCTGCAGCGGCAGCTTTGGCTCTGAGCACAGCTTGCTCTTCTTCCAACAGCATTCGGGCTGACTTTTCGTCCAATAGAATCTTGCGAGCCACTCCTGATGATGCCCTACTACTGGCAGCTATTTCCATGAATTTCTCATTGGTGTTCTCCAAAATGGAACGAATCATATTGATGACCGCCTCGACAGTTCCATACTTCTTGTGATCTCCAATGTTACGAATAACAATCTTGGTTTGAGGAGCAGCTGGTGGTCCCTTAGGTCGGTTCTTGTTTCTGTTGTTGGTAGGATTGTTTCCGATTTTTTTGTTACGTGGGTTTTGCTTACGGCGTTTGCCTTTGACTTTACGGTTGTTGCGATTGTTGGATTTGCCTCTACCACTTGTTCTGGAGGGAGGATTGTCCATCTTTTTTCTCTACCTCGCTATAGCTCAACAGATGTATCCTCTAGTAAACGTTTTGCCGCGCCCTCAAGCTAGCTAGGCAGACAGTGCAGTGCAGACAACGTTGACTCCAAAGACAAACTACTCCTCCAAAAGAAAAAAAGATCTGTTCCCCGAAAAGGAAGGAGCAATGCGGCAATCTTGACTACCAGACCCTGCGCGATTTAGCCTCCTCCTTGTACTTCCACTCTTCCCTGTAGTCTTGTTCAGGAAGATCAAGCAGAAACTCCTTGTTCTTTCATAGAGAGCGATCAGGGATATGTTAATATCCTTTTTCACTGAACGAAGCAAGGCAGTGTTGCATTTCGGACATCAGTAGTGTTCGTTGACGGGAGCTCATAGCCTTTTCAAGAAGCTATCTTGTCGGGCATACAATACTATTTTTATTGTCAGCTAAAAGTTTGCACTCATTATTAATATTTTAATAACCTTTATATTAGTATTAGCTACGGTAGTAGCGTACAAACACAAAGACTCCATGCGACAATAGAGTTGAACGCAAGAACACAATCCTACTCATATATGTTGCAGCGTACAACGACCACGCAAACGAGGCAACGCACCTAAAAGTGACACATCTGCATTGTTGTATCGTCGCATTATGATGGATAGACTAGTACAATACAGTCAGCATTTATTTGGTATTATCGGGAAAAGAATTCCATGTATCAAGACTAGGTACGTATTATTTCGCAATGCAGGACTAGAAACGAAAAAAATAACAGAATTCATTCAAGTTGTGCGACGTTTGCCGACGACTCTCATTCTATAGAATCACATCCAATAGGTAAATCTATGATTATTGAAACAACCATAATAAAAACACATAAAATCACATCTTCTCATTTTACCTAGTACGGAGGAGGAGGATGTTGCATTTGGTGGGATGGTGGAACTCCAGGACGTGGTGGAGGAACCGAGAATTGTTGTCCTGGCAGCGTTGGTGGTGGTGGTGCTCCTCCTCCTGGATAGAGTATTGGAGGTGGTGGTGGACCACCTCCTCCCATAACGAGCGGTGGTGGTTGCCCATATATTGCTGGTGGCGGTGGTGGACGTCCTGCCATGTTGGGTGGAGGTTGTGCAAAATTAGGTGGTGGAGGTCGATTGTACATTTGGGATGGTGGTGGCTGTTGTAGTTGCAGTGGCGGCTGCTGCTGCTGGTGGTAGGGTGGTCGAGCTCCCATGGGAGGAGCTCCCATCATAGGTAAAGGTCCTCGTCCCGGCGCTGGAGGAATAAATCCAGGACGAACCCAAGTGCGTTTTCCCGTGGATAATTCCTCGTAAAAGGTAATGCCCGTGGCTTCATCAACATCTTCTTCCCAACCATCCGGCAAAGGAGGGACTGCTGGATGATCTTTGCCGTGAGCTCGAATGAATCCCTCTTGTGCTGACGCTAGTCCCATTGGACCCTGTCTCCATTCATCGACATACTGTGGTTTGTAATAGTGGTAAGTTGTGAGGGATATTGTAGGCGATGTGATGTGATGAGATGTGTGTTCGTGAGATATTATCAGAATCAAGACTCAAGACTCAAGACCATCAGATAAGCATGATCACAACAGCAACGAAAGATAGAAATGTACAAGATAAAATCACACAGTAGTACTGTAGGTATGAATGCAAACATACCTTTTCGTAGTGAAGTTTGAAATTTTCTCGGAATTTCCAACCTCGTCTCTGCTGTTTGCGACCCGCCGAGCTATCGTGCGTGAGGTAGGTATTACTGTAATCGTCGAAGAATCGTGGCATGTTTTGTTGCTCGAAAGATGACGTAGCTGTAACTTAATACTATTTCAGTTGGACTTGTCTGCTTTGCTTAACTTTAGTAGTTCGATACTAATGGTGGCTACTACTAGTACTGAAACAAATCATGGACTGTGTGATATGCAATGATTGTTTGGTTTTGTTATCTTCTCTTGATATTACGGTTGACGACCAGGCTGGATCTTGGAGACCAACAAAAATCAATGGCAAAATTTTCCATTCAAGCTACCTGGTAAATAAGGTATTATTTTTTTGTGTGCGCCTAGAGACTCTAGCTACTACTTCTACAGTCTAATACTACTCTAGACCTACTTGGTATGAGCCTTGAAGAACACAACATCATCATAATGACAATAATAATAACAAGTTAAGACCAACAGCCGATAAAACTCATTTACTGTAAGGGTAGTAAAACTCCTCCTTGTTATACTACTGCATACGATCGGAAGAGCAGTATGGGAAGAAATCACACCAATTTGTCGAACTGCTACAAGCCGTTGCCATTCCAACTACCCACCTCCAACCAAAAAGAGGATGGCCAACACACGTCCTCCAGAGTAACGAAAAGGACACAGCAACAGCAACAAATATTACCAATAAACCGAGATGATGGCAACGGCCAGTCGAGAAGTCCACACGGTCTGAGATGGTTGCGAATAGAAACCGGGATTACCTCGGCAACGGGATCTGCCCTGGTCGAACTGGGACATACCAAAGTCTTGGCGGAAGTGATTGGTCCCACGACTCAACCACCCAACAACACTAGCAGCAGTTGCAGCATGGACGAAGGAACGCTAGAATGCATTGTGACGTACGTTCCCAATGTAGGATATCCTCTGGTTTCGTTGGTAGGTGCGACAGCCGCAGCCTTGAGCGACAATTCCGCCCAACCCCAACAACCCTCCATTGGACGTATGAATACGCGCGTCGCGGCCAATGAAAAAGAATTGGCCAGTCAGCTCCAGGCATCCTTGGCAGCAGCTGTGCCCTTGCAACAGTATCCTAAACATTGGATCATTGTTCAAGTTACCGTTCTGCAAGATGATGGAAGTACATTGTCGGCTTGTACGTCAGCCGCCTCCATGGCCTTGGTGGATGCCAGTGTAGAAGTCTACGATATGGTCACAAGTGCGACCGTAGCCGTCACTAACAGTACTGATGCCAACAATACCTCTCCAGTAACGTTATTATTAGCAGATCCTACCTACGAAGAAATGGCGCATGCGAGTGCCGTGGTTACACTTTCCGTCATGCCCAATTGGAAGGAAGTGACCTTGTGGAATCAATCGGGGCGATTGTCGTCGACTACGGCGAACGAAGCCATTGCGTTGTGTCGCGATGGATGCCGAACTATGCACAAATTTATGAGAACAGCCCTCTTGACTAATATGATAATGTCCAACAAGGATGGTGGAGAGGGAAAAGAAGATGTCGTCATGAAGGATTCTTAGTGGTAACAGTTATACGTGTTGCCGTGATAGCGCTTCCAGTCAGTAGTAGTCTACTATACGATTTAACAAAACATTGATTATCGTCGCTAAGAAGGTGGTCATTTTTATGGTCAACAGCCAAGCTGGCTCTTTAAACTGAGATTTGAGAACACCTTTGTAACGTCGTTGAACTTGAAAATCTGAGCATCGTTATAACAAATCCTGATTGTAGGCATCTAGCTAGGCTTCCTCAACGACATGGTCGAAAGCTATGGCCGCAACATCTCTTGGCAAGCATACGGTAGACTCTGCCAACTGTTTACCAGGTTTGCAATGAATCTAATAACAGCAGTATTATGATGTTGTTGTATCTATCGCTACATTGAGCAAGTGAACGTCTGCAATCATAATATTTAAGAAGTTTTGTGACGTTTCCACTTTATTTTTTACTGAAAGCACTTTTTGTTGTTGTTTATTGAGCTAGTCTAGGAGTACAAATCAAAAAGGTTTTTGGCTAAATGTACGGAGACCAAAATACAGCAATGCCCTCTACTACAACCAGGAACACAAGAAGAGCCCAGTTATACCTTTCTTTGCTGCTGGTGTCATCGGCCCAATCCTTCAGCCCTACAACTGCTACCATATCACACAAACATGTTCACTGCAATATTATTCTGAAAGTATCATCGGCCCCAGTCGACACTGCCAACAACCAGGAAGACGTGGTGAATGGCGATGATGCCTTCGTTTCTTTCACTGTACATCTAAATAACAGCATGAGTAATAACAGTAGCAGTCGCCACGGCCCATTTCTGCCCCCTTCGATCTTGCAAGACAATAACGTTTTTGATCAAGTGGCCGCCCGTGCCGCCTTGTGTTTACTGGAAAGTGATTTGAAACGAGATGCCAAACACCAAAAACAAAACAGCGCCGTAGCCAGCGGGGCTACTAATTGGATTGAAAATGATTCAGCCTTGCGAGTGCGCCAGGCACTCGATCAAGTGCAGCTGCAATTGCCGGATGCCCGACAGGGACAAGATCGGGATGAAGCCTCTTCGTGGATACGGTGGATCAAATCTGTCCCAACACCCATGATGATTCATTTATCCCGCGAATTGCAGCAAATTGCAAATGAAACGTTGCAACAACAAGACACATCATTACTTGCGGAAACTGATTACGCGACCATGCCAAAACAATTTTTGTCTCGGTTGGGATGTCGATTGGTCGTACTGCCCTCTGGTGCTCCGTTGGACAGTGCCTTGACGGAGGCACCAGGATCCATGATTTACGGGAAATTATTATTCGGTGGCATCAGTCGGTATCGATTGTTGACGAGCACGGGCGGAAGCCGACCACCCCGGCGCACGGGAGAAAGGACCGAAGTCAAACCTTCGGCCCAAGATGACACACCCGTGTGGATCCAGTACGGCGGTTCGGATCGCATGTACGAAGCTGTTGATATGGGACCCGCTGCCGTTTTAGAAGTGATCATCATGCCACGGGGGCAAGAATTGAGTCATAATGACATGGGAGAAAATATGGTCGTGGGAAGTATTCCGTGGAAACCACAACAAATGTTTGATTTTGTTAAATCACCAAACGACACTGACAATTCACAAAATAGAAACAGCGATGATAATCTCATTCGAGGCTATACCCCTATCAGTTTGTCTGGAAAAGAAAGAAATGAGGCCTTCCAATCGGATTTTCAATCCGCTGTGGGTGGTTTGCAGCCGCAAATCGATGCCATTGTTCGAAGAGTGCTCGACGGACGTGTGATTCGTCCGGCCGAAGTTGATTCCACTGGCGTCAATGCCACCACGGGTGATTCAACTACAACCGAACTGGCTCTCGCTGCCATGGAAGCCGAAGAATTGTCATTGTTGGGATTGACTCCTGTGCGGGGTCTACTAATGTACGGTCCTCCCGGATGCGGCAAAACAGCTCTGGCGCGCGAAATATCCAGGGCCCTCCGGGCCAGAGCTCTCAAAATTGTCTCGGCTCCAGAGTTACTGGATCGATGGGTGGGTGGCAGCGAAAAATTGGTCCGTGCATTGTTTGTAGATGCAGAGACGGAGTTGGCAGCCTGTCAAGGAGATGCTACCAAATCAGCTCTGCACGTCATTGTCATTGATGAAATCGATGCTGTCTTTCGCAAGCGTTCCACTGCTGAAGATTCTGGAGAGTCCACTCGATCTTCGGTGGTAAATCAAATCCTGTCAAAGCTGGATGGAGTCAATGCCATTCCCAATGTGCTGCTGATTGGTATGACTAACCGGCGAGAACTGTTAGATGAAGCTCTTTTGAGACCAGGACGCCTGGAAGTTCAAATTGAGATTCCTCTGCCCAATAAGGAAGGAAGAAGAGAGATTTTGCAAATTCACTTTGATGCTCTGCGCAAAAAGGGACGCTTAAGCAAACCCCTTTGTTGTGCCATTGATGGCATACCACTAGGCAGCGCAGCTCTGTACGGACAGAGCGTCAACGAAAACGAGGCTGGACAGGAAGGTTCGACAAGCTTTTTAGTGGACGACACGTTACGAAACAACAAGGGTAGAAAACGACGTGCCGTCAAGCGAGCCATTTCCAAAGTGGTAGACGCTTTTCCTGCGGCATTATCACGCTACAACTTCGATCTTGCTGCCGACTCGGTTACGGGCGGCTTTTCGGGGGCTGATCTTGCCGGTCTGGTCCGGTGCGCTGGTTCTATTGCATTGGCTCGTTCCAGAAAGGATGGAAATGGAATTGAAGGAATTTTAATAACACTTGAGGATGTCCAACAAGCGCTGCAAGAACTGAAAGAATAATCAGTCACTGTTTAAACCTGTAATAATCTCTCACTGTTTTAGTCTGGAATACAGCCCAATACCATGTAATCAAAGAGCAAAATAAACTAGATGGATTTTGGCATGTCATCGTACCCGTAGTAGTTTTCGCGTAGGGATTTTCCTTCAATCCTAAGAATGGCAAAACCGGAGGGTTCTCGTGGACTACTTCCCAGAATGACGCCAGTAGCAGGATAGGTAACATAATCAATGCCACTGCTGTCATCACTGATGCGAGCACTATCGTGAAAATGTCCCGCAAATACGTACTTTAGCTTTGGTCCAGCATTTGCCACGTATATCTTCGCCAAATCTTGTCGTACTTTAGATGGAGTATTGGTTCCCTTACTTTCCTCGTCCAACCTTCGAGTTGCCAGCGGATGATGAGCAATGGGGATAATGTGATCAATGTCATTATTTTGGTTGGCCTCCCTGAGCGTTGCATCTAACCACTCGAGTTGTTCGACTGCCAATGCCACGACCTCATCTTCCGCTTCTTCTTCGTCTCTCGCTCTCAAAATGTTGCTATCCAACATGACAAACAGTGTATTGCAATGTCGTACGGTGTACCAATAGTACGGAATATCCCAATCTTGTACAAATTCGTTCAGCAAGTCCATTCGAGGATTGCTTTGAACATCGTGATTACCAGCAACGACGTGATACGGGATGCTGATGGAATCCATAATAGATTTGGATGTTCGGTACTCGTTCCGACTTCCTGCCGATTGAATCATATCACCGGCTACCAAAATGAATTCTGGTTTCAAGTCGCGCAGGTGCGATGCAGCAACACGAAAAAGTTCCTGGCTGTTGTAGCCATTAAGATTCCAGCCCACCTGTGGATCTGCCAACAGTGCCACAAAAAAGGAATCACAAGATGACGACGACGAAGATTGTGACGAAGAAGATTGTGAAGAAGGAGGAGGAGGCAATTGTGCTGGTACTACTGTTGGTGCTGGAGTATCTTCGACTTGTTGTACTGGATTATTATTGTTGTTGTTAGTGGTGGTTGTGGTGGTGATGCCTTCTGCAGTGACGGGATCAATACAGTAGTCTGTACGAGACGTATCACTTTCACCTCCTTCACAGCCCGGCACTGCCTCGATTTCGTCCCTCTGATAGCAAAGTAATGACCCTTCGCACTGCGAGTCGTTGTCACAATCACCCTGACACCGTTGAAGTGGAAATCGATCGGGACTTGGATTACCTCCAAACGATGTCAGACGTACTTGTTCTTGTCGAGAAGTTTCCTGCTGCACAGCATTGAGAAGAACTACAGATTCTTCTTTGGATTCCAAGAAAGTAGTAGTAGTAGTAGTTGTTGTTGTTGTTGTTGTTGTCGTCGTATCATTGCGTGAAGCATTTGAAGAAGCAGTAATTGTCGTAGTAATATTGAGAGTGCTGGTTTGATTCGAAAATGACGGGTTTGCAGCAATAAGAGATGATGATGTTGATGATGATCGATTCAAGTTGGCATCAATAATGTATTGGAGGGTGGTGTTTTCCGCATAGGATCGCAACCACCGCGTTCCACTTTTTTCTTGTGAATCTTCATCTTTTGCCACTGTCAGGACAGCACGAAGCGGCACTAATAACAGAAGAAACAAGGCGAAGTAACGACTCCAAATCGTCATGGTCATATTTTGTGCATTTAACATAATGTGCGCAATACTACTACTCTAGTATCCGCTAAATCTTCTTCTTCGCATTGTTCTAGTAGTGTGTGTTACTGGTATCCCGCCGTTCGGTTCACCACGAATGCACTACAAAGAAATAATAATGGTTCGGTACAGCCACTTTTGGCCATAACTCGTATTTTTTGTATTCGAATGGTAATTACCTGGTATGTTGTACTAGTCTAGTAGTATGTGGAAAGCACGTGTGTACGCGTATGTGCTACTAGCTAGACTGGTACTCCGGTAGAATACAACCATATGTTGTCACCAATCGAGGGATATCCCTACCCCGGGATTTCCAAAACTGCCCCGGGATGGGGAAAAACACAACCCCGGGGTTGTTTTTGGAAGTAGCATTTGTTGGGCTTAAGTAATATGAACCGTTATTTTTAACAGCATATGATCTAATTACTATCTCAGTGCGATTTTATTAAATAATGGCCCATTGGCTGCCAAT